>ERZ1026946.213-NODE-213-length-24217-cov-5.417722_pt1 | contig 24217 bp, 22 predicted proteins | sample MGYA00519460_ERZ1026946 | MGnify/ENA primary metagenome ERZ1026946 (study PRJEB26926, sample SAMN06164620) | human gut metagenome | biome: ENVO:00009003; feature: ENVO:2100002; material: ENVO:00002003 | host: Homo sapiens | place: USA | collected 2012 ...
TTTTGAGCGAAGAAGTTGAGCTGCCCGCCGCTGCCAAGGCTGCCAAAAAAGAAGCCAAAGGCAAAGCTGCTAATTCTAATAAAAAAGCTAAGAAATAGAAGGCATAAAATATGTATAAACTGTCAAAATCACTGATTATGGTCATTATCGGGGTATGCCTGCTCGGCATATTCTTTTCAATCCCGAATCTGGTGCCCAACAAAGATAATCTGCCCAAATGGTGGCAGCCGGTTAATCTGGGCTTAGACTTACAGGGCGGTTCAAACCTGCTTTTGGAAGTCAAAGTCGACGATGTCATCAAAGAAAGAATGGGCTCCGTTGAAGATTCAGTCCGCCAGGCTCTGCGCGAAAACAAAATCCGCTATCAGAACCTGCGTGCCGGAGAAAAAGAAGTTACCGTTAAAATCGATAACCTCAACTCCCGCAACAAAGCAATGTCCGCTTTCCGCAAAATCGACACGGATTTGAACGTTGAAGAAGGCGAAGACGGTACCATCAAAATCAGCTATACCGATGTTGCTTTGAACAAACTTAAAATCAAAATCGTTGAACAGTCGATTGAAATCGTCCGCCGCCGTATTGATGAGCTCGGTACCAAAGAGCCGGTCATTCAACGTCAGGGCAATGATCGAATCGTTGTTCAGCTGCCGGGTCTGCAAAACCCCGAATATGTTAAAACCCTGCTCGGCAAGACAGCAAAAATGTCTTTCCATTTGGTTGATTCCAACACCACAGCCGCAGACGCGCGCCGCGGCAAGTTGTCAAACACCTCCCGTCTGGTTCCGGGCAGCGACGGCGGTTCTTATGTCATCAGCCGCAAACCTGTTGTCGGCGGTGAGAACTTGGTTGACGCACAGCCGGTCTTCCAGGAAGGCGAGCCGGTGGTCAGTTTCAAATTCAACTCTATCGGCGGCAAAAAGTTCGGCGAAGCCACCAAAAACAATGTCGGCGAAAGACTGGCGATTGTTTTGGATAATGAAGTTATTTCCGCTCCGACCATTCAGGGCGCCATTTTAGGCGGTTCCGGCGTTATTACCGGCAGCTTTACCGTTAAATCGGCCAATGATTTGGCTCTGCTGTTGCGTTCCGGTGCTCTGCCTGCTCCTCTGGAAGTTTTGGAAGAGAGAACCGTCGGTGCCGGTCTCGGTACTGACTCGATTACTGCCGGCGCGATTGCCTGCGTTATCGGTCTGGCCGCGGTTATTATCTTTATGATTGCCGCTTACGGCCTGTTCGGCGTTTTCACCACTTTAGCAGTGTTCATGAACCTGTTCCTGCTTTTGGGAATTTTGAGCGTCATGGGCGCAACCTTAACCCTGCCCGGTATTGCCGGTGTTATCCTGACTGTCGGCATGGCAGTTGACGCCAATGTTCTGATTTTTGAGCGCATGCGCGAAGAAGTCAAACTCGGACGTTCAACCAAAGACGCCGCCGAAGCCGGTTTCCGCGAAGCCTGGGCAACGATTTTGGACTCTAACCTCACGACTTTGGTCGCCGCATTTGTGCTGTTTTACTTCGGCACCGGCCCGGTCAGAGGCTTTGCCGTTACTCTGACCATCGGTATTTTAACTTCGATGTTCACTTCGGTTACCGTTACCAGAGTTATTATCGCGACTTGGATTGAGCGCTATAAGCCCACCAAATTGCCAATCTAAGCAGAAGGAATATTTAAAATGAAAATTTTTAGTTGGATTACTAAAGACACAAATATCAATTTCATGGGCGCCAGAAAATGGACTTATGCCATTTCCGGACTGAGCATGATTTTGGCTGTCTTCTTTATTCTCACCCAAAGCTTTAACTACGGAATTGATTTTTCCGGCGGTATTTTGATGGAGATTAAAGATGATCAGGTAATTAACCTCGATACCCTGCGTAAAGAACTAGATCACATGGATATCGGCGAAATCAATATCCAGACTATCGGTGATTCCGGTCAGGAAGTGATGATTCGCGCCCAGGCACAAATGCTTGATGAAAAAGAGCAGATGAAAGCTGTCAACGAAATCAAAAAGATTTTGGGTACAGATGTTGAAATCCGCAAAGTTGAGCTGGTCGGCCCGCAAGTCGGTGACGAACTCAAACGCGACGGTGTTTTGGCTTCGGTGATTGCCGTTCTCGGTATCACCCTTTATGTCTGGTTCCGTTTTGAATGGCAGTTTGCTTTAGGCGCCATGATTGGCCTGCTGCACGATATTCTGGTTACCGTCGGTTTATTGTCGCTGTTCCAGATTGATTTCAGCCTGACAACTGTGGCCGCCATTCTGACGCTGGCCGGTTATTCGGTCAATGACACGGTGGTCACCTATGACCGTATCAGAGAAAATCTGCGCAAGTATAAAACCATGCCGCAGGTTCAGCTCCTGAACAAAAGTATTAATGATATTTTCTCCAGAACATTGCTGACCGGTTTCACCACCCTGCTCGCCTCTCTGGCGCTGTTGATTTGGGGCGGCGACGCATTGCGCAGCTTTTCGTTCACGCTGGTTTGGGGTATTTTAATCGGTACTTATTCTTCAATTTACGTTTCAACCGTTATTTTAGACTGGTTTGATTTACGCAAATCCATGGAGAATAAAGACAAAGATCTAAACCCGTTCGGAAATGTCGGTTAAGAAAACAAAAAGTCCCCTGAAAATTCAGGGGACTTTTTTTATAACCGGCAACCCAAAACAAGCCGCCGCAAACACAAAATTTATCCTGAATTAACAATAATATAGACAAAAGTTTTATTAAACTTCTCTTAACCAATTTTTGCTATGATTTGAACAGTTAAAAATTGTGCTTTAGATATTGCAAATTGAAATTTTGTATGCTACATAATTGGTACGGAATAAAGATAGGATGTTATATCGATGATTATTGATAGTAACAATAAAAAGCAGAAGAGCATTTTGACCAACAAATGCTTTTATCAGACGACGGCACAAATAATGCGTGACTTTGAAGACAAGGGTTACGCAAACTCTGCTGATGAAACTGCAAAAGTCATTTCCGCCTATCATCAGATTGTCAAAAGAAAAGTCCGCAACAACTTCAATCCCGATTATAATGCGGCTTTCCGCCGGATTGACAGCGCAATCGACAGTCTGGCCAACAAAGTCTTTTATGATTGTGATAAAAAAAGTCACGATTATGCTTACCGTTCCTTTGAAGAATTTGACCATATCAACGCTATTGTTACCCGTCAGAGAGTTAAAAAAGGCATTTCCTAATCGGTTTTCGCTTTTCTGTTGTTGTTTCCGCTGTTTCAGCGGTGTTTTTTTATGTGCAAATTGTTAATCTTTATAAATCTAGATTGAACTTCGGATACTTTTGCGTTATTGCTATGGGTATTACTGATTTAAACTAATTTAAGGAATTGATTGATGAAAAATATTTCACTAATCGGCTGCGGCCGCTGGGGTACTTTTTTAGGTTGGTATGCCGCTAATTATTGCAAAACCAACATCAGCGGAACCGATATGTATGATATTCCCACATCGCCTAATTTTATTGAACTGCGCGACACCCGCAAAAATCCTTATTTAACCCTGACAGATAATATGTTTCTGCATGATAATCTTGAAGATGTTTTGAAAAATGACACGATTATCATCTCTATCGGCTGCCAATATTTCCGCGGCTTGTGCAAACAGCTGAACGGCTTTGACCTCACCGGAAAAACTTTCCTGCTGGCGATGAAAGGCCTGGAAGAGCCCAGCGCCAAAATCATGCATGATATTATGAAAGAAGAAATCGCCCAAAATATTCATATTGCCGTTCTTGCCGGTCCCGGCCATGTTCAGGACTATATGAAGGGTGTGCCGTCCTGCGCCGTCATTGACAGCTATGACGAAAAAACCAAAGACTATCTGATTAAGCTTCTGCAAAGCGACCTCATTCGTTTTTATTACGGTTCCGACCTCATCGGCAACCAAATCGGCGCCGCCCTCAAAAATGTTATCGGCCTGGCAGCCGGTATTCTTGACGGTCTGGAGTGGCACGGTCTTAAAGGTGCTTTGATGGCTCGCGCCCCGATTGAAGTCGGCCGCTTTATCAACCATTTTCACGGCAACCCGCACACGGCTTATGGCCTGGCTCATCTCGGCGATTATGAAGCCACTCTTTTTTCTCCGCACAGTCACAACCGCACTTATGGCGAAAAATTTGCCCGCGGTGAAGATTTCGGCAAACTGGCAGAAGGCGTTCCGACCCTTAAAGCCGTTAAAATCATTGCCGATAAAGAGGGAATCGATATGCCGATTTGTCAGGCGCTGTATAAAGCTATCTACGAAAAAGCCGACATCAAATCGACAATCAAAGATATGTTCAGCCGTGATTTGAAACAGGAGTTTACCCACATCTGCTAGTCGGGGACGCCCGACGGCGCAGGCAAGCGCCTGAGGCATGGGTTAGCTGACGCACCGCCTCCGCTGTCGGCACAGAATCTTGTCGCTCAGCGCTGTCGTCATTCTGACACTGAGCATAGCGAAGTGGAAGAATCCAGTCAAATAATGTAGCCTTATTCTTCTGGATCCTCACGCGAATATTGACCTCAACAGACTGGCGCTGTTGTCCTGCGGAGCGGCCAATAAAGCGCAGGATGACACTCCTGCGTCAATGCAAAACATTGACAAGATTTCTCTGAACACAGGGTGACACTCCCGTATATCGTTGTCAGAGTATGACTGTTTTTTTAATTGCAAATTAAGTTTTGTTCTCTAGAATGAGTCTCGCAGTTCAGAGATGGGCTGTGGTGTCTTCAAACATCTTCATAACAATATCCACTTCTGGTGGAGTATTGGGAAATAAGTGTGCCTGCACAACGAATAACCATGACTGTGTTATGACAGTTTGAAGCTCCACCGCCTTGGGTTTTCCCCGGGCGGTTTTGTTTTAACAGTAACAAAAGAGCAGCGCGGGACGTAAGGCACTTTAAACCGAAGCCTCAGGCGCTGCCTGTAAAACAGGAGCTGAAAGTATGATTATTGAAAAAATAGAATCCCGTGCCGTAAGACGGGTTATCGGGGAAGAATTATGGCGGGTTCGCCGCTTGCGCAATCTCTCGCTTTCCCAATTATCAAAGCAAATCGGATTTCCGGTCAATGTCTTGGACAAGGCCGAGCAAGGGCGCGGCGTTCCGGTTTATATTTTGATTAAGCTTTTGATATTTTATAAGCGAAAAATTTTAGTCGAATTGGTTGATTAAACAATTATAAAAAAGCCTCCCTTTGGGGAGGCTTAATTTTTATTTTGCCGTAATCGACAATGTGTTTAATTTCGGTTTCTGATGAGTGAGAATGCTGATAACTTTTACCAGTTCGTCTTTCATCTCATTACGGGTGACAACAATGTCAACCATGCCGTGCTCTTTCAAATATTCGGCACGCTGGAAACCCTCAGGCAGTTTTTCGCGAATGGTCTGTTCAATAACGCGGGCGCCGGCAAAACCAATCATGCAGCCTTTTTCGGCAATATGAACATCACCCAGCATAGCAAAAGAAGCCGAAACGCCGCCGGTGGTCGGGTCTGTCAAAACAGAGATAAACGGCAGGCCTTTTTCTTTAACCATATTAACCGCAGCCGTGGTTCTGGCCATTTGCATTAAAGACAGCATGCCTTCCTGCATACGTGCGCCGCCGGAAGCGGTTACGGTAATCAGCGGGCAATTATTCTTCATGGCAACTTCAGCCGCCTTGACAATGCCTTCGCCGACAGCCATACCCATTGAACCGCCCATAAAAGAGAAATCCATGGCCGCAATCACACAGGTAATGCCGCCGATTTCGCCCTGAGCGACTTTGATGGCGTCATCTTCGCCGGTTGATTTGCGATATGCTTTCAAACGGTCGGTATATTTTTTGGAATCCTTAAAGCTCAAAGGATCTTCTTTGAGTTTCGGCAGAGCAATTTCTTTATATTCGCCGTTGTCGAACAACAATTCCAAACGTTTTTTGGTGGCCAGACGCAGATGGTGGTCGCATTTGGTGCAAACGTAGTTGCTTTTATCCAGTTCTTTGGTGAACAACATCTGACCGCAGTTCGGACATTTGGTCCAGAGATTGTCGGCAATCTCTTTGGCGGTAATCTTTTTCACTTTGGGTCTAACAAAGTCGGTAAGCCAGTTCATTTTATATCCTTTATAAGGTTACAACAGATACTCAACACAAAGCGTTATTGGTCTTTTTTATTGCGCTTGAACCAAGCGGCAATTCTTTGTTTGAGCGGAGGTTTGGGCAAAGCTGCCTTTTCTTCTTTCAGCGTTGAGATATTCTCATGCAGGCCTTCAACCTCTTTAGCCAGTTTTTGCTGCTCTTTGCTCAGTTTCTTGTTTTGTTTTTTCTGGTGGCGCAGTTGCTTGCGCAGCGGCGCATAACCAATCCAGGAATCGATTTTGGCCCAGATGAAACCAACAACAATGAAAAAGACAATCGCAACACTTAAGGAAACCGTCACTTCGATATAAAAAGGCCACAGATTAAAAGTTGCCAAGTCGTTATTTACAAAGGCAAAAACCAAAACGACAGCCAAAACAATCAATCTAATCAGCGCTTTTATGAAACCCATGAGCGGAACCCCTTTCTATGATTTCAGATTATTGACTCGAACTAAAGTTAATTTAGCTATTCTTATTCAATAATTCAAACAATTGCTTACCGGTTTTGAAGTGCGGAATGTTACGCTCTTCAACTTTTACCTGCTCGCCGGTTCTGGGATTTTTAGCAACACGCGGTGTGCGCTGACGAACCGAAAAAGCACCAAAGCCGCGGAATTCAACGCGATCGCCATTGGCCAGAGAGTTGATGATTTTATCAAAAACAACGGCAACAATGCGCTCAACGTCTTTAACCATCAGATGGGGATTTTTGTTAGCAATTTTTTCAATTAATTCAGATCTAGTCACTTTTACCTCTTTTAACAATTATTTAATTATTTATTTTTCACACTAAACTAGCGTTTTTTCTTTTATAAATCAATATCGCATTTACAAAAAAATAAAAATCTTATTTCCATTCTATCCAAAGCTTTGTCAATCATTGGCAATTTTATGTTCCAAAGAGAGCTGATGTTCGCCTTCGCCAAGCTGAAAATCTTCAATTTTCTGAATGCGTTTGGAAATTTTGCCAGATGATACTTTAATTTCGTTAATATCGCGCGAAGCCATATCAAAATGTTTGGATAAATTTTCAATGCGGTCGTCAAGACGGCCGATATCATCAACCAAAATGCCGACTTCTTTCTGTATGACGCCGGCCTGTTCACGCATTGAAGCGTCTTTCAGAATGGCGCGAACGGTGTTCAAAGTCGCCATCAGCGTCGTCGGCGAGACAATCCAGACTTTTGAACGGTAAGAAACCTCGACCACATCGCAGAAGTTGGCGTGCAGTTCGGCATAAATCGCCTCACTCGGCAAAAACATCAGGGCCGACTCAGCTGTTTCTCCGGTGATGATATATTTTTCGGAAATATCTTTGATATGTTTCAAAACCGAGGCGCGGAAAAATCTTTCGGCCTCGACTTTTTCACGGTCGGTGGCGGCATTGCGCAACGCCTGATAGCTTTCCAAAGGAAATTTGGCGTCGATGACAATGGTTCCCGGCGGGTTCGGCAGTTTCAAGACACAATCGGCACGTTTGGTATTGCCCATAACGACCTGAAATTCATAAGCCGACGGCGGCAGAATCGATTTAACCAAATCATTCAGCTGGATTTCGCCGAAAGCGCCGCGCGCCTGTTTGTTTGACAAGACTTCCTGCAGGGAAACAACCTGTTCCGACAAAGAAGAAATTTTTTGCTGGGCAACATCGATTTTAGCCAGACGCTCACGCAAATCATGCAGCGTCTCGGTGGTTTTGGTTGTTGACTGCTGCAGTCCTTCTCCGACACTTTTGGTCACGGCCAGAAGTTTTTCATCCATAATCTTCAAGACGGCAAGTTTCTGCTCGTTGATTGCTTCGGAAATGCGGGTCTGTTCCTGACGATTGATTTCAGAAACCTGAGCCAGACGTCCGGCCAGTTCGGCCTGTCCGCGCAACAGGGTTTCGCCGAAACGGTCAAGTTCTTTATTATTTTTTCGAAATATAAAATAGCAGAGATTGCCGAGCAGCAACAAAGCCACTACGGCAATCAGAGCGATTTCGATATAAAATCTATTTTCGAGTATGTTCGTCAAGATTACGTCCTATTTTCAAGAACTTTTCGGTGCGCTGTTTTTTAAGCTCATCTCCGCTCAAAGGCAGCAAATCTTTCAAATTTTTCAAGATAAAATCACCGACGCGTTCAATAATACGCTGCGGATCGCGATGAGCGCCGCCCAGAGGTTCGGGGATAATTTCATCGATAATGCCGAGTTTTTTCAAATCCTGCGCCGTCAGCTTCAAAGCTTCGGTTGCTTCTTTGACCTTGTCGCTTGAGCGCCACAGAATGGAAGCGCAGCCTTCCGGAGAAATGACCGAATAAATAGAATGTTCCAACATCAAAACACGGTTGGCCGTGGCAATGGCAATCGCACCGCCGGAACCGCCTTCGCCGATAACAACGGAAATAACCGGAACGCGGATTTGCAGGCTTTTTTGAATTGAAGAAGCAATGGCTTCGGCCTGACCGCGGGCTTCTGCTTCAATACCGGGGAATGCACCGGCCGTATCAACCAGACAGATAACCGGCAGATTGAACTTGTCAGCCAATTCCATCAGGCGCTGAGCCTTGCGGTAGCCTTCGGGTTTGGCCATACCGAAGTTGTATTTGACGCGGGTTTCCAAATCATGGCCTTTTTCCTGTCCCAAAACGACAACGGAAATATTCTTAAAGCGGCCGATACCGCCGACCATTGCTTCATCATCAGCAAACAGGCGGTCACCGCATAACGGCGTAAAATCTTCAATCAGAGCGTGAACATAATCCAGGCAGTGCGGACGGTCAGGATGGCGGGCAACCTGAGATTTTTCCCAAGGGCTAAGGTTGGAATAAGATGACTTAACCTGTCTTTCTAACTTCTGCTGCAAACGGCTAACCTCCTGAGAAATATCAACATCCTGCCCTTGAGCCAGATGTTTTAAAGACTCAATTTTGGCTTCAATTTCAACAATATTTTTTTCAAAATCAAGAACCAATGTACTGTTATTATTCATTCAACTTCTCTTAAAATTGTTTAAACCTGTGGAGTTGATACCACATTTTTTTTAATCTTTCGACTCTTATTTTGAGATATTGTGTAAATTTTAATTGAAATATCACGCAAATATACTAGTATATGTACAATTATTTGAGTTGTGTACCGGTTGACGGACTTACTGTAGAGGAGCTCAGCGTGCTTGCATTTTCTTTTTTCGCCGCCATTTTTTCCAGCCTGCTCTGGCTAATATATTCTCTGGCTTATATAAGTGACAACACTGTCGGTATCAAATTCAGCGCTTTGGGAATCGTTGACATCTCTATTTATACCGCTCTGGTGGTTCTGCCGATTTTGGTTTTGTGGCTGGTTTTCGGCTATATCAGTCAGTATTTGAACCTGCGCAATCTCAATCGCAATTTATTCCAGCTTTTCAAACAAATGAAAAAAAATCAGGACTACACCGACCTGATTGCGCGGATTATGCTGGAATCCGAGCAGCAGATTAAAGACGGCTTTATCCTCAACCGGATTGATATTTTAATTGCCGATATGAATGAGCTGATTGCCGAAATGATTTCGCGCGCCGCCCTCGCTTCGCACGAACAAATCGAAACCCTGTGGAGCAAAGTCCGCAACGGCGGCAAATGGGCGCTCGGTAAAGTGATTATCGAAATCAGCCAGAATCAGCCTAATTTTCAAATGCGTATTTATGAAAAATCGCAGCGTGATTTGGTTTTGGCCGGCACAATTCTTGAATTCTGCGCCCGTTACCAGAATATTCTTGCCCTGCTGGAAAAACATGACAAAGAACGCGTTTTCCTCAATGTGGTTGAAACCGGCGTCTTTGGCAAAGTTTATTCGATTTTGGCACCGATTGCCGATGAAATCCGCCGCCATCGCGATATCGGCTCCATGAATGACAAAGAAGAAGTCAGCGAATTTCGGGCGCCTGAGCGCGACAGACAACCGGCGCGTCCGGTTCCGTCCTATCAACCGCGGCAGGAAGAAAAAAAGAATCCGTTGATGGCCGGGATTTCCAAGCTTGGCTCCATTCTCAAAAAAGACAAACAGCCGTCGCGCAATGAAACGGTTGCCGCCCGTGAAAGAGACCCTTTCTCAATGGCTTTGGAGCGCAGTTTCGGAACAGATGACGAGCCGGAACTGACAGCTCATCCGGAACCGAGATTTGAAATCTCCGAGCCCATGTTGGAAACGGCCGAAGAAGAGCCGCAGCTGCGGGTTGAAGCTCCCGAACCGCGCTTTGACGAGCCGCGATTTGATTCCGGAGACACTCAGGAAGACGCTGCGCCGGAAATTGTCCTGCCGCAGCAAGATGAGCCTGTTATTGAAGATGAAAGAGCCGAGATTGTTATCGGCCACCAAGAAGAAGAAAAAAACATTCCGCCGCTGATTATCCGCGAGGAAAGCCGCCCGGAACCTAAAATCGAACCCAAGGTTGAACCGAAAGATGAAGAAGCGCCGATTACTTCCACACAAAAAACTTTGAACGAACTGCGCAAAGAATGGGAAGATATGCGCCGCTCATCACAAGAGCCGGAGCCTAAAGAAGCGGCCAAAAACGAGGATTATACTTATCCTTTCGGAGGGTGGACTGACGAAAGCAATTATCATAAGTAAGAAATTTTGCATTCTGCTGGGTTTGCTCGGGCTGCTGTTTTTCAGCGGTAATGTTGCGGCTGCCCCAAAAATCAGCAACAGTCTGGCTCTCTACGGCCAGCCGAAATACAGTTCTGATTTCAAACATTTTGATTATGCCGACCCCAAAGCCGCCAAAGGCGGACGCGTCGTGATGCCCGCTTACGGTTCTTATGACAGTTTTAATCCGTTTATTTTCAAAGGTTATCCGGCGGCTGAAGCCGTGGCGCTGACTTTTGACTCTCTCGGCGTGGTTCCGGTTGATGATTATTCTACCGTTTATCCGCTGATTGCCAAACAGTTTGAGCAGCCAGACGATCAGTCTTTTATCGGTTTTATTTTAGATGAAAGAGCCAAATTTGCCGACGGCAGCCCGGTCACGGCCGATGATGTGATTTTCAGCTATCAGGCTCTGGTTGAAAAAGGCTCGCCGCTTTACAAGGTTTATTATGCCGATGTTGAAAAGGTGGAGAAAGTTTCGCCGCGCCATGTGCGTTTTTATTTCAAAAAAGGCACATCCAACAAAGAACTGCCGCTGATTTTGTCGCAGATTATGATTTATTCCGCCAAAGACTGGAAGGGCAAAGATTTTGCCAAACCGTCCCTGACGCCGCCTCTGACCAGCGGCCCTTACAAAATCAGCAAATTCGAACCGGGAAAATATGTGGTTTTAAAACGCAATCCTGATTACTGGGCGCAAAATCTGCCGAGCCGCAAAGGCTTTTTTAATTTTGACGAAGTGCGGTTTGATTATTATCAGGACACGACCGTTACGCTGCAGGCGCTGTTTGCCGGTAATATTGACATGCGCGAAGAATATATTTCTAAAATCTGGGTGACAGGTTATGACAATGATATGGTCAAAAAAGGCAAAGTCATCAAAGAAAATCTAGCTCATAACCAAACGGCGATTTTGCAGAATTTTGCTTTCAATATCCGCCGGCCGCAGTTTCAGGACAAGCGCGTGCGTCAGGCTATCGGACTGGCTTTCAACTTTGAATGGGCAAATGAAAAACTGTTTTATAACCAGTATGAACGGCTCGACAGTTATTATACCAACAGCGACATGGCCGCAAGCGGCAAACCGCAGGGCAAAGAGCTGCAAATCTTAAATCAGTTCAAAGACAAACTGGCGCCGGAAGTTTTCGGTGAGGTTCCGGTGCAGCCGCAATTTAACAATTATGAAGACAGCCGCAAAAATCTGCGCGCCGCGGTCAAACTCCTCAAAGAAGCCGGATATGATTTTGTTGACGGCAAAATGACCAATCAGCAAAGCGGACAACCGCTGCAATTTGAGATTTTAAGCAACACCGCGAACGGTAACACATTCACGCGGGTTATGCTGCCATTTTTGAAGAATCTGGAAAAAATCGGCATTAAAGCCAGTTTCCGTAATCTGGAAGTTAATATTTTCAAAAACCGGCTTGATAATTTTGACTTTGATATGGCGATTATTTCTTTTCCGATGAGCCAAATGCCGGGCAATGAACAAAAAGAAATGTGGGGGTCGCAATCAGCCGACGCCAAAGGCAGTTATAACCTTATCGGCATTAAAAACCCGGTTGTTGACAGCCTGCTTAATCAAGTTGTTCAGGCACATGACAAAGAAACATATATTGCTTCCCTCAAGGCTCTTGACCGCGTGTTGCGCCATGAATATTATATGATTCCTCAGTGGTACGCACCTTATAAAAGGGTGGCTTACCGCAACAAATTTTCTCATCCGCAGACGGATTTGAAAGTCGGTTTTCAGCCTTTTACCTGGTGGCTGGAACCCTCCGAGACAATAACCGGTGACAAGTGATAAGTAACAAGAGAGAAAAATGAGAAACTATATCCTGAAAAGAATTTTGCTTATCCCTTTAACGCTGCTGGGAATTTTGTTTATCAATTTTTTGATTGTGCAGCTGGCGCCCGGCGGCCCGGTTGAGCATACTTTGGCAAAATACCGCGGCATGAATGTCAACGCCACATCGCAGATTTCCGGCTCAGCGCAGATGCATCTGGACAGCAGCAGTACTTATCAGGGCTCGCAGGGTGTTCCCGAAGACTTGGTCAAAGAATTGGAAAAACAGTTCGGTTTTGACAAACCGGCGCATGTCCGCTTTTGGAAAATGCTCAAAGATTATGCCGTTTTCGACTTCGGCAAAAGTTTTTATCAGGACAAAAGCGTTTTGCAGTTGATTAAAGAACGCATGCCGGTTTCAGTCTCGCTCGGTTTGTGGTCAACGCTGATTATTTATCTGATTGCCATTCCGCTCGGTATCAAAAAAGCCGTGAGCGACGGCAGCAATTTTGATGTCTGGAGCTCTTTTGCCGTCATTATCGGCTCGGCTATTCCGGTGTTTTTATTCGCAGTATTTTTGATTGTATTTTTTGCCGGCGGTACTTATCTGCAATGGTTTCCGCTGCGCGGCCTGACCTCCGACAACTGGGAAGAACTTTCTTTCGGCGCCAAAATTCTCGATTATTTCTGGCATATCACCCTGCCGGTGACGGCTATGGTTATCGGGGGTTTTGCTTCTTTGACCATGCTGACCAAAAACTCGTTTCTTGATGAAATCAACAAGCAGTATGTTTTGACCGCCAAAGCCAAAGGCCTGAGCCAGAACCAGATTTTATACGGCCATGTTTTCCGCAATGCCATGCTGATTGTGATTGCCGGTTTTCCGTCAATGCTGATTAAAATGCTGTTCACCGGCGCGCTGCTGATTGAAGTGATTTTTTCGCTTAACGGTATCGGCCTTTTGGGTTACGAGGCGATTATGACCCGCGATTATCCGGTTATTTTCGGTACGCTTTATATCTTTGCCCTGCTCGGTTTAATCCTCAAGCTTATCAGCGATATTACCTATTCTCTGGTTGACCCGCGGATTACTTTTGACAAGCTTTGATTTTTAATTCCTCGAGCAAATGATCGCAGGCAACGGTAATCATCTGATAGACATTTTCAAAACCATGATCTCCGTAATAAGGGTCAGGAACATCAGTTCCGTAAGCCGGAGCATATTCAAGCAGCTTTTTGACCACGGCACGGTCATAGCGCGGGTCGCCGTATGGGCGTTTCTGCTCAAGATTCCAGATATTTTGCGAATCCATGGCCAAAATTAAATCAAACTCGGCAAAGTCATCGGCACAAAGCGGGCGCGAGCGCAAGTGTCTTAAATCGAGCCCGTGGCCGAGCGCGCATTCAACGCTTCTGCCGTCCGGTTCATCACCCTGATGGTAGCTTGATGTTCCGGCCGAATCCACAAAGATATGCTCCTGCAAACCGGCCTCACGGACGATTTTTTGCATATAGCCTTCGGCGGTCGGCGAGCGGCAGATGTTTCCGGTGCAAATGAAAAGAATTTTATACATGGCAAATTTCATTCATCTCTCCTCCCGAGAAGGGAGGAGAGATTGGAAAATGTTAACGGCCTAAGCAGCCATGGGTTTCTTTGGCAAAGTGAACATAACGTTTGTAATATTCTTCCAAAGATTTTTGAACCTGATGATTGACGGTGCCGCGCGGATATTTGCCGTTTTTGTCGGCAACGCCGGCTTTCATTCCGGTCAGAATTTCAATACCGTCATCAACATGGTCTACGGCGTAGATAGCAAACTTGCCTTCATCAACAGCGTTGAGAATATCTTCTCTGAGCATCAAGTCTTTGACATTGGTACGCGGAATAATCACACCCTGAGTACCGGTCAGGCCGCGATGTTTGCAGACATCAAAGAAGCCTTCGACTTTTTCATTAACGCCGCCAATCGGCTGGATTTCGCCAAACTGGTTGATAGAACCGGTTACGGCAATACTTTGTTTAATCGGAATGCCGGTCAGAGCCGAAATCAGGCAGTAATACTCGGTTGAAGAAGCACTATCGCCGTCAACACCGCCGTAAGACTGCTCAAAGACAATTGATGCCGACAAAGACAAAGGCGAGAATTTGGCAAAACGGTTAGCAATCAAACTCTGTAAAATCAACACGCCTTTGGTATGAATCGGACCGGAAAGCTCAATTTCGCGTTCAATGTCAAAGAACTCGCCTTTGCCCATGCGAACCTGCGTGGTAATACGTGCCGGCTTACCAAAACTGTTGCGGGAGAAGTTATAAACGACAAGGCCGTTAATCTGACCGACGCGGGTTCCTTCAACATCCATCAAGATTGTGCCCTCATCAATCTGCTCGAGCATCATCTGTTTGATACGGTCAGAGCGATAAATTTGTGCTTCAATCGCCTGTTCGATATGGTTTTTGCCAATCTGATTGGAGTGAGATTTGCGCGCCCAGTAATCGGCCTCGCGCAGCAGGTCGCCGATAGAGGCAATATGCGCGGTTAGTTTGCGTGAATCTTCAGCCAGGCGCGATGAATATTCAATCACTTTGGCAACGGCCTGACGGTTCAAAGAACGCAGTTTTTTCTTCTTTGACAAAGAACCGATTAATTTGGCATATTCAATTTCGTTTTCATGGGTTCTGTCCATGATGACGCCGAAGTCGGCTTCGACTTTGAAGAAGTCGGCAAAATCCGGGTCACGCTCGGACAAGACTTCATATAACTCGGCGTCGCCGGTCATAATCACTTTAACATCCAGCGGAATCGGTTCCGGGTCGAGAGAAATGGTCGTAAAGCTGGTTTCATCACTCGGTGCCTCAATTTTAATCTGCTTGGAAGCAATCGCGCGTTTTAACGAATCCCAAGAGAAAGGCTGCAACAGAAGCTTACGGGCATCAATCAGCAGAAAACCGCCGTTGGCCTGATGCAGAGCGCCGGATTTAATCAAGGTAAAGTCGGTTAACAAAGCACCATATTGCTGGACACGCTCAACACGGCCGACCAGGTTGCCCTGGGTCGGGTGGTCAAGGTGAATAATCGGCGCACCGGAATCAGGTTCATTTTTAACAACGACATTAACCTTGAACTTGGCAAATTTGTCTTCTTCCGGTTTGTTCATTTTGGAGAAAAGCATGCTCAAAGCGTCTTCGCCGCCCTCGCCGCACTGCGGTTCCGGCGAGGGCATAAATTCTTCGACATTTTCAATAATATATTTTTGAACATTCTTCAAAAATTCCAAAACCTGTTTATGGCCTTTGTGCTTGTTGCGCAAGTCATCAACCGGTTTTTTAATCGAGGTTTTGATGAATTTTTCGCGCATACTGTTGGTTTCTTTGCGCTGTTTTTCTTCCCACTGCGGCAAATCCTGAGCCGAATCTTCGATTTCAGCCTGCATGGCGTTCAAATCATCAATCAGCGATTTCTTTTCTTCTTCCGGCAGTTCGTCAAAAGCTTCGGGGCTTAAAACCTCGCCGTTTTTAACCGGAGCAACAACCAATCCGACCGGCATATGCAGCAAAGAAACGCTTTTGCCTTTGGCTTTTTTCTGAAGAATTTTGATATATTCTTCTTTTTTCTGTTTATATTTTTCGCGGATAATGCTCAACGCCGCCTTGTATTCATCGCTGTCCATGATGTTGGGAATGCTGGAAGACAAATCTTCAATCAGTTTATCGACATCTTTAGAAAAATCGGCAGCGGTTCCGGCCGGAAAATTGATGGCAATCGGGCGGTGCGGCTCGTCAAAATTATAAACATAAGCCCAGTCGTCCGGCGTCGGACGGTTTTGAGCTTCCTGCTTCAAAACTCTTTTCACAAGGCTGGTTTTTCCGGTTCCCTCAGGGCCGAGGCAAAAGAGATTGTAACCTTTTGACTTGATGTTGATACCGATTTCAACTGCGCTCAGAGCGCGATCCTGACCCAATGCCGACAAGCGTTCTTCCAATTCGGCAGTGGTAGAAAAATCAAAGCTTTTGGGATCGCAGCGGGTGTAGAGTTGATCGGATTTGAGTTTTGTAATGGCCATTGTAAAAAAATCCCTATACATGTAAGATTGGTATTGTTATTATCGCTGATTATATAATCTTAAAAACTAACATAGCGTAAAGATTTGATGAAATATTTTGAATATATAGCCCTCGCTGCCTTTTTTATCACTGCCGTTGCCGTCACTTTTTATTTTTGCCGGCAGTTGAAAATTTATCACTTCTACCGCCTTATCCGCAAAGCTTATCTCAAAAAAACAACACCGGACTGCGGTGAGAATTATCTGCCGGCTTATTATCTGCGCCGCATTGCCGCAAAGCTGATTAAAGCCAAGGCCAACCGGCCGCTGGTTTATCTCTGCGCCGCCCGCGGCAAGCCTGCCGTCCGCTGGCTGGAAAAACACAATGACCCGTTTTCGGCATTAATTCTCGAAGCGATTGACAACCAGCGCGCCGCTCTGCCAAAACTTGAAAAACTGGTTAAAAAGCAGCCCGAAAACCGCGAGCTTTTGGCCGAGCTCGGCCTTTTATATTTCCTCAGCGGCGACAAAGCCAAAGTGCGGCTGGTTCTTAACAATATTCCGCCGTCAAAAAAACGCGATTATGCCAAAGCGCGCTTTCATTATCTGCAGGCTTATCAGGATATGGACGACGGCGATATGCTCGGCGCCTCGCAAAACTGTTCTCTGGCGACCAGAATTTTTCATAAACTGCGTTGTGACTATGAAGAAGGGCAAAGTTACCTGCTGATGGGGACCATTTACCGTGTTGCCGTGGTTTCCGATGTGGCGCAAATGATGTTTGACACGGCACTGACCATTTTCAAAAACGCCAACTGCCAACAGGACAGCGCCGCGGTTTACGGTAATCTCGGCATGCTGATGGCCATTCAGAAACGGTTTGAAGAAGCGGCTGATTATTACCGCAAAGCCGAAGAAATATACCGGTCATTAAACCGCCGTCCGGCCTGTGCCGAAATCTATAATCAGCAAGCGCTCCTCAATCTTATGCAGGAGCAGCTTGACGAAGCCGAAACTCTGGCGCAGCAGGCACTGAACATCCACACGCAAAACCAGAATAATCCGGGCATTGCTTTCAGTAAGGAAATTCTCGGCAACATCGCCTGGAACCGCAAAAAATTTCCGCTGGCGACGCAAATGGCTTTTGAAGCCAAAAATCTTTATAAAGAACATCAGAATATGTCGGCTTATTTTGAGAATATGTATCTGATGGCTTTGTCGCTGTTTGAGCAGGATAAGCTGAAAGAAGCGGAAAAAATCCTGCGTGAGATTACCGAAACAGCCAAAAACCAAAGCAGCAATTTTCACACCGCAAACGCCTACAGCCTGCTCGGACTGATTTATCTCAGACAAAACGACCTGCGACGCGCCAAAGGATTGTTTCAGCAATCTCTGGATTTGGAACAGGTCAACAACCGCCTCGGCGGCATTGCTACGGATTATGCCAATATCGGCCTGATTGAATGGCGCAGCGGCAATCTTGAACAAGCCCGAAAAACGCTGCAGACTGCTCTCGACTATGCAGAAGTCAATCAGGAAGAAGACTTAATTGAAATTTTGAAAAAACGGCTGGAGCAGCTGTCAGAGCACTAACTTAATATCAAAGCTTTTGCTCTCGGGCATAAACTTCAGGCGGCGGATTGCCACATTGTCAAAACCCAGCACATTGATTGACGGAACCAGAAAAGGCTTGAAATATTTTTTGCCGTCGCTATATAAAACGCGGTTTTTAACATGAAGACCGGTTTTGAACAGAAAATCCCTAAACAGCGGCGCCCAGGAAGGCAGTTTGAAATCACCAACAATAACGACCGGCTCGTCCTGATCATCAACAAACTGCGCCAGATTATTAAACGCCGTTGCCAGTTCATTAGCCGGCGCTTTTGAAAAATCGAGGTTCACAAGCGTAATAACCTGGTCATATTTTTCAAAGCTCATAAAGGAAGCCTGAATATGCGGGCTTAAATCGATTTTACCGGTACGGCGGATTAAAACCTCTTTGGCATTCAGAATATTTTCATAATTCTGGGTTCCTTTTTTATAAACCACATTAAATGCCTGTGTGCTCTGTGACGTTTCATTGGTAAACAGCCGCGCCGTCTTGGCCAGAGAACCATAGTTGAAAATCAGCAGCAAAACCGCCAGAAACGAGTAAAAATATTTTTGATGCCAGAGGGTGAAGGCCAGCAAAAAGATATTAAACAGATAAAAATGGAACTGCCAGTTCCGTAAAAAACCCGTAAAAGCATTGTCCTGATTATCAAAAATCAGTACAGAATATATTATGGTGATAACCGCCAGGGAAACAACCATAAATAAATTTTCGCGAGCTTGTTTTTTTCTTTGACTGAAGTAACTCATTTTTAATCTATTATAATTATTGTTTTTTTGCAGATGCACAGTTATAATGGCTTATAACAAAATGCATTCTAGTCATTAAAAAACAATTTGTAAATGGTGTTGAACAAAAATATGCTAGAGCAAATGATAACTGTATTTTCCTCAGAAAGTTTTATGAGCTCGGTGGTCAGTCACGTTGACGTTCTGGCCGGCGTTTTCTCTAAATATCTTTCAGGGCTCAGCAATATCCGCATGGCCTCCATTATCTTAATGCTGCTGGCTTTTGTGCTGTTTTTGTTTCTCATCATTGTCCTTTATGTCAAATCGATTATCGCTTTTCTCAAAACCGATACGGCCGGCGGCAAAAAACGCAGTCAGGAGGAAGAGTTTTATGAAGAGCTTGAAGAAGACGAGGACAGCGGCATCAACGAGCACGAACTTGAAAAAGAGCTGGAAAAAGAACTGGAGCGCGATTTAGAACAAGCAAGAATCGAACGCGAAGTCAATGAACAGCAGCAGCGCCGCCTGCTCGACCAGCAGCGCGAGCTCGACCGTCAGGAACAGCGCCGCAAAGACAACGAAAAAGAAAAACTCGAAAAAGAAAAAAGCGAAGCGCAAATCCGCACGCAGACTCAGGCCGCCAAAAAAGAATTCTCGGTTGACTTGGACTGGAAGAAAGGCAAATTAAACGACCTTGAGCAACAAGCGCAAGCCGTTCTTTCCGATGAAAAACTCAGTTATCAGCAAAGCAACAAAGCCCTGCCAGAACTCCTCGGCCTGATTATTGACATGCTCGGCCGCGGCGTTGATGATTTGAAAATCGCCCAGACCGTGATGTATCGTAATCAGGGACAAAGCTCCGAAGACGAGATTATTCAGACGATTTCCGCCATCAAAGATTTTATCGCTCTGGCCGTCAACGGCAAGTTTATGGACGTGCGCCGCGGCAAACAGCTGCCTGATGAGGCCACCGCCCTTTATCATCTGGCAGAAGGCGACACAACCTATTCTCTGGCTTTGCTGGAATCTCTGATGGACAGCAATATTGAACGCACAACCGGCATGACTTCCGGCCCAAAACGTGATGAAGTTTTTATTGAGACTTCTAATCAGGCTTGTACTTTCGGCACATTGTCAGCGATTTCCGATGTTCATCTCGCAACCGGTGCTTTTGAGCTGGCCATTGAACTGGCGCCGAAGAATATTAATGCCTGGACCCGCGCCGGAGATATGTATGCCAAAGCCGGCTCGCATAATCAGGCCGTTTGGGCTTATCAGAACGTGTTGAACATGGCTGATGAAGAAATTAACATTGCCCAAGTTGCCAATGCCAACAAGATGTTGTCACAATACTACTATGAACAGGGCAACAACCTGCAGGCTGCCAAGCTCTACAACAGCAGTAAGCAGTATTATGACTCGCTCGGCATTAACCGCCGTCTTGACCGTCAGGAACTGGAGATTATTGAAATTATCGAATCGCGTCAGCATGATGAACTCGGCGATACCATTAATAAAATTCTTAATTCCCGCGAAATGCAGTACAGCTACGCCTAGTCGGCTACGGCAGAAGTTTCCTGTCTTTTTTAATCAGAGAAAGACAGAGAAGAGGGCAATATTTGTTTTCTTCAGGAGAGTTATTTTTTCAGGCAGACGTCCGGAGCGCGGAGATATAACGGTTTGGGAAAATCTATACGCTTATTGAGATATTGCTTATAACCGCAGAGGCCGACATTTTCTATCGGCAGGTAATCACAATTTTTGATACAATGCAGGCTCAATCCGGTCGGCGTCATCAGAAAACGCTCAACACCATCGCCAATCATCGTCACTTTTTTATCTCTCAACAGGGCAATAATGTCATCGCGCATACCGGCCGAAGGTTCGGTCAAGGCTTTGAGGTTCGTGTCGAAAATCTGATAATAAAAATCATCGCGTTTGGTTTCAATCAATACCGCATTGTAAAAGCCGGTTTCATCAGGCGCAAAAGCCAACGAAACCAGATAAGCGTCAAAAGCATTCACACCGCAAATCTGCAATGCCGGTTTGGCAATACCGAAAGAACGGGCGGCGGAAATACTGGCACGCACGCCGGTAAAAGAACCGGGACCGGTGCAGACGGTCAGCATATCCAAATCATCAAAAGTCAGCTGATTTTTTTCCATAATGACCTGAATTTGCGGAATCAGCAATTCCGACTGGCCAAAATCCATTGAACGGCTGAACCGGTCAATAATTTTATCGTCTTCCAGCAGAGCTATTGAGCAGCTGGCGGCGGTGGTATCAAACGCTAAGTTATACATCAGTATTCCTATGATATTCAAAAGGCGCAGAAAACTTGAAGGTTTTCCACCTCAACAAAAAATACATTTTTCAAATAGCATTTTATATTATAAAATTGGGAATCAGGCAACAACTTTAATGATAATCGCAAAAAAATGACTCAGGAACTGTTAATCGATATGTACTATGCCGCCCCGGAACTGTGGTTCGGGCTGGGCGCTTTATTCCTGATTTTATTGTTGCTGCTGCTCTACTACTGGTATAATTATCTGCGCCTCAAACAAAAAAACTATTTCTTAAACCGTGACCGCGAGCGCTATGCCGAAACGCTTTATGCCTCCAAAGACGGTTATTTTGCCTTTATTTATCCGGACCAAAAAGTGGACGACCCGCGCAAAAATGTTGTCGAACGCTGCTCGCGCCGCCTGGCCGTGATTATGAATCTGGCCGAGGGTACCGCTTCTTGTTTTGATGATATTCTTAAGAATTTTTATAAGGAAGATACCAAAAAAATTCAAAAATATGTCGAGCTGCTGCGGGAAGACGGTGTTTCTTTTGATGATGAATTTACACTCAAAAACAGCAGCAAGCGGCTGCGTTTGTCCGGTTCACGCATCAACGGCATCGACGGTAATATTTATTGCGACATGATTTGGTTCCGCGATATCAGCATCGAATCGCAGACGATTGATGAATTGGAATCCGAAAAAAGCAGCTGGTTCAAACAGATTTTGAAACTGGAAGACCTGATTAACAACATTCCTTATCCTGTCTGGCTGCGCGATGACAAACTCAACATTTTTGAACTGAATCGCAAATATCTGGAATTTTTTGACAACAAAAACCGCGAAGACATTATCGCCAACCATTTGGAAATCCAGAATGTGAACGGCGAGCATATATCGCGCAATCTGGCTTTTCTGGCGCACTCCATCAACAAAACCAAAAAACAGACGGTCAATATCATCAAAAACGGCGAACGCCGGGTATATGAGGTGGTTGAAACGCCTTTTCATGTTGAAGACAGTCTTGATAAAATTTATACGGCCGGCGCCCTGATTGACATTACCGAACTGGACGACCTGAAACGCAATCTCAAAATCCACCAAAATGCCCATTTGGAGATTATGGGCACGCTCGGAACCGCTTTTGCCGTTTTCAGCAATGCTTTTAAGCTGGCTTTTTATAACAAAGCTTTTGTTCAATTGTGGAAGCTTGAAGATGTGTGGCTTGAACAACAGCCGAACTACTCCATGTTTCTTGATGTTCTGCGTGACAAACGCATGCTGCCGGAAGTCCCTGATTATCTGGCTTTCAAAAACGGCGAGCAAAAAGACTTCAGTACGATTATCGAAGCCAAAGAAGATATGCTGCATTTGCCGAGCGGCCAGACAATCCGCCGCGTGCGTATTCCGCACCCGATGGGCGGCCTGGTTTTCGCTTTTGAAGACGTTTCCGACAAGCTGGCAACCAGACGTGCTTATAATTCGCTGTTGGCCATTCAGAAAGAATCACTCGAAAACCTGTTTGACGCCGTTATCATCTTTGGTTTTGACGGGCATTTAAATTTCTATAATCAGTCTTATCTCAATTTGTGGAAGATAGAGGAAGAAGTTTTGGAAAAAGAACCGAATATTTCGGAGCTGGTCGAAACACAAAAAGATTTCTTTACCAAAGTCGAAGACTGGAAAAGCCTGAAAGCCGATATTATTAACCATATCATCAGTTTTACGACCAAAACCTTTGTCCTCAACCGGGACGATGTCGACCGGGTGGAAGTTATGTCGCGGACCTTGTCAGACGGTTCGATTATGGTGACATATAAACAGTTGTAAAAAGCTTTAATCTCTATTTTATATTTCAGTAACTGCTTATTTTTACGGCAATAAATATTTTTCGGCAGATAATTGACAAAAAATTGTGAATGCGATACTTTAAACAGTAATAACAAATTTCTGCCAGAACAGCAGAGTGTGTGGAGATAAGAATGAACGACAATGCTTCTAATCCGAATTTAGAATGGAAAAAAGGCAGTATCGGCGAGCAGGAAAAGCTCACGCTTAAGACAAACATTAAGCAGGCCGTCGAATATAATGCCAAAAAAGATGAAGTGACAAAAACTCCGAAACCGATTGCCGCCGACCTGCCGCAGGGGCTTAAAAGAATCCGCAATAAAATCAAAAATTTTGACGAAGATGATGACGAAGACGAAAATGGTCAGGTTGTCATTGACCCGCTTATGCAGGCTTCTAATAATTCTCTGCTCAATGCCCTGCATGAAGATGAAAAGAAAATGCTCAAGCAGCAGGAAACCAATAATCTGATTAAACAGCAGCTGGAAGTCGAGAAAGTCGGCACTATTAATCTGGCCAACAACATGGCACGCCAGGCCGGCTTCAAAGGCCTGAAAAAATCTACCGTTCAGCAAAGCCTGATGAATAATACCATCAGCCCCGACCGCCTGAAAGAAACCATCAAAAAAGAATTTAAGAATGAACTTAAAGCCGGCAACAAAAACTGGAGCGAGCTCAGCGATAAAGATTTGCTGAACCTCATGGAGGGCGTTAACAAAATCAAATCTATCGGCGGCAAAGAGAGTTTATCCATGCTTAAAGACATGGATGTCAAAGAAGTGGCGGAATATGGCAAAGAAAAAAATAATGAAATGAAAATCGCCCGGACTATTTGCGAAAAAACCGGCCGCAAAGAATGCAAAGTTCCGAAAAAAGAAAAACAGCAGGCCGAAAAAACTATGGTTAAAAATAAAAATCTTAATCAGAAACTGGTTCAAGACAGGGAAAGAAGTTAAACGCGAGGCAGCAAACGCAGCGCGTTTGATCGCATCAGTCAGCTGACGCACCTCTCGCGGCCGGGAACACCTGACAGCACAGGCAAGCGCCTGAGGCATGGTTTAGCTGCCGCACCGCTCGGTCGGGAACGCCTGACAGCACAGGCAAGTGCCTGAGGCATGAATCAGCTGTCTCACCGCTCGCGGTCGGGAACGCCCGACGGCG
>ERZ1026946.214-NODE-214-length-24176-cov-34.960615_pt1 | contig 24176 bp, 22 predicted proteins | sample MGYA00519460_ERZ1026946 | MGnify/ENA primary metagenome ERZ1026946 (study PRJEB26926, sample SAMN06164620) | human gut metagenome | biome: ENVO:00009003; feature: ENVO:2100002; material: ENVO:00002003 | host: Homo sapiens | place: USA | collected 2012 ...
GTCTCGTGGGCTCGGAGATGTGTATAAGAGACAGGTTTTGTCAAGAATTATTTTTAAGCTTATTCTAGGGGCATTTTCGGGCTTTTTAGAGAGCATTCCAATATGCGACTCAACCCGCCCCGAAACTGCAAAAAATGATGCAGCTTTTACTGCTCAAACCCGGTTAAACAAAAGGTTCCGGGCGGGGCGGGCTTCGCGCCCAAAAGGCGAACCCGGCGCGATTCAAATAACCCCGCGCAGAACCTGCCGCATAAAAATTCAAAGCCCTCTCAGCGCAAAAAAATTTTCGCTTAAATCGACGGAATTGCACGCCTTCACCCGGCACGGACTAAAAAAGCTAAAATGCGTTTTGCCTAAAATCCGCCCCGCGCAGGCGCATTTTTTAATCGGGCCGTCCCCCAAAAACGGCCGCCGAAAAGAGCCCATTCCAAGCCCCCATGCGCATGCGCGTGCCGCCGCGTTTTGCGGGATTTTCCGGCAGGGGCGGGCGGCGGTTTAAATTGGGCGATGCGCACCCCCTCTCCGCCCGCAAAATTTGCTGGGGCGGTACAAGTGCCCTCGGAAAATCGGAATATGAAGACTATGCAATTTTTTGAAAGGACAGCGCCTCCGCTTTGCGCAGACAAATTCCGCTTGAAAAGCACCCCTCAAATCCGCTTCGCCCTCCCAGCCCCCTCCTTTGCATTTTTATATTCTAAACTCCGGGGATTTTTTTAACCTCGCCCCGCCCGCCCATGCCGCCCATGCCCCTTGAAAAAATGCGGAACTTGCACGCTTAAAACGCAAGAATAATGGATATGAACGGGCTGCCACGCCCAAATTTCAGGCGTCCGGACGCATTGGAATGCCCGGTTTCGCCATTGCAGCGAGCATCCCAATACCGGCGTCATAATACGCGCCGCATCTCCCGGAACTGTTCCGAATTTTTACAGCCCCCGAGGGGCCGGATTCCGCCGCAATTTAAAATATTGTTCCGATTTTAAGCCCATATTCCGAACTTTCGATGCCGCCCGCCCCAGCCGCTTTTATCATTTATTGACCGGGGCAGATTTTTAAGCGGAATGCGGCATTTGCAAAAAAATTCGCCCTCGGAAAGGAAAACCTTCCCTACTCCGCGCATGACCCCGCGCCGCCAGCAAACACCCCTTCGGCGCACCCAATCGCGGCGGGCCCCGCTTTCAAATTTGCGCCCTCCCGGCACGCCGCACCAGACGAAAGCCCCCGGAGCTCAGGATAGCTCCGACCAGCGCGGATACGCCTCGAGGATTCTTTTCGCATTTGCAACCGTGGCGGCATCGGAAAGCCCGGGGCGGGACACTATCCTGCAAAAGACCTCGTGCGCCTTCGCATACGGAAGCTCCACAAAATACCCGCACTTCCTGCATGTGAAAACGACCCTGTGGCGGTGGAATGCGAGAACCCAGACGCCCGCCCCGCAGACGCACTTTGAAAACCTCCGAAGGTTCATCTCGAATGCCTCAATTTCCATAAAACCATGCCTCCTTCCGGAAAACATCCTCCGTTTGAACGCAGTTTAGCCCCGCCGGGCTTACGCTGTAAAGCAAAAATATTTCCGCTCAAGGCCGGATTTTCCGAACCGGCGCCCGCAATGCCCATGCAAGGCGCTCCCCACGCGGCGCGCGGCCCGTACTGGCATAAAAAATCCGCCCATATTTCACATATCGGCGGATTTTCAAAACGGCCCAGTTTTCCGGAAGGGCGCCCCCCGGGGTTCCCAAACCGCCCGGCCTCAGCGGCGCTCGACGCCGTCTAAAAGGTGCCTTATTACAAACAGGTCCCTTATCTTGCCCTGGGATTCGGGCGACACCGAAAGGTTTTTCCCGCGGAGCCCGTGGTCGGCCCCGGAAACTTCGACATATATTATGTCGGCGCCCGCCTTGGAGGCGGATTCAGCCATGTGCCTTGAAGCCTTGTACGATACCAGAGCGTCCTTGTCGCCGTGGATTATGAGAACCGGGCATGACGACTTTGAAATGTACCTTGCAGGACTCGCGTCTTCCGCGATTTTTATGCGCGGGTCGCCGGGGAATTTTTCCTTCAGAAATTCGTAGGCGTTGGTTTTTCCCGCCTTTTTAAGCGCGGCTATCTCCTGGGGGCTTCCGCCCACAAGGCGCGCGAAGCATGAGGCCGAATGGGACACCGTGCCGGGATAGTCGTGCTCGGGGTCGTCGAATGAGACCGCTGGGGCGAAGCCTATCGCCCCTGCGAACCCGGGCTTGAAACCCTTGAGCGAAGGGTCTCCGGGGAATTTTTCGTCGGGCGCAAGGGCCGTCATAAGCGAAAGGTGGCCGCCTGCCGAGTGCCCGGTCGTCATTATGCGGGACGGGTCGATGCCGAATTTTTTGGCGTTTTTTGCGAGAAAGCGCGCGGCATCCTTGCAGTCGGTGATGCAGTCGCGCACGTCGGCCTTGCCCTCCTCCGCGAAGGTGTAGGAAATTGTGGCAACTGCGATGCCCATTTCGCCGAGGCCCCTGGCCCACGCGCCGCCCACGTGGTACCTGTCCCCGCCGTTCCATCCGCCGCCGTGTATGTTCATGAGCACGGGCGCCCCGTTCTTATAGAGGTTTTTTTCAGGCAGAATCAAATCCATCGTGAGCTCCCGCCCGCCGGATTTTTTGTAAACGACATCGCGGCGCACATTGAGGCCCTTGTAAAGGCGGTCGGCGCGCGCCGAGATTTCACGCTGTTTTTCGGCGTCCTTCACTGCGTCGGCACGGGCGCTGAAAGGCGTGGAGAAGGCCGCCAGCAGCACGGCGGCGGAAAAGGCCAGAATTTTATAGTCCAACATGGATGCGGAACTTTAGGGAGGGCGCCGGAAATTTAAACAATAAAATTTGAAATTATTCCAGAAAACGCCTGTCGCATACGATTGCGGAGGCGGTTTTGCCCTCCTTCCCCCGCGGCGGCCGCGCCCCGAAACCCTGCGCCGCGCAGGGTCCCGCCATGCCCCACCGCCCCGAAAATTCCCGCAAAAAAACGGGTTAAAACAAGGGGTTTTCATAGATTGTAATGCCTCTGAAGAAACGAAAAATCAGGCAGGCGTTTCACGGCAGATTAAGCGGGCGTTCCCTCTCCGCGCAAAATTTCATACCCTCAACCCGCTTTCCGTTCCCTTATCTATGCCAGACCCAAAAATAAATTGAGGCTTCCCAAAACTTCCCGAAAGGCGGCTGCCGCACATCACCATACATCAGACGCACACCCGCGCCATGTGGGAATGGGCGCATCTGCGGCGGCCATATCGCCGGATTTAACTGCGCATATTGGCGACTACGCCCGCGAAGTTCTTGAGGCGGCAAGAGCCGCGTCTTTCAACCCGGAAGCCGACACGGAGTGGCGCTTTTGCGCGCCTTTGCTGCAAGGCGATGGCGACTCAATAATCCGCGCGGGCGCTTTCTAAAATACGGCGTCCGACCCTATAAATGGCGGCTTTAGGCGGGTTCTTGCGGCTTTAGGCGGCCCCTCAATCCTCCTTGTAAAATAAGCGGACAATTTTCACATAAAAACGCCCCACCCTCCCCCGGCGGCCCAATTCAAATTGCAAAAAAAACGAAAAAATATGCACCGGGCTTTCCGGAGAAATAAAATTTTTTAACTCAATGCAAGGCATCGACATGCCCCACATGCAAAACTCCCCCGCAAGGCTTAACCCAAATGCAAAAGTTAGACTAAGCTAATTTTTTTATTTGACAAAGTTAGCTAAGACTAACATTTCTCGACCCATAATTTTTTTCCCATGCCACCCTCATCCGACGAACCCTCCGCAAAACTGGAAGACTACCTCGAGACCATACTGCGCCTCACCCGGGAGCACGGCCACGCACACTTGCGGGACATCGCCGCCGACAGGGGTGTGAAAAATCCGTCGGCAAACTTCGCCCTCAACTCCCTGAAGTCGAAGGGCCTCGTGGAATACGAGAAATACTCGCCCGCAACCCTCACCGAAAAAGGCGTGGAAACTGCCGTGCGCCTCCTCGAAAGGCGCAAGGCCCTGACGGACTTTTTCGAGGGGGTGCTGGGCGTGGAAACTTCGGAGGCGCGTTCGGCGGCGTGCAAAGTCGAGCATATTTTAAAGGAAGACATAATGAAAAAGATAAGCGAGCTTGTGAAATACATCGAAAACATGCGCCCCCGGTGCGGCGGCGGCTGCCGAAGCGGGGGATGCCCGTCGTGTGCGGCGGGAAAGCCGTGCGCTGATTCATCCCGCAGCGCGCGCCCCTCAATGGAGGGGGCGGCAGGCAAGTGAGGCGGCCGGTTTTTTTTAGGCACAAAGTTAGTCCAATCTAACTCAAAGAAAAAGAGAAACGACTATGACATCGAAATCAAACCTCATCAAGGCGCAGGCTGCCGCGTGCTCCCTGCTTGCCATAACGGCGCTCCACGGCGCGCAATCCGGGTCCGGGGCCCTGCCGGAAGCGGAATCCCCGCAGTCGTGGACGGAGCGCGAGAGCCTGTTTCTGGGAAAGCTCGCCGCAGGCCCGGTGGAGGACGCGGGATTCACGCCGCTTGCCTCGTGGGCCGGCGAACAGTGGAGCAACGTCTCAGGCGGAATAAAAGACGGCACTGTCTGGGACAGCCTCTTTACCCTGGGCTTTGAGCAGGACCTCTCAAAGCTGGCAAAAAAAGACGGCCTCGGGACCATCGGCATGAGCCTCTTTTACTACGCGTCCTCCGGGGACTTCGGGGAATACCTCGACGCGAAAAGCGACGTCAGCAACATCTTTTCCGGCGACATGTTCCGCGTCTTTGAAATCTACTATTCAAACTCCTTCGAGAGCGAATACGGGACAGTGTCGCTGCGCGTCGGCCAGCTTGCGGCGGACGAGGACTTCATGGGCATGGACTATTCGGACCTCTTCTTAAACTCCAGCTTCGGCGCAATACCCGCAAACGCGGGCATGACCCTTTCAAACGGGGCGGGCGCATTTTCGCAGTACGCCCTCGCGACCCTCGGGGCCACAATCTCCTACGAATACGAAGGCTTTGACGTGATTTTGGGGATTTACAACGGCAACTGCGGCGAGGACGTCTCCTCAAACAACGGCTTCGACTACAGCCTCCAGGACGCGGCCTTCTGGTACCAGATAGGATATTCCTACGAAATAGGCGGCCTTGCCGGGCGCGTCGCCTTCGGCGGCAACTACCATAACGGCAGCTTCGCGAACTATTCAACCGGCGGCGAGGAGCGCAACTTCTACTCGTTTTACCTGAACATCCAGCAGGATTTCATCGCCGACTCCGAAGGCAACGCAGTCCTCGGCGGCTTTGTCCGCCTGGCATACACGCCCGAAGACGACATCGCCGAAATATCCAAGTACATCGACGCCGGCATCAACTGGTTCGCCCCGATTCCCGGCAGAAGCGACGACGTTTTCGGCTTCGGAGTGAGCGCGGCCGAATCTGCAAAGGGAATAAGGGAGGCGGAAGACCTCATCCGCTGGGGGGTGAGCCTTGAGACGACCTACCGCTTCCAGTTGACAAAGTCCATGAGCCTCCAGCCCAGCTTCCAGGTTTTCTTCGACACCCCGAACGACGCCGGGGAAAAGACCACGGCATTCGTGGCCGGCGCCCGCTTTGAGGTGATATTTTAGTTCCGTTTTGATTAGTGTGAAATAAACAGGCAGACATGTGCGGGGGCCGCCGCCGCAGGCGGCGGCCCCTTGTTTGCAGCAAATTGAAAAAGGAAAATACATGATACTGGCAGTCTCGCCACTCGGAAAACAGGTGGAAATAGTGAAAACGCCGCGCGACGACGCCTTGAAACGCAGGCTCGAAAGCCTCGGCATACTGGCGGGGCGCCGCCTGACCCCGCTGGGGGAATCCTCCGGCGGGCTGATTTTGAAAATAGGCGACTCAAAAATCGCCATAAACAGGGAGCTTGCGATGAAAATCGCAGTGAGGTGAAATATGGGCGAAAACAAAACGCTAAAAGACATGAAACCCGGCTCGCGCATGCGCGCCGTCAGAATAAACGGGGCCGGCCCCGTAAAACGCCGGCTCTTCGACATGGGGATAACCCCAAAGACCGAAATTTACCTGCGCAAGACTGCGCCCCTCGGGGACCCGATAGAAGTCAGCCTGCGCGGATACGAGCTGTCGCTCAGAAAGAGCGAGGCCGGGCTTGTAGAGGTGGAGCCGCTGGACGGGGGGGAGGCAAAATGAAGTTTGCGATACTCGGAAACCCCAACTGCGGAAAGACCACGCTCTTTAACGGCCTTACAGGCTCGCGCGCACACGTTGGCAACTGGCCGGGCGTGACGGTTGAAAAGCGGACGGGAATGTGCAAAAAAGGCGGGGTGGAGGCCGAAATAATCGACCTTCCCGGCATCTATTCGCTCTCGCCATACTCGCCCGAAGAGGCCGTGGCGCGCGACTTCATCCTGGAGGGCGGCCCGGATGCCGTGATAAACATCGTCGACGCCTCAAACATAGAGCGCAACCTCTACCTCACAAGCCAGATACTTGAGGCGGACATCCCCGTGGTGGTCGCCCTCAACATGGCCGACATCGCCTTGAAAAACAAGGTCCGCATCGATGCGCGCAAGCTCTCCGAAAAGCTCGGCGTACCCGTTGTGGAAATATGCGCGCTGCGCGGCGAGGGGCTGGAAGAGCTGGCAAAGGCCGCCGCGCGGGCGGCAAAAACGCGCAGGGAGGGCCGCTCGCCGCTGGAATCTTCAGACCTCGGCCCCGCAATTGCAGCCCTCGCAAAAATTGCGGCCTCCGAAGGCAGGAAAAACCCGGTGATGTTTGCTGTAAAACTTCTGGAAGAGGGCGTCAAGGGGGCTCCGATGGGCGAATTTGCCCGCAAGCAGGCCCTCGCCGAAATCTCGTCCGTTCCGCCTTCAAAAGACTTCGGGGACGACTTTGAGGCCAGGATTGCAAACGCGCGCTACGAAAAGATAGCGGGGCTTCTGGAAGGCGCCGTGAAGCGCGGCCGCTCCGGCGGGGCCCCGACATTCTCGGACAGGGTTGACGCGGTGCTCACAAGCAGGCTCTTCGGGCTGCCCATATTCTTTGCGGCAATGCTCTTTGTATTCAATTTTACATTCGGCGAAAACTTCCTGTTTTTGGCTTCGCTGGGCCTGGCTGAGGAGCCCCTTCTGTCGCCCGGCGTCAGGCTTCTCGAATATACCGGGGAGCTGATGGACGCCGTGAGCGGGTGGGCCGCCGGGGCGCTGGAAGCCGCAGCGGCTCCGGAATGGGCCTCGGCGCTCATAGTGGACGGCGTGCTGGCCGGCGTGGGGGCCGTGATGAGCTTCCTGCCGCAGATACTTCTGCTATTCCTCTTCCTTTCGATTATGGAGGACTCCGGATACATGGCCCGCGCCGCGTTTCTCATGGACAAGATACTGCGCAGGTTCGGGCTTTCCGGAAAGGCTTTCATGCCGCTTCTCATGTGCTTCGGCTGCCTCGTCCCCGCGATAATGGGCTCGCGCACGCTCGAAAACGAGAGGGAGCGCAGGCTCATGATAATGCTCGCCCCCTTCTTCTCCTGCGGGGCGAAGCTCCCGATATGGGCGATGTTTTCAATGGCGATATTTCCGAGCCATGCAGACCTGGCGGTGTTCGGCATATACATGATTGGCATCTTCACCGCCATCGCGGCCGCAGTGATACTTAAAAAGACCATTCTCAAGGGCGACGCCGCCCCGTTTATAATGGAGCTTCCCCCGTACCACATGCCGCTTGCGCGCAACCTTCTCCTGAACCTCTGGGAAAAGCTCAGGTACTTCGTGACGAGGGCGACGACGATAATCGCCGGGGCGACGGTTGTAATATGGTTTCTGTCGTCTTTCAGCTTCTCTCTCGAAATGGTCGAGGCAAACGGCAAAGAATCCATACTTGGCGCCCTCGGCTCACTGCTCACCCCCGTGTTCGAGCCGCTCGGATGGGCCTCGGGTCCGGACGGGTGGAAGGCGGTGGTCGCAGCCCTCACGGGCCTCATCGCAAAGGAGATGGTGGTCTCCACGATGGGCGTTTTGTACAATCCCGGAGTTGACGGGGACGCACTGGAAGACGATGCAGCGGGCGCCGCTCTCGCCGTTACGCTCGCGGCGGCATTCTCCCCGGTTGCGGCGGTTTCATACATGGCCTTCAACCTGCTGAGCGTGCCGTGCATGGCGGCGGTCGCAACCGCCCACGCCGAAATGCGGAGCGCCAGGTGGACGTGGATAACCGTCGCATTCTGGATAGCCACGGCCTGGATTGTATCGTTTATAATATACCGGATAGGAACGCCGATATTCGGCTAGGGAGGCGGAATGAACATAGCGGGAACAGTCATAGCCCTGCTGGCCGTTGGCCTCGTTGCCCTGTCCGCATACCGCGGCATAAAACGCCTCAGAAACGGCGGCGGATGTGGGTGCGGCGGAGAATGCGGGGGAAAGTGCGGGTGCGATCGCCCGGGGAGGAAATGCCGGGGCGGCTGAAAAGCCGCACAATCCGGCGCTCGGATTTCATTATCTGTCATTCGGGGGTGCGGGCCGTTGGCCCGCCCCCTTTTTTTTGCGCAAAAAAACGCCCCGAGCGCAGATTCCCGCATCCGAAATGCGTGGCGCCGAGCCGCCTTTCAGATTCCAGACATCATATCAAACCACTCCCCAACCGGGGCGCGCAGCCTTTCCGGCATAAGCGGGGGAAGCCCCGAAAGCGCGTCGAGTTCCGCAGCTATCCTGAGGGCGAGAGAGTCGCAGTAGCCGCGGCAGTCGAACGCGCCGCCAGCGAGAAAATCCTTGTAGAGGGCTGCGGAATCGACGAGCAGGGTGCGCGTCCGCGGGAAAAACGAGGTCATGAGGTTCCACGGCTCCCCTCCGGGCCCGTAGGTCTGGTCGCCGCCGCCCCGGAAGTCCGTGCGAAGAAGGAGAGCGGGCCTGTCCAGAAACTTTGCGAGCATGAATTCGACCACCGTGCCCGAATCCAGCTCCGCGCCGTCATAATTGAATACGCCCATGTCGCACGAGAGCACGGCGCGGATGTCGCAGTCCCTTATCTGCCTGGGGTCCGCCCTGCCCTGCTCGAAGTCCTGGGGCAGAACCATCTCATAGCGCGGGGCGAGCCTTTCCACAGCCTCGGCCACGAGCCGGTTGCCGACTATGTCCTTGGAGGAAAACAGCGCGCCCGCAAAATAAACCCTTGTCTTTTCGCCATTCATTTCAATCGGGAGAATGCCCGCCGGAGGGCACGCCAACAAGCAAAAAGCGCAAAAAACCTCCGCCCGGGGGCGGCGTCCAAAATGCTTGCAAAAACGCCCGGGCGCGGGCATCCTCTCACGCACAAAAAAATCCGGAAAATGCCAGGGAAAAGAAAAGCTAAGGGGGCCTTCAATCGGGCGGCCGCAGTATTTGCGCTGGCCTTCGCCTGGGCTTTCATATTCCTGACGCCCCCTGAGTTTTCCGCCTGGGTTTCAGGCAAGAAAATGACGCTGGAGGAGCAGCGCTACCTCTCCGAGCTGCGCAGGAAATACTCCGGCACCCAGAGGACACTGACAGTCGGGGACGCCCGCATGGCCATAGCTGGCGCCTGCGCCTTCATATCGCGCGCAAACGGCTCCCCCGGACTCTACGACACCCCCGAGGCGCGCGAGCTTCTCTTCGGCACAGCCTGCACCGAAAGCGGCCTGCGCCCGCGCTTCCAGGATTCGCACGGATTCGCGATAGGGCTTTTCCAGATAGAATACGCCACATTCTGCGACCTGCGCGACAGGGCGCTCAAGTCTGCCCGGCCCGGACTCTACGCGGAAATCGTGCGCGCCTACGCAAAACCCGGCGCAGGCGACATCACCTTTGAGGACCTCCAGCAAAACGACGAGCTGGCCGCAGTTTTCGCGCGCCTGAAATACGCCCAGACAAAGGACCCCATCCCGCCCGCAGACGACGTAAACGCCCTCGCGCGCTACTATAAAAAGCACTACAACACCCATCTTGGGAAGGCCACCCCGCAGGCGTACGTAAAGCGCAGGGCGGAAGCCCTCGAAGGCGGCTAGACGGGCGGCGCGGGCGCCCGGTCAGCGTTCGCCGGGGGGGTCGCCGAACCGGTTCGGCCCCTTCGTCCCGGGAAGCACGCACAGGGCGAGCGTTATGAATACGGGGGCGAAGGGCACGGCGTTTAGCACGCACATCCACGCCGACAGGTTCATGTCGTGGAACCTCTTTATCTGGCCCACAACGACCATCGCAACAAACAGCGAAGCCGGCAGAAAAAGCACGAGAAGCACGACCGGGAACTTGGCTGCAAACTGCGAGACCTGCCATTCGGACATCTGCGAAAGCATGTCCGAAGAAAAAATCCTCGGCTCGTAAAGCCACAGCGGGCAGACCACGAAAAAGAACAGGAACACCATCGGGAAAGCCACGTACTTTACGGCGTAGGCGATTCTCGCCGTGCGGTAGCCGATGCTCCAGTAAGTCTCGTTTTTGCCCCGCGCAAGAATGTCGCGGGCGACTGAGCGCATGACGCGGGCCTCGCCGCGGCGCCCGGCGGAACCGGATTTGAGTCCTCTCATAGAAAAATCCCCTTTCTCCGGATTCATAATGCGCTCCGGGACGGGTAGAAGTCAACACAAATTGCCGCCCCCTTCCGGCTCAAAAAAAATCCGCCGCGCATGGATGCGGGGCGGACCCGGGCCGTGGGAAAATTCCCGTCAGGCCGCGAAAAATATTATGAGAAGCTGCGCAGTCAGAACGCGCAAAAACATCGTCAGAGGATACACGGTTGAATACCCCACAGCCGGGAGGTCGTTGGGAGATGCCGAATTCGAGTACGCCAGCGCGGGGGGATTTGTGGTGCTTCCTGAAATGACGCCCATCATTGTGAAGTAGTCCAGCCTGAAAACCGAGCGGGCGAATATGCAGGTGAAGAGCACCGGTATCACGGTTATCATGAAGCCGTAGCCTATCCAGACGTAGCCGCCCCTGTTTACTATGGTGTCCCAGAAATTCTCGCCCGCGCCGAGGCCGACGCCCGCGAGGAACAGGGCTATGCCGAATTCGCGCAGCATGAAATTCGCGCTCATGGTGGTGTAGGTGGCAAGCTTCATCTTGTATCCGAACCTGCCCAGGAGAATCGCCACGACGAGCGGGCCGCCCGCGAGGCCGAGCTTCACCGACTGCGGTATGCCCGGGATTGCAAAAGGTATGGAGCCGACAAGGACGCCCAGAAATATGCCGAGGAAAATCGGGATTATGTTCGGGTGCCTGAGGTTTGTGAGGGAGTTGCCGAGGAGCTTTTCGATGTTGTTTATGGCTGATTCGCTGCCGACTACCGTGACGCGGTCGCCCATCTGCAAACTGAGGTTCTGGTGCGCCACAAGCTCGATGCCCGCGCGGTTCACCCGCGTGACGTTGAAGCCGAGGCCGTCATAGAGGCCGAGGCGCCCGAGGGTGCGGCCGTTCACGGAGGGGTTTGTGACGAGTATGCGGCGCGCGGCCATGTAGGCCTTGAGCCTGTCCCAGGACATGTCTATCTTTTCCCCGATGAAGGCGGACACCGCCTCCACGTCGCGCGCGGCCGTTATGACCAGCACCTTTTCGCCGAGATTGAGGCGCAAATCCGGACCGGGGACGACAATCTCGCCGTCGTCGCCGCATATGCGCGAAATCACAAAATTCTTGCCGATGAGCCTGCGCAGCTCCGGTATCTGCTTGCCGACGATGGAGGGGTTGCGGACGACGAGGGAAACGCGCTTGGCGTCCACCGCATCGCGCTCGCGCCCGGCGATGCCGGCGGCCTCGCGCTCGATGTTTATCCTGTATATGTACCTTATGGCAATCATGGTGCCTATGGTGCCCAGGACGCCCAGCGGATAGGCCACGGCGTAGCCCAGTGAAATCGAGGGGTCTGCCACGCCCTTCATGTCAACGTAAGCCTGCGAGGCCGCGCCGAGGCCGGGTGTGTTTGTAACGGCCCCCGAAAGGACGCCTACCATCGTCGGCATCGGTATGCCCGTTATGAAATGCAGCGCGCAGCACACGGCAACGCCCGTCATTACGAGCATTACGGAGAGCATGTTCATCTTTAGCCCCCCCTTCTTGAAAGACGAGAAGAACCCGGGGCCGACCTGAAGGCCTATCGCAAACACGAACAGTATGAGGCCGAACTCCTTCATAAAATGCAGCACGCCGTCCTCGACGCGCATTCCGAAATGGCTCGCCACTATGCCCACAAACAGGACTATCGTAACCCCCAGCGATATGCCGCCTATCTTCAGCCTGCCGAGGGCAACCCCTACAAATATGACCAGCGCAAAGACCGCAACATTGTGCGGTATGCCGGAACCGAAAAACAGATTCTCTAACCAATTCATGCCGAAAAAACCCTTTTATAAAAAGCGGTTTATAAAGGACTTTGACGGGGGCTTGCGCAAGCAAAAACTGACGTGCGGCGAATGTTTCCCGGACGGACCCTCCGCCGCCTCCAAACGGGGCGGGCGCGCGCGGGGGGGCGCGGTTTTATATCCCGCGGCGGGACCCCATTTCAAAACGCGCCCCGCCCAAATCTTCGGGCGGGCAAAAAAAACATTGATAACGGCCGCCCCCGCAAGGCATAATGAAAGAATTCAGGCATTTGGAACATCGTCTAAAAAATGGGCAGGCCAGACATTTCAAAAATCTACTCGAGCGCAAAGAAAATCCCGTGCGGGTTCATGCTCCTTGAAAGCGACGGGGAGTCCCTGACCGCGTCCGGCTTCATAACGGAAACCGAGGCGGCCGCCGCGCGCGAGGCCCCGGACGGGATAATCTCCCTCGCCTCGCGCGAGCTGGACGCCTATTTTGCGGGCTCGCTCAGGGAGTTTTCCGTGCCGCTGGGCCCGGAGGGCACGCCGTTTATGCTGAGGGTGTGGAACGAGCTTCGCAAAGTCCCATACGGGCGCACGGCATCGTACAAGGACGTGGCAATCGCCTGCGGAAACTCGCGCGCCGTCCGCGCCGTGGGCCTCGCCAACAACCGCAACCCCCTCCCCATATTCATCCCCTGCCACAGGATAATTGGCTCCGACGGCAGGCTCTCGGGATACGGAGGGGGAACGGAAATAAAAAAGTTCCTGCTCGACCTTGAGTCCGGGGCCGCCGGACGCGCATGACAGGCCCCCTTTGCCGCGCCATTTTTGCCTTGCGGCGCCGGGGCGCAAATTCCATTCTTGCCGAAGAAACAACCGCATATGGCAAAAAAAATACTTTTTGTAAACACCGTCTTAAATACCGCCTCCACCGGCAGGATTGTGGAGTTTCTCGGGCGGGCGGCGCAGGATGCCGGCTGGGAGGCATTTGCCGCATACGGGCGCGGCTCCCCCAACGGCTCGCGCCTCACTCCGGTAAAGGTCGGCGCAAAGGCCTCGCTATACCGCAACGCGCTGTCCTGCCGCATATTCGATAACGACGGATTCTGCGCCACAAAAGACACGCGCGCGCTCGTCTCCCGCATCGACGAAATACGCCCCGACATAGTCCACCTGCACAACCTCCACGGCTACTACCTTAACATTTCCGAACTTCTCGGCCACCTCGCAAAAAAGGGAATCCCCGCTGTAATGACGCTCCACGACTGCTGGGCATTCACAGGCCACTGCGCCTATTTTGACTCGGCCCGGTGCGAGAAATGGATGCGCGAATGCGGCGAATGCCCGCTCAAAAGGGCATATCCTGCCTCCATGCTGCTGGACCGCTCGCGCGAAAACCATGCGGAAAAAATCAGGCTTTTTTCCTCCCTTGAACGCTTCCGCTTCGTCCCTGTCTCCCAATGGCTCTCCGACCTGCTTGCGGGTTCGCGCCTCGGAGGAATCGGGCAGACCCTCATAAGAAACGGCATAAACACCGGGATTTTTTCCGAACGCCCGCCCGCCCCGGGTTCGGCAGCCGCAAAAATCGCCGAGAAGGGGCCGTTTGTAATCGGGGTCGCAAACGTCTGGACGCGCGCGAAGGGGCTGTTTGACTTTGCCGAGATTGCGGAGCGGAATCCGGGGCTTAGAATCGTGCTTGTCGGGCTGTCCGACAGGCAGGCGCGGGGGCTTCCCGGAAACATCGAGGTAGTTTCGCACACGGAGAGCCGCGAGGAGCTGGCCGCCCTCTATTCCGCGGCGGCCGCATTCGTGAACCCGACCCACGCCGACAACTACCCGACAACGAACCTCGAAGCCATATCCTGCGGAACCCCGGCAGTGACCTACGAGACAGGCGGAAGCCCCGAATCGGTGCTGCCCGGATGCGGATTTTCGGTAAAATGCGGAGACATTGCAGGGCTTTGCGAAAAAATATCGCTGATTCTGGCCTTGGGCAGGGGGGCGTTCCGCAACGCATGCCTGAAGGCGGCTGCGGAAAACTTTTCAGAAAGGCTCTGCGCCGAAAAATACCTGCGCCTCTACGGCGAAGTGGCCGGGATGTAAACGCCCCGGCTGCGCCCGGAAAGCAAAGGGCCGCCTTACCCAGAGACGCCCTCCCCGGCTGCGGCCGCAGGGGGAATCCCGCCCGGAAAAGCCCGCGTGGCGAGGGGCAGACGGGACGCAAAACGCGCTACCCGCGGCCCATCTTAAGCAGGGCGTCGTTTGTGAAATAGCGCATGAATCCGCCCTCGGGCGTGAATGTGAGCTCGCCAATCAGTATCCTGCCCCCGGGCAGCGAATAGAAGTCCACGCGGACCTGCTCAAAATGAGAGGCGATTTCGCCTGCGATTCGCGCCATCTCCCCCAGGTTCTCGGGCTTGGGGAGCGATTTGGGGGAGCGCTCGTAGGCGCGCACCCATTCGAGCCTGTTCCAGTCCAGGTCGTAGGTTATGAACGCCAGGCACGAGTCGCGGTCAACGCAGCAGAGCACGCACTTGATCTTGCCGTCGCAGCACATGAACTTGTAGTCAACCGGAAGCCGCCCCATCCCGTCGTTTATATACTCTTCCGCATAGCACTTCGGCCTTATCAGCCCGTAGTGCGGCTCCATCGGGCCCATGCGGAAGCGGAATGCCTCCGATATTGTCGCGCGCGCCGCGGCCTCGTCGAGGGACGACTTGTCCGGGCATATGCAGTGGTATCCCCCGGCGTGGTTTGTCTTCAGGGCAAACGACTGCGGGAGGGAGGAGAAATCGACGAGATCCGGCGAATCCCAAACGCCGTAGAGCTTCGGAAGGTATTTTTCAAAGCCCAGCGAAGCTATGAAATTCCGGACTTCGAGCTTGTCGGCATACGGGGCGTACTTTTTTATCTCCCCGCTTAGAATCTGGGAGAGTACTATTTCGGAAAGGTCCCTCGGCGCCTTGAAATTGGGGAGGCGGCCGCGATGCTTGAAATACACGAGGCCCATGTAAAGCTTCGGACTTGCGTTCCATATCAGGCGGCAGGCAAGCTGCTTTGCGCGCAAAAAGATATTCATTATGGCATTCATAGCATAGCCCCGAGAAGGGTGTCGAGCATTTTCAGCCCGCGCTGCCGGCAGCCCTCCCCCGGCGGAAAAGCCCGCGCAGCCCGAAGGCGGCCCTCAAGGCAAAGTCCGCCGCGCGCGGCGGCAGAGCCCCTCCGTTTTCCCTGCGCAAAACGCGCACGCGGGAATCTCGCGCCGCATACTCCATGCATATTTTCCCGCTCCCGTCGGGCGAGCCGTCGTCAACAAGTATGAGCTCGGTCTGCCCCGGCACGCTTTCAACGCACCTTCCAAGGCATTTCTCGGACTTGTACACCGGCACTACGACCGAAACGAAGGGATTGCCCAGCATATCGCGGGCGGAACTTTCTAAAGGCATTTTTGCTATATGGAAGTTAGGGTTTGCCCCCGGAAGCCTAAGAGGCGAGCCGGAGGGTTTACAGGCATGAGAATTTCAGTTTTCGGGCGCACACCCAAGGAAATTTTGCAAAAGAGGCTCACTCATGCGCCTCCGCCAGCCGCGCAACGGCCGTTTTTATCACCGAAATCTGGAAGTCCGGATTCCACGAAGAATCGACCTCCGCATAGCAGGCGCGCCTCACCTCGTCCCTCGCATCGCAGGTTTCAAACCATTTCTGGACGGCGTCGGCTATGCTTTCCGCGTCCCCCCTGCGGAAGAAAACGCCCGTTTTTCCGGGCACGACAGCCTCGAATTCCGGCATCTGGTTGGGGAAGTCGTCGTGGGTCGCGACGGGGCATCCGAACATGAGCGAGTGCACCGCAGTCAGCCCCACATTGCCCGGCGACACGCACATGTCGGCGTTGAAAATGAGCCTCGCGTTTTCGGCCTCGTCAAAGCACGCGCCCCTGAACCACACGCTGCCGCCGAGGCCGAGGGACTGCGCCAGGCTTTCCAGGGAGGCGCGCTCCGAGCCGTCGCCCACGATTGCGACGTTGAAGTCAAGCCCCCGCGAACGCAGGGCGGCAGCCGCCCGGAGGAGGAGGTCCAGCCTCTTTGCAGGCGTAAGGCGGCCGACAAATACCAGCGTCCTGCCGGAATTTCCGAACCTGTCGCGGTACACGGAATCCGGGGCCAGGGCGCCGCGGAGTGCGAGCTGCCTTTCATAGGCGAGCGAGTTGTGCAGGACAAACATCCTGTCCGGATTAAAGCCCTCCTTTTCCATCAGAGCTTTGGCGTAGTTTCCGTAGAGGAGAATTCCGGAGGCAAGCCCGAAGAAGGCCCTCTTCAGGATGCGCTTGGCAAGCCCCTCCCTGCCGTACCACCCGTGTGTCCAAAGCATCGTCTTTTTGCCGCGCGCCCGCGCCAGCAGAAGAAACGCCCAAGAGCTGAGGCAGAACGGCTCGCCGGTCAGAATGAACGCGTCGAAATCCCCGCGCAGCTCCCGCAGGACGCCGCGCTGCCAGTAAAACGGGCGGCGCAAAACTACCGAGTTTTCCACAACCCGCGCCCGCCTGAATTCCGAGGGGGGGATGACTCCGATGTCGGGGCTGCCCACGGGGCTGTCGCCAAAGACGAAAGAGCAGTCGAAGGCCCCCTCCATTTTCCGGTATATCTCGCGCCGGTAGTGCGGGGCGGAGTTAAATATGCAGCAAATGCGCATCTTCAGCCGAAACGTATGTACTTGAAGCCGGGTATCCCGGAGAGGGAAAGAACATTGCGCCCGTCGATGATGACGGGGTCGGGGGACATGGACGAGCGTATCCTGCCCCAGTCGGGCATGCGGAACTCCTTCCACTCCGTGACGTGGAATATGGCGCAGGCCCCGGCGGCGCAGTCATAGGCGTCTCCGGCATAGCGGACGGAATCCCCGATGCGCCTCCTGCACTCGTCCATAGCCACCGGGTCGTACACCGAAACCTCGCAGCCCGCCTCCAGCAGGGCGGAGATTAGCTCGAGCGACGGCGCCTCGCGCATGTCGTCGGTGCCGGGCTTGAACGCGAGCCCCCACACGGCGACGCGCCTGCCCCTGACGTCGCCCCCGAAGTGCCTTTCAAACTTCTTAAAAAGCAGCCCCTTCTGCGCCGCATTCACGGCCTCGACGCTCTCCAGTACGCGCATCGGATATCCCTTCTCCCTGGCCGTGCGCACGAGGGCCTTGACGTCTTTGGGGAAGCACGACCCGCCGTACCCGCAGCCCGCGTAGAGGAATTTCGAGCCTATGCGGGAGTCGGACCCCATGCCGCTTCTCACCATGTCAACGTCCGCGCCGACGAGCTCGCAGAGGTTTGCGATGTCGTTCATGAAGGATATGCGCGTGGCAAGCATCGCGTTTGAAGCGTACTTGGTCATTTCGGCGGACGCTATGTCCATGAAGATGACGCGGAAATTGTTCAGGAGCATCGGGCGGTACAGCGAGGCCATTATCTCCTTTGCCCGCGGGCTGTCAACCCCCACCACCACGCGGTCCGGCCGCATGAAGTCGTCGATTGCGCTGCCCTCCTTGAGGAACTCCGGATTGGATGCGACGTCGAAGGGTATGTCCAGGCCCCTGGAGGCCAGCCCGCCCCGCACCGCCTCGCGCACACGCTCCGAAGTTCCGACGGGAACAGTGCTTTTGGTGACGACGAGCGCGTACTTTTTCATGCACGAGCCTATCTGGCGCGCGGCGGCCAAAACGTAGCCCAAATCAGCCGCGCCGTCCTCGCCCGGAGGTGTGCCCACCGCCAGAAACGCGACGTCCGCGCCGTCCATGGCTTCGGCCAAGTCGGTTGAAAACGACAGCCTTCCCGCCGACGCGTTCTGCGCGACCAGGGAGTCGAGGTTGGGCTCGTAAATCGGTATATCGCCCCGCGAGAGCCGGGCGATTTTTTCCCCGTCGACGTCCACGCAAACAACGCGCAGCCCCATTTCGGCAAAGCACGCCCCCGTGACGAGGCCCACATACCCGGTTCCTATTATGACTATCTTCATACAACGCCTTCGCGCAAATTCTTATACGGCCTTAAACGATAAGCGCCCCCGCCCCCCAAAGTCAAGCCATTGCGCCCCGCGCGAAAACTCCCCGCGAGGCAAAAAATGGTTGAAAATGGCGGCGCGACGCTCAAACATGGCTCTGGTATCTGCGCTGCGGCGCGGATTTGCGGGCAATGTATCTCAAGGCGTCCAGATTTTTCATAGCAGTCTCCATACTCCTTGCGGTGTGGGGGACCTCGGGAGTGCGGATGCTTCCAGGGGCCGCGATGCTGGCCTCCTCCTCGCTGGCCTTTGCCGCCGCAATGCTCCACGTCGGCTTCGGCGGCGAGCCAGGCGGCGGGCGCGGGCTTTTGAAAAACCCGTTTTTCATCCCGGGGCTTGCGATGCTGGCTCTCGGCGCAATCCAGATTTTAAACCCGGCCCTTTCGGCCGCATGGGCAGACGGCGCATACAGGGCGGAGGAAACGGCGCACATCGGGTGGCTGCCCTCCGGCGTCTCAGGGGACTTCGCCTTCTCAAACACGTTCAAGGGGGTCGCGGAGCTGGCGTCGGCGTTTTTCTTTGCATGCGCGGCGTGGACAGCCCTCAGGGGAGGAAGGCCGGCCCGCTTTGCGCTCAAGTTTTTCGCGGCAAACTGTGCCCTGGCTGCCCTCCTTGCGGTATTTCAGGAAAGGGAAAGAATCGGGGGCATATACGGGGTGCTGTACTCCCCGTCCTTATTTTTCGGCCCGCTTACGTATGTGAACGCGGCAGGCGCCCTCTTCGTTCTGGGGGCGGCCTCCGCCTGCGCCGCAGCGGTTCTGGACATGCGGGGAGGGGGGGCGTGGAAACTCCAGGCGGCGGTCTGGGCCGCGTGCGCGGCGGCGTGCGCATGGGCCGCATACCTGTCGCCCAGCATCGGCGCGAAGGCGTCGGGAGCGCTGTTTGTGCTATTTTTTGCGGCGCTTTGTGCCGTCGTTTCCGCAAAGCGCAGGTTCGGCGCGAAATGGGCCGCAGCAGCCGCAATGACTGTACTTGCGGCGGCGGCCATAGGGGCTGCCGCATTCGTTCCAAAATATTACGGCGAGCTCCACAATCAAAAGCGCGCATCGCTCTCCTCAAGGCTCCAGATGTATCCCCTATCATGGGAAATATTTTCAAAGGCTCCGGTATTTGGCAGCGGAGCGGGCTCCTACCCCTACATGGCCGCCCAAAGCAGCCAGCCTTTCGCAAGGGCCGCAGCCGCCGAAGGGCGCAACGTGAACGCCGCCCACAACGACCTTTTGACATACCTTTGCGAATACGGGGCGGCCGGGGGGGCTGCCATCGCGGCGGCGTTCGCGCTCTGGGCGGCCGCGCTCCGGCGGCGCATGTCGTCCCTCGGCGCGGCGAACGCGGCGGTAGCATGCGGGGCCGCCGCGTGCGGCGCGCATTCAATGGCCGACCTGTTTTTGCACGTCCCGTCAACCATGTTCGCATTCGTCCTCGCAATGACGCTCTCCTGCGCCGTTTTTGAAAGGGGGCGCCAGTGAGGGGGCCGCTGTGCGCAGTTGCCGCTGCGGCCGCCCTTTTGGCTGCGGCATTCCTTGGATTTTACCCGTTTGCAAGGCCGGACTCGCTCTCCCGCTGCCTGCTGGAAAAAATCGGCGAAATGGAAGGCCATACCACCGGGTCTGCCGATTCGGGCCGAACCATGCCGAGGATGTCCGAGGCGGCGGCAGGAATCGCGGCCGCCGTTGAAGCCGAGCCCGAATGGGCTGCGGGCCTCTTAAAGATAAAATATGCCCGCGCCGCCCGCGCCCTGCCCTCGCCCCTCGACAGGGCCGCTATTCTCTACCTTCTGAGCGTGAAGTCCCGCGACTCCGGGCTCGCAGGCGAAGCATTCGCCGCCCTTTCCTCGGCGAGGGCCGACGCCGACCGCTCGGAAGTCTCCGCAGGCCTGGCAAGGCAAGCCATGGAGGCCGGAAACGCCCGGGACTTCATCAGGTTTTTCATGGCAGACTCAAAGTCTTTCCGCCGCGAAATGATCCTTTTTGAGCTGGCATCACGCCCGGAACTCGCTAAGGCGTTTTCAGAATACGCCTCAAAGAATGCGAGGGCAGAATACGCCTACCAGGCGGGAAGGGTCGCGGAGTTTTCAGATTTTTTAAAGAGGGATCCCTCGCAAAAAGATATGGAAAACTTCCTGTTTTTCTACCCGGCGCACCTCGGCCTGACCCGGCGCCAGAGCGATTTTACAGCCTTCCTGCCCCCGATAGTTTCGCAGATGTCGTTCATTTCCGGGGACGCCGCGCGCGCAAAACGCTATGCCGAAGCCTCCTTCGGCGCGGAAGCGGCTTCAAAAAACATCGCAGACCTCGACCTTTACCTGAAGTACGCGTCCTCGATTCTGGCGAGCCAGGGCAGGTGGAAGGACGCCCTGGAGGCGGCCTCGCACGCGCAAAGCGCCCACTCCGAGCTGAAGATACTCGCGGCGGCGTCCGACTTCTGGCCGCGGGATGCAGAGGCCATCGGCGCCCTGCGCGCCAGAGTCTCATACCTGGGCACGCTCGGGGCGCGGCTCAGCCGGCCGTTCGGCAAATAGCGCCAAAACCCGGCGCAAAAATCAGATGTACGGATTTACAAGCCCCATCATCTCGCGGCGGCGGCATATGATGGAAAGCCCGAGCATGAACATGGCAATCCCCGTGACGGTGCCGGGACCGAAAGGATACGTCGGCTCCAGCATGCTGATTATAAGAATCAGCGCGGACATGTGAAAGCCAAGCTCCCAGTTTGCGACAGGCTCGAATGCCGACTTGAAGAATATCCCCTTCAGGGTGATAACGCACATGAAAACATACGGAACCATGTACGGCAGCGACCCGAAAATCCCGAATTCGGCAAGCAGCCTCAGGGGGTAGTTGTGAACCCACGGAAGGGTTAAGCCGGTTGACAGGGCCCCCATGAACGGGCTGTCGAAAAACTCGCGCACCGCCAGCGAATATACGGCGACTCGCCCGGAGGAGAGGGAGTCAAGGTCGTCAACGTTTCGCCCCATCGTAATACTCTCTTCGATGAGCTGGAATACGTTTTCAAAACCGCCGGAAAAGAGCAGGTACACGATTATCATGATGCCGGTGCCGAAGAATAGCCCAATGGCCTTCTGCACGTTAAAGGAGCCAAGCTTCTTTATAACCAGTACGGCCGACGTTAAAAACAGGGCCAGAAGCGCTGCTCTTGCCCTGGATGTCACAATGCAGACAAAGAGGACCGAATAAACCCCGCACCAGAGGATGTTTATAAGCCGGAAAGGGTTTCTGATTACATAAAACAAAAGCCCGAGCGCCGAAAGCGCCCAAACAACCGCCAGCGAATTTTTCTCAGAGACGAGAAATTCGGTTGTAATGACAACGCCGCCTACCCTGTTTTTAATGACGATGACGGCCACGATGGCGCTTACAATCGAAAGCAGCTTGAAAAGCCGCTCCAGCATTCTGGGGCTGTAATATGAAGAAAGGCCGAGGGAAAGCGGTATGAGCGACACCAGCAGGCAGTACCAGTCCGAGCTGAATTCGGAGACGTTTGCAGGCAAAACCAGCGTTCCAACTATAAAGCAGAAGATGTAGGTTTTAAAAAACGGAATCTGGAAGGCGACGTTCAATATGTTCGGTATCTTTACCAGCATCGCAAGCCCCAGAAACGCGTAGGCGGTAACCGTTATGTAAATTCTAATTTCGGACCCCACAAGGCCCTCCCAATACGACAGCGTGGAGAATATGAACCCGATCCATATCACAAAAAGGGTCGCGCTCCTGTCGTAGAATCTCGATTGAATGCTGTTCATTAAAAAAGCCGGTGTGTTGATTTTGCGCCCTGCGCGCCGCATGCGCAAAGGGGGGCGGAGAGCGGGCAAACCCTCCCCGCCGTCTTAGATATAGGTGTATAAAATTATGAATCCGCCTGAAATAGTAAACAATATTCTGCGCCGCGCATCAAATGGCCCTGCGGACGCGCCCGCCGGAAGGCCCGCACACACAAGGAGCCGGGAACCTGCGGGTAGGCCGCGCGCAACAATATCGTTGACTGGGGTAAAAAAAACTAAGAATTTTGTTTTTTAAGCAAAAGCTTCCCGGTTTGCCCGGCAAAAAACCCCATAAAAAATGAAACTTTTAAAGAGAGCATCGCACATTCTGAAATCCCTACCGCTTTACTGGGAATCTGCGGCCGATGCGGCTGAAAAGGCGGGAAAACGCGGCATCCTCTGGCGCGTATATTTTTATCTGGACATGCTTTTCGCCTACGCATTCCAGGGCGCCACACGCTTCGACTACATGAATTACAAATTTTACTGGAGGAACTTCCTTGGCCGCGCCGAATATACGACCGAACCGAACCAGGACAAACTGCTTTCCTCCATATACGGGAAGAAAAATTTCCAATACGACTTTTTCAACGACAAGCGCCGCTTCAACGAAAAATACGCCCGCTTTATAAAGAGGAAGTGGATTTACGCCCCGGAATCGTCCCCCGAAGAAATCCGCGCCTTCGTGAAGGGGCTGGGCAGGGCGATAGCAAAGCCCAACACGAGCGCCCAAGGCCAGGGGATATTCAAAATTTCCGACTCCGAAGCCGACCTCTCCAAACTGTTTGAAGCCCTGAAGGAAAATCCGGACTTTCTCATAGAGGAGATAGTTGAGAACCATCCCGACATCGCCAGGTTCAACCCGACCTCGCTCAACACAATGCGCGTCGTTTCTGTCATAGACCCGGAAGGGGCGGTCCACATTCAAAACGTCTCGTTGCGCATCGGAAGCGGCGGGGGCAGCGTGGACAATCTCTCGGGGGGGGGTATGGCCTGCGCCGTGGACGTTGAAAACGGCATCATATCATCAACTGCAATAAACCTTCTCTACAAACGTTTCGCCTTCCATCCCGACACGGGCGTCAAGCTGCTAGGCAGCGACCTGCCGATGATGGACGCCCTGCCGGGGTTTGTCGAGGAAGTCGCAAAGCTCGACCCAAAGATAAGGTTCGTCGGCTGGGACATAGCAGCGACTCCCAGCGGCTTTGAACTTATAGAGGGCAATTCCACGCCCGGAACCGACGTGAACCAGATTTGCGACGATATAGGCAAGTTCAGGCTGATGAAACGCCTGCTTCTCGGAAGCCGCTGACGCCCGCCCTCACCCGCCGCGCAGCACCGCGCAAGATTTCGCGGCACGGCATCCACCTGCCGGGACGCCGCCTGGCGCCCCATTTTTCGCCGTCCGGCCGCAAAATTAAAGCGGCGCAAGGGTTTCGCCGCGCGCCCAAACACGGCGCGCCTGGCATCGATAAAAAAACTTTATCTGTAAAAAATTCTTGCTTTTTTATCAAAATAAATATTTGACGATAAGAAATCGGAATCAAATTTAAACAGGGTTTAAATGAAACATAATATCCCACAAAAACCAGGCAGGCGCCGGACCGGAGCCGCCGATACGCCGCAGGGTGCGCCAAAAGCCCGCGCGGAGATGCCGGGCGACGTTATAGTTTCCCGTTTCCTCAAACCCAGAAACATGACGCAAAAGCAGGCGGCCAAGGCCCTGGGCATACCCCTTGCTTGCTTCAGCGCCCTCATCGGCGGGCGCACGCGCATAAGCGCGGAATATGCCCTGAGGCTCTCGATTTTCTTCGGGATACCGGCGTCCTTTTGGATGGGCCTTCAGAGCGAATACGACCTGGCCTGCCTTAAGCCGGAAACCGTGAAAAAAATCTCGGGCGAGGTGTCCGCCGGCTATCCGGCAAGGTGATTTGCCCGCACAGGCTGCGGCGAATCCGCCGAAAGCTCCGCCGGCCCCGGTCGGACGGAGTTTTTTTGCATCAGGGGCTGTCTCTTATACACATCTCCGAGCCCACGAGACGGAGCTACATCTCGT
>ERZ1026946.215-NODE-215-length-24119-cov-5.704081_pt1 | contig 24119 bp, 21 predicted proteins | sample MGYA00519460_ERZ1026946 | MGnify/ENA primary metagenome ERZ1026946 (study PRJEB26926, sample SAMN06164620) | human gut metagenome | biome: ENVO:00009003; feature: ENVO:2100002; material: ENVO:00002003 | host: Homo sapiens | place: USA | collected 2012 ...
GCTCGGAGATGTGTATAAGAGACAGGTAAAAAATATTTTAAGTGCTTGCCAAAAAAGCAGGAACGTAGTACAATGTGGTTAGCGAAAGCTAACCTGAGCAAATTTAAATTTATGGTACAATAAAGCGTCTGCGGCAGAAGCCGTAATGGCGCAGCGTGAACGAAAGCAGGTGTAAAAATGGCTGATTATATTATTGGCGGTATTTTAGTGGCTCTGGCAATTTTGGCACTGCGCAGCGTCTTCAAAAAAACATCTTCCGGCGGTTGTGCCGGCTGCAGCGGCTGTAATGGCTGCGGACCCAGCTGTCACGGACAGGATCAGGAAACTGCCTCCAAATAAGCGGTGGAATGGTAGACGCCTGCGGCGTCGAAGCCTTGCAGATTATTGACAAATCATTTTAAAAAGCATATAATTTGACCATAAGGTCATTGGATTTTGTATCAGCCGCAGGCGCACGCAGACGTACGTGTCCTGCGTTTTTTTGTGAAGGTGGGTTTATTTTTATGTATCATATCGACCGGGGCGCGTGGGCCGAGATCAATCTTGATGCCGTGGCGCATAATGTGCAGATCGCCAAAAGCAATCTTGATCCCCATACTAAGCTGTGTGCCGTTGTCAAGGCTGATGCTTACGGACATGGCGCGGTAGCGGTAGCCCGCGAAGCCGAAAAGAATGGCGCTGATTTTCTGGCCGTAGCGCTGCTGCAGGAAGGTCTTGAGCTGCGTGAAGCAGGTATCAGGCTGCCTATTTTAGTGCTGGGTTCGCTGCAGCCGGGAGCTGCCAATGTTGTAGTGCAGTTTGATATCAGTCACGCTGTTTTTGACGAAGAACGTTTATATGCCCTTAACGAAGCGGCTGTTAAATTGAATAAAAAAGCCAGGATCCATATCGCTATTGATACCGGTATGCATCGGATCGGCGTACATGTTCGCGATGCGGGTGAATTTGCGGCTAAGGCCGCGGCGCTGCCTGGCATTGAGATCGAAGGAGTGTTCTCGCATTTTGCAACGGCAGATGCTGATGACAAAGCCTATGCCGCGCATCAGTTTGAACGCTTCCAGGAAGCGCTGAAGCTGATCAGGGAGAAGGGTATCAGGGTACCGCTGGCACATATCGCCAACAGTGCCGCTTTGACAGAACTGCGTGAATATCAGATGGATATGGTGCGTCAGGGTATTACTTTGTATGGTTTGCATCCTGCGCATATGAGCGATTGTTATAAAGATTTTGAGCCTGTCATGACGGTCAAATCGACGGTAAGCTTTGTCAAAAGCCTGCCTGCCGGTGCGACTATCGGTTATGGGCGTACTTATACATTGAGCCGTCCCAGTGTTATTGCCACGGTGCCGGTCGGTTATGCCGACGGCGTCAACAGGCGTCTTTCCAACGTGGGCTATATGCTGGTTGGCGGCGGCAGGGCTCCTATCGTGGGCCGCGTGTGTATGGATCAGGTGATGCTTGATGTTACTGACCTGCCTCCGGTCAAAGTGGGCGACGAAGTCACCGTTTTCGGCGGCAAAGATTTGCCGATGGAACTGGTTGCGCAGTGGGCAGGTACTATCTGCTACGAGCTGGTCTGCAGCGTCAGTCCGCGGATGCCGCGCCGTTATGTGCGCAACGAAAAGTGAGTCTGCTTTAAAAACGCTTTCCCTTATTTATGGCTGCTTTTGGCTTCGGCCGGGCAGCCGCTTTTTTATTTGCAAAGGCTGTAAAAGCATGAGGGCGTTATTTTTATTTAGGCCGCTGCGGCGGCAATATGCTACAATAATAATATAAGAATCAGTAAGGAGTGTGACTTGACTATGAACGAACAGGAATGGCAGGCGTGTGTGAACCATGTGGCCGGCGGTGAATATCCGGTCCCCCGCGGTATGATCAGCAACTATAACGACTGGCGCTGCCGCTCGACGGTGGGGCGCGCTTTATATTGGATGGATGAGGTAGAAGCCGCGATGCATGTCCTGGCAACGATACTTGATGTGGAGCCTGATATGGATGATGCACCGGAAATGGGCCTCAGCGAAGCTGAACATAAAGTGCTGTGCCTGCGGGATATAGCTGAAATCGTTTGGAAGTTGGCCCATAATGAGGATGCCGCTTTGAATTATCTGGATCAGGCCTATGCATTGAGCCGGGCCTATAAACATCCCTTCCGCAGCGCTTCCCGCGGCGATATGTTTTATCGCCGGCTGGCGATCCTGCGTGAGGTAGGCAAAGAAGAGCAGGCTGTACAGGAAGCGGAAAAGATGCTGGAGCTGGAAGCTGGAAACGACGGTATCAATCCTTACCGTTATTTTGCCTATAAATTTTTAGCTGAGCATGAACATAATAATGGTGATGACGAAAAAGCGGCACAGCTGTTTGCGGAGGCTTTCAGGTATTATCCGGTCAGTGAAGCCGGTGAGCGTGATCTGGCCAAAGCGGCAGCGGCTGAAACAGCTGCCGACCGTTATAAGGCTTATGTATTTTGCAGCACGATTCAATACAAGCCCTGGGAAGAATTACCGCCTGCCATCATCAGGCGCGATCTGTGACGGAGGTTGCAGTATGAAAAAAGTAGTGTTATTAAGCGGCGGTATCGACAGCACTACCTGTCTGGCGCAGGCTGTGCAGGTATGCGGTGCGGAAAATGTCACGGCGCTGTGTGTTTTTTACGGGCAGAAGCATAGCAGGGAAATGGCTGCGGCCCGTAAGGTTGCGGCTTATTATGGTGTACGTTTACTGGAGCAGGATATTGCCGGCATTATGTCCTATAGTAATTGCTCACTGCTGGCAGCCAGCAGTGAAGCCATTGAACATAAAAGCTACGCGCAGCAGCTGGCTGAGCATGGCGAAGGTACGGTAGCGACTTATGTACCGTTTCGCAATGGTCTTTTGATCAGCGCTGCTGCCGCTATTGTCATTTCATTGGGAGCTGATGCGATCTGTTATGGCGCTCATGCTGACGATGCTGCTGGACGGGCTTATCCTGATTGTACGCCGGAGTTCTATGCGGCTATGGATACTGCCATTTATGAAGGCAGCGGTAAATTGTGTCATCTGGAAGCACCGCTGCTGAATAAAAATAAAGCGCAGATAGTGAAGCTGGGACTGAAACTGGGCGCTCCATATCAATATACATGGTCGTGCTATGAAGGCGGCGACAGGCCTTGCGGCGAATGCGGAACCTGTATCGACAGGGCCAATGCCTTTAAGGCTAACAGCGTGGATGATCCTGCTTTATAAGTAAAAACACACCCTTTTTAAAGGGTGTGTTTTTATTTTACAGTACTTTTTCATAACAGTAAAACTGGTGCTCCATTTTACGGAACTGGATTTCACCGCAGAAATGATAGCCGTGCTTTAGAAACAGCTGCTGAGCTTTTTCGTTCAGGGCGTAGGTATCTGTTTTTAAATAACGCAGTCCCAGACTGAGAGCGAGCGTTTCAGCCTGCTGCAGCAATTCAGAGCCGGTACCGCGGCCGCGCAGATCCGGGTCAACTGCCATTCGATGCAGGACCAGGGCTTTTTCCGCCAAAGTCCAGCCGGCATCAGCATAAACAGCTGGCTCGGTCTGATTGATGCAGATCAGGCCGCAGATCTGTCCTTCAGCTTCTGATACAAAAAGATCGCCTTGGGTGATGTCTGCGGCAAAATCCTGTTCAGTTGGATAAACCTCGTCCCACTGGTAGTTGCCGTAAGCGTGCATTTCTCTGACCGTAGCCTGCACGATAGCCATGATCCGTGTTAAATCCTGCATAGTTGCCAAACGCAGCATCATTGCACCTCGATTCTTTGTTTTTGACCCTTTGTTTTTTGCCAGTGTGTTTCCAGATTGGCACACATTTTTTTGAACAGCCTGTTCAGTTCTTTGCGTTCTGATGCTGTAAAATTTTGCAGACATAACTGCAGGCTGGTGTTTTCTTCAGTGATGATTTGATCGTAGAGCAGGAGAGCTTTTTCTGTTGGGAAAAGCTGCCAGTGCCGCTGGTCTTCGCTGCTGCGCTGCCTGTTTATATAACCGGCAGCGGTCAATTTTTGGACAGCTTTGGCAGTCGTAGATTTATCGACTTTTAATAAGAGCGATAAATCGTTTTGATTGATACCCGTATTTTCGCAGATCCGGGTCAGAAAAATAAACTGTCCCCGCTGCAGCGCCAGTTCCTTAAAATGCAGATCGTGAAGATAGTGGATCGTGCGCGCCAGCGTGCCGATATCACGCAGCAGGTCATTATGCAGTTTTGTCATAATATTCACCACCATATTAGTTGAACTTTCAACTAATATTATGACGTAAAAGGTTGAAAAATGCAAGCTGGATATATTATAAAAAATAATTTAATTGTTGGATTAAAACTTTCTCCACAATAAAAAGCAAAAGCTGTTAAAATATTGTTATTGATATTGGAAAATATTGTTAATTGTGAGGTGTCTGTTTTGTTTTTAAAGAAACATTTTACGATAATAGGGTTGGCCTGTGTTTTGGCTGTGCCGGCTGTCGATGTGGGGGCCGAAGGCTTTGCGATCACCAAAGTGCGGGGCGAAGCTTTTAAACAGAGTGCGGTTTATATCAGCCCGCATGGCAAATATAAGGCTTATGACGATCAGGGAGTGTCTATTGACGAAGGCAAAAACGTTGTACATGCCGGTTGGGCTCCCGGCAATTACTATGTCAAACAGCTCAACGACAAAGACTGGATTGGTGTAGGGTTGTTCAGCCGTTTCGGCATGATCTCAGAATTTGAACGGGATTCTAAAGTTGCATCTAATGCCTTTTTCTCTCGCTTGAACGGCGCCAGCCTGACGCCGACCTATGCCCGCAAGTTTGATAACAAGTGGAGTGCGGCCGTGGGGGCGGAAGTCAATTATGTGGGTCTGGAACTGCAAAAAAACGCGTTTGCTTTGGGCGGAGTGCCAACACAAACAAAGGGTGAAAGCTGGGCTTTAGGCTGGAATGCGGCTGCCAATTATGCTTTTGACGCTAAAAATGAGATCGGCCTGGTTTACCGCAGCAAAGTGACCCATACTATGGATGCTGATTTTAAGGCTTATGGTGTCTACGGAATTGGGGATATTTTTACCAAAGCGCATGGGAAAGTTACTTTGCCGGACAGCTGGGCTATTGGTTACAACCATAAATTCGATGACCGGACCCGGGTAGAACTGAACGGTACTTATACCAAATGGAGTACCTATGATGCTTTGAATATTGATATTGAAGGTCTTGGACCACAGCCATCTCCAAAAAACTGGAACAACGGCTGGCGTTATGCTTTGGGCGTAGAACATAAACTGAGTGACAAATATACCATCATGGGCGGTTATGCTTATGATGAATCGGTAATACCTTTTGACGGCGCCGATTTTATCGTGCCGACCGGTGCCCGCCGCACCTACAGTCTGGGCTTCCAGTACCACGATAAAAAACAGACGCTTGCCATGACCTTGGGCTTTATCGATATCGATGGGTTGAGCATCAAAGGACATGTAGCAGCTGGTGATACTTATGATACCGCCCGCAGCCATGATAACTATGCTAAAGTTGTCGGTATCAGCTATCAGCGTAATTTCTGATATAAACAGCTAAGCAAAAAACTCTGCGTTGACAGAGCTTTTTGTAACAGCAGTTCAGAAAATAAAAGAAGTTTGCTTGTAAATTGGATTTGACGTAAAATTTCAGCAGTATATAATCGATCTGAAAGGATGAGAGAAACGACAACAGAATATGGTATTTTTGCAAATCGTTAGAATAAAGGTGTGTATTTGTTCTTTATAGCTGCTGGAGCTGGTATGGATAGTGCAGGAATGAAAAGACGCTCTTACGAGCGTCTTTTTTATTAGCAGATAAATTTCTAGCATACGTCGTTTTTGACTATCCAACTTCATTTGGTATATAATGGAAGCGGTTATTTATCTGCCGTTTGACGGATTATCAAAGAAGCGAGGCGAACCTCATGGCAGTGATTTTTTATTTGAGTGGCACAGGTAACAGCCTGTATGCCGCTAAAAGTATCGCGCAGAAACTGGAGCAGTTCCGGCTGGAAGGCATTACCGGTTATTTAAAAGTGCCTTATGAGGTGCAGGACGAAGTTGTCGGTATCGTCTGCCCTGTTTATTGTATGGCGCTGCCGCCTGTAGTGGAGGCTTTTCTACAGCAGGTGAAAATGGTGCCTCAGTATATCTTTTTAGTAGTGACTATGGGCGCGATGTCCGGACAGGCGCTGGGTCAGGGGAAAGAGCTTTTAAAGTAGCGTGAGCTGCGGTTATCATATGGCGCTCAGGTGGCGCTTCCTGATAACAGTATCGTCTTTCCTTCGCCTCAGGCACGTCAGGAGAAGCTGCTGCGCAACGCTCCGGCTGAATTGGGATTGATCGCCCGTAATATCAAAAATAAGTATGATAATTATCAGCATCTGGATCGTGGTTTTTTGTGGAAGTATGGCGGTACAGCTGCCGGTATGTGGGTGCTGGATAAGATCAAGCAGTTCGGTAAGCTGAGCTGCGCTGATGATAAATGTGTCGGCTGCGGCATTTGTGCCGAGGTCTGCCCCGCGGGCAATATAACTATGGCAGCTGGTAAGCCTGCTTTTGGCAGCGAGTGTGTGCATTGCTTCGGCTGTGCGCACTGGTGTCCGCAGAATGCCATCAGCCTGGGACGTTTAAAACCCGATCAGAAAACTCGGTATAAGCACCCGGAGATTACGCCTGCCGAGCTGGCAGTACAGAAGGAAAGGAAAGATGAAATATGAAAATTTACGCTCCCGTAACGGAAGCAGTGCTGGACGCTTTAAAGACTATCGTCGGCGCTGAATACGTTTTGACCGAGCCTGAAAAATTAGAGCAGTATCAGACTGACGAAGAAACTGATCCGCGCAAGTTCCATCTGCCGGAGGCGGTTGTTCTGCCGAAGGACGCGCAGGAGATCGCGGCTGTTATCAAGCTGGCCAATACATATGATGTGCCGGTCACTGTCCGCAGCGGCGGCACCAGTCTGGCTGGCGGCGCTATTCCTGTATGCGGCGGTATTGTCCTTTTAATGGAACGGTTGAACAAGATCATCGAGCTGAATGCCGAAGGCATGTATATGGAGGTTGAAGCCGGTGTGCGTACTGTCGATATTCAAAAATATGCCAATGAGGCGGGTTTTCTGTATGCAGGCGACCCCTGCAGCGCTGAAAGCTGTCTGATCGGCGGCAACATCGCCACTAATGCCGGTGGCAATAAAGCGGTGCGTTACGGTGTGACCCGTGACCAGGTTTACGCTGTCGAGGTCGTAACACCGACCGGTGAGATCGTAGAGCTGGGAGCACGTTTAAAGAAAAAATCGACCGGGTACTGTCTGGAACAGTTGATCATGGGCAGTGAGGGCACGCTGGGCATCATCACTAAGGCGACGCTCAAGCTGCAGCCGATCCCGCCTTACAGATTTGATCTGCTGGCTGTGTTCAGCGATCCGGAGCAGGCGTTGGACGTAGTGCCGAAAATCATGCAGGCCGGCATTAATCCGACCAGTGTGGAGTATATGGATAATTCCTATGTGCGCGGTACGGCCGACTATCTGGAGTTTAAGGGAGCACCTCATTATGAGAACGGCATTTATGTTATCATCACAGTGGAGACCTTCAGCGAGGACGAGCTGGATCTGAAAATGGAGCAGCTGGATGAGTTGTGCAGTGCTGCCGGCGCTGTCGATGTGCTGGAAGCCGATGAACGTATTTGGGATATGCGCCGCAACTGTCAGGAGTCTGTACGTCTGATCAGTCTGGTTTCCCTGACGGACGACGTGGTAGTTCCTGTTAATGAGATTGCCGGTACGATCAAGTTTATTATGAAGATCGGCGAAAAATATCCTTTCCCGGTCAAGATCAACGCGCATATCGGCGACGGAAATCTGCATATCGTTTTATGCAAATGCGAATTGAGCGACGAAGAATGGGAAAACAAAGTGGAAGCTTTCCATAAAGAGGTTTATACTTATGCTTACAGCATCGGCGGACGTCTGGCCGGCGAGCATGGTATCGGCGCAAAAAAACTCAGAGAAATGGAAACATATACCCCGGCCGGTGAGTTGGCGATCATGCGCACGATCAAGGCGGCAATGGACCCGCAGCTGATTTTGAACCCGGGCAAGATCTTTGATCTGTAAGTTATTGAACTGCAGCGGCAGTATGCTGCGGAAAAGATAAAATCTTATTTTGTAGGACAGTAGAAAGGAATGGAAGTTATGAGTAAATACGAACCGGTCAGCGCAGAAGTGGTAGCAGCTCTGCAAACGGCTTTAGGCGCGGAGTATGTAAAGACCGATGCCGAAACCCTTGAGAAGTACAAAACTGACGAGGAAACTGATCCCCGTTATCATCATCTGCCGGAGGTCGTAGTTTGGCCTGGCAGTACAGAAGAAGTTGCGGCGGTCATGAAAATCGCCAATCGATATAATGTGCCGGTAACACCCCGCAGTGCCGGGACCAGTGTTTCCTGCGGCGCGATCCCTGTTTATGGCGGTATCGTTCTGCTGTTGGAGCGGATGGACAAAATCGAAGAATTGAATACTGAAGGTATGTATATGGTTGTCGAAGCTGGCGCGCGTACAGTAGAAATTCAGGAAAAAGCCAATGCGGCCGGATTTCTCTACGCAGGCGATCCCTGCAGCGCTGACAGCTGCCTGATCGGCGGTAATATCGCCACTAATGCAGGCGGTAATAAGGCTGTACGTTACGGCACTACCCGCGATCAGGTCTATGCGATTGAAGCAGTTACGCCTACAGGCGATATCGTTAACGTGGGCGCACGGCTGAAGAAAAAATCGACGGGCTATTGCCTGGAACAGCTGATCATGGGCAGTGAAGGCACTTTGGGCATTATTACTAAAGCCACTTTAAAGCTGCTGCCGCTGTGTCCGTATAAACTGGATCTGCTGGCTATTTTTACCGATTTGGATAAAGCTGTCGGTTTAGTGCCGAACCTGATCAAAGCAGGGTTGAATCCGACCAGCGTGGAGTTTATGGATAATGCTTTTGTACGCAGCTCCAGCGATTACTGCGAATTGAAGCTGCCTCATTATGAAGACGGTTCTTATGTTATTGTGACGGTAGAGACCTTTAATGAAGATGAGCTGGAAAGCAAAATGGAACAGCTGGACGAGATTTGCAGTGCCAGCGGTGCTACTGATGTTTTAGAGGCTGATGACCGTGTGTGGAAGCTCCGCCGCAACTGTCTGGAATCTACGCGCGTTTTGAGTCTGGTCAGCACTTCTGATGATCTTGTCGTACCAGTCGATCAAATCGCTAACTGTATCCGCCATCTGACCAAGGTTGCGGAAAATTACAGCTTTAAACTCTTTACTCTGGCTCATGCCGGTGACGGCAATCTGCATTTCCAGATTTTGAAAGGCGAGATGAGCGACAAGCAGTGGGAAGATGAAGTAAGCCGTTTCCATGCTGAAGCTTATCCTTATGTTTACAGTCTGGGCGGCCGTCTTTCCGGCGAGCATGGCATCGGAGCCAAGAAGGTCGAAGCCATGGAAAAATATACGGAGCCGGTAGAAATGAAAATGATGAAGGAAATCAAGCGTGCGCTTGATCCTAAAAATATTCTTAACCCGGGTAAGGTATTCAACGCCTGAAAACTAATAAAACCATCTGTGCTTTAAGTACAGATGGTTTTTGCGTATTTGAGGTTCAATATAATTTTGAAAGGTTAATACCATTTTTTACGTTGTAATTTTTTAAGCGTGAAGATAGCGATCAATGCCATAACGCCAAGGCAGAGCGGATAGCCCCATTGGGATTTCAGTTCCGGCATATACTGGAAATTCATGGCAAAAATACTGCTGATACAAATCAGCGGCAGGAAAATAACTGCCACCGTAGTCAGCGTCGCCTGAATATCAGCGCTGCGTTCAGCTGCGGCATTGACGCAGAGCCGCTCCAGAGAAGTCAGCAATTCTTCGGCGACCGATAAGGTGAGTACGGCGCCTTCCAGTTTGATCGTCAAAAGTTCGGGGGCATTATCGCTGCCGATAACTAAAGGTGGGTCCTGACGCAAGGCGCGGCTGACGATGCGGCGCATCGGATAGACCGCCTGTTTGGCAGTGACCAGGCTGCGGCGCAGACGCAGCAGTTCTTTGGGATCAGGATGTTCGTCCTGTTCGCTGTAAGCGGCAGACAGAAGATGCAGCCGTTCTTCCAGATAATTGATGACCTCGCAGTTATCGTCAAGGATCTTGCCTAAAATAAGGGTCAAAGCCTGCGGGATCGTATTATTCGGTTTCTGCAGGGTCGTTACCAGCGTACGCGCATTTTTTAAACGGTCACAGCGGCCATGCTGCAGAGAAAGCAGCCTGTTGGCGCTGGCGGCGAAACAAATATTATTATAAACGGCATTGCCGCTTTCGTTTAGCTGCAGGTGGCGGCAGACGAGGATTCTGTTGTTGCCGTCGCGGAATAAACGCGGCTGCTGTTTTTTATTTTCTAAAATGTTTTGAGTAGCGGGACTCAGTTTGAAGGAGCGGGCGACGGTCATTACCTGATCGTGCGAGCCGAATAATGACATATCAAGCCAGATAGCACCTTCTTCCGGAATTGCTAAAAGCTCTTCTGTAAGTTCATCGGCAGAAATATAGGCGTTTTCCTGGCCGTCAAGTATCAGCAAAGTGCGCGCGCTGCTTTGAACTTCTGTTTTTTTCTGAGCAAAGAGTGCGGCTGTGTCGATTTTTTGCTTTAACATCGCATTAGCTCCTTTTGTATAAATTCAAATTTCTGTATATATTTTAACCTGTTCAAAGTCAACTTACAATAATGAGGCAGGATTTTTTTTATAAATGGCGAAATATAACTATTTAAATAGGATGAAAAAAGATTGTCGGCAGGAACTGCCGGCGTTGTCGACGCAAGCTATTTTTAGATAAAGAGGAGCAATGAACGACATGTTTACAAGAGTTTTGTTAGCAATGGATCTTACGCCTAAGTCAGAAATACTGCTGCCGTGCCTGTACAGTCTGTGCCCCGATACAAATACAGAAATTATTCTAGCTTATGTATTCGATGAAGAAGAGGACGCAGATCCTTACAGCAGCAGTTATAAAAAGGTTTACAGCAAGCTGCAGGGGTATGCCAACGAGCTGATGCGCAACGGTTATGAAGCAGTAAGTATCGAAATGCCCTGGGGCGAGGTATTTGAAGAAATAACTCGCGTCGGCGACGATAAAGAAGTAGATCTGACTTTAGTGGCTTCGCATGGAAAGGGCTTTTTTAGAAGTGCCTTGCTGGGCAGTACGACCTTTGATCTTGCCAGATCTTCGAAGCGGCCATTGTTTGTTGCCAAAACCGACGGTGACAGCGACAATATTGCCGATGATGATATGCTGCGTAAATTGATGATACCGACCGATTTTTCTAAGAAATCTTTAGTGGCGCTCAATTTGATCCGCAGCCTGCGTGAGCATGTAGCGGAAGTGGTGTTCGTACATGTAGTGGAACGCAGCCGCAATCAGAGCGATCTTGAAAGCAAGCTGCTGAATGCCGAATCGCGGATGGAAGAACTGGTGGCCGAGATGAAACTTTTTGGGATCAAGGCTTCTTATCTGGTCGATAAAGGGGCGGCGTCTAAAAAAATCTGCCGCTGGGCGGAAGAAGAAAATGTGTCGATGATCGCGATGACTAAAACCGGTGCCGGCCTGGTCAAAGGTCTGGTAATGGGGGCAACAGCTCAGAACGTTACGCTTAATTCCGAGCGCTCACTGCTGCTGCTGCCTGCTGATGAAGTAAGTAATGATTAATAGAGAAGTGAAAAAAATTTTACATAATCTTGATGGAAACTCTTGACATATCTTCCGGAAATCAGTATACTGTTACTTGCGGCTGGATTAAGCCAGCCGCAAGTTTATTTTTAAGCGGTAAACAATAGCATAATCCCTGATTTTTTCAACCTGGAGAGATGACCGAGCGGTTGAAGGTGCACGCCTGGAAAGCGTGTGTACGGGAAACCGTACCGAGGGTTCGAATCCCTCTCTCTCCGCCACTTAAAAAAAGTTTGCCGCGGTCAGCGGCTTTTTGTTTTTCTGTAGGACCGCAGGCGGCGGGTCCTGCGCAATAGGAGTCTGTGAACCGTGTCAGGTCCGGAAGGAAGCAGCACTAAGCGGATCCTCTTATGTGCCGCAGGGGTGCCTGCGTCTGTGGCCCTACAGGGAAACAACTGAGAAAAAACCGGCTGTTTATGACAGCCGGTTTTTTATATTTTTATATTATTGATGCAAAAGTGTCCCTTAAATTTTTCACAAAATTGGATATAAGTGAAGCCATTGCCCGAAGAAGCAAAGCGCCGCATGGGCAATAAAGGGCGAACTTACCCAGAAGCAGCGACGGAAAAAGGAGCTGCGCGGGTTGCCGCTACCGGCGAAGCCGGCGGGCAGGAACTGCAAAAGTGTCCCTCAAATTTTTCACAAAATTGGATATGTACTTATATCCGTAAATTTTATATAATAAGTAGATAAGAAACTCAGAGGCTTAATGACAGGAAAGGAGGCAGAAAATGGCTTATGTAGCACTATACCGGCGCTGGCGGCCGCAGGGCTTCGATGCCCTTGTAGGTCAGGACGCAGTGAGGATAGCATTGAGCAACGCTTTGACGACAGGACGGATTGCGCATGCGTATTTATTTGCCGGTCCAAGAGGTACAGGCAAGACCAGTACGGCGAAGATTCTGGCGAAAGCTCTGAATTGTGAGCAGGGGCCTACTGCTAATCCCTGTAACGAGTGCGCCAACTGCCAGCGGATCAATGACGGCAGCAGTATGGATGTGTTTGAGATCGACGCTGCCTCTAACCGCGGTATCGATGAGATCCGTGACCTGCGTGAAAAAGTTATGTTTGCGCCTGTCAACGGGCGTTATAAAGTATATATTATCGACGAAGTGCATATGCTGACGACAGAAGCTTTTAACGCGCTGCTGAAAACGTTGGAAGAGCCTCCGGCGCATATCGTGTTTATTTTGGCGACGACAGAGCCGCATAAGATACCGGCAACGATCCATTCCCGCTGTCAGCGTTTTGATTTTAAACGTGTGACTAATGAGGATATTGCCAAACGTCTGCGCGAGGTTGCTGACGGCAGCGAAATCAGAGCGGATGACGAAGCCTTGAAACTGATTGCGATTCAGTCGGACGGAGGTATGCGTGATGCGCTGAGCCTGTTGGATCAGTGCGGCGTGATGGCCGATACTGTAACTGACGAAACGGTACGGAACGTTTTAGGTATCGTGGGGCGTGAAGCGCTGCGTGAGCTGGTGCGTGCGATCGGCAGGCAGGACTTGTCAGCTGCTTTGCAGCTGCTGAACCGTTTGGCTGAGCAGGGCAAGGATGTGCGTCAGATCCTGACAGAGCTGGCCGAGTATCTGCGGGCGGTGCTGCTCTATAAAGCATCGCCCGGATACCACGAAATTTATTTGACGGATACGGAAGAAGCTATTTCCGAGCTGGCTCCGTTATTTGGCAGTGATCGCCTGATGGCGGCTGAAGAACGTCTGCATCAGGCCATGGGTGAATTGCGGTTCAGTGCGCGGGGCAGGATTACTGCGGAATTATGTCTGTTTGATCTGTGCCGTATTGAGGGCAGTACTATTGCCGCACTGATGGCCCGCGTAGAGCAGCTGGAGCATCAGGTACGCAGCGGTGTGCCTTTGGGTGCTGCAAACAGCAGGACTCAGATTAAGCCTGAACCCGAAGAAAAACAGGCAGCGACGGTTGCTGCTCCTGCAGCGTCCCGGGTAAAAAAAGCGCCGGCAGTAAGTGCCGTTCAGGCACCAGCGGCGGAACCCGAGCCTGCTGCTGCGGCAGAAGCTGAAACAGAGCCGAAACCTGTTTCTGAGGAAGCAGCTGCTGCGACGACACTGGAATACAGCGGTGACTGGACCGAAGGCGAAGATCTGTGGAACCAGGCTTTGGAGATCCTTAAGAATGAGAAAAAACAGTCTATGGTGGCCTGTGCCGCCGGCGGTTATGTTACAGGGTATGAAAACGGCGTTTTGACCGTTGGGTTCAAAAATAAATTCATGTGCGTCAGGATGAACGATCCTGATTATAAGAAAGCTTTTGAAGAAGTGCTGCTGAGACTGGCACGGCAAAGCGTACGGTTGGAATGCATCACTGCCGCCAAGCCTGCCGTTGCCAAACCTAAAGCTGCTCCAAAACAGCCGCCGGCGGAAGATGTTGAACCGGCTGTGAAGGCTGCGCTGGACGCTTTTGGCGGTACACTGCAAAAATTATAAATCAAATTTCTGCCGCAAGGCATCATTACGAGGAGGAACAATAATGTTTAACGGTGGTATGGGAAATATGCAGGGCATGATGAAAAAAGTACAGAAATTACAGGCTGATATGGCAAAAATGCAGGAGGAATTAAAGCTGCGTACAATCGAAACTACAGTCGGCGGCGGTGCTGTCACCGTAGTTGTCAGCGGTAAAAAAGAAGTTGTCAGCGTTAAGATCGATCCCAGCGCAGTAGACCCGGAAGATGTAGAAATGCTGGAAGATCTTTTGGTAGCGGCAGTTAACGAAGGTATGCGCAAGATCGACGAAATGACTGAAGCTGAAATGGGCAAACTGACCGGCGGGATGAAAATGCCGGGCATGTTCTGAAAATGGCCAGAATGATCCGGCCGCTGGCCAATGTGCATGAACAGCTGCGGCGTCTGCCCGGTATTGGTTCCAAAACCGCTCTGCGTCTGGCGTATCATATTATCGATATGTCGGAAGAAGAGGTGCGCCGTCTGGCAGAAACACTGCTGGAGGCCAAGCGGCAGATCCGTTTGTGTGATATTTGTTATAATCTTACCGATGCCGAGACCTGTGAGGTTTGCGGTAATGCAGGCCGCGACCACAGCGTAGTCTGCGTTGTGGAACAGCCGCAGGATGTAATGGCGATGGAACGCAGCCGCGGTTATAACGGTGTTTACCATGTGCTGCACGGTGTTTTGTCGCCGCTTGACGGTATCGGTCCTGATAATCTGCGTGTAAAAGAGCTGCTGCGGCGTCTGCAGGGTGATACGGTCAGGGAAGTTATCATCGCTACCAATTCTGACGTGGAAGGCGAGGCCACTGCTGCCTATCTGGCGCAGCTGCTGAAGCCTGTCGGTATCGTTATCAGCCGTATTGCTCATGGCCTGCCTGTGGGCGGCGATTTGGAATATGCTGACGAGCTGACTTTATCACGTGCTTTGGAAAACAGGCATAGAATGTAAGAAAGAAGGAGCTATAGCATGCAGGAAATAGAAAGCGCTGTCCGCGATCTGGGCGGTTCGGCCATGCAGGGCATTGACCATGCTGTAAAAGGGCTCAACTCGGGTACTCTGGAAGGAACGCTGCCGTTTATCATCGGCGTCCTGATTTTAGTCGTTGTCGTAAAATGTTTTTCACTGCCGTTTCGTCTCATCTGGAATGGTATCTGCGGTGCGGTAGCTTTGTGGTTTATCAATCTTATCGGTGGATTTTTGGGTTTCGGACTCAAAATCACCGTTATCAAAGCGCTGATTGCGGGGTTCTTTGGAATACCCGGCTGTTTGGCGGTTATTTTATGGGAGCTTTACGCCAGGTAAAGCTTCAGGCAGGAGGTAAGTTATGAATATGCTGCATAAAGCCATGACCATTGCCGGCAGCGACGCCAGCGGCGGTGCAGGTATGGAGGCTGATTTAAAAACATTCCAGGAGCTGGATGTTTACGGGATGACGGCGCTTACCGTTATCGTAGCCCAGAATCCTCATAAAGACTGGGATCACGAAATTTTCCCGATCGGTTTGGACGTTGTGGAAAAACAAATCGAAACGATTGTTGCCGGTATCGGTATCGATGCTATGAAAACGGGGATGCTGGGCAGTGCCGAGCTGGTTGAGCTGGTGGCCCGTACTATAGACCGTTTCAAGCTGTGCAATGTCGTTATTGATCCGGTCATGGTCTGCAAGGGTGTGGATGTGATCATGGTACCGGAAGCAGCCGCCGCTATCAAAACTGTTTTGATGCAGCGGGCTGACGTAGTAACGCCTAATACGATCGAAGCAGCCTATCTTGCCGATATGGAAAAGGTAGAAACGCTGGACGAGATCAAGGAAGCTGCCGGACGGATCAAGGAGCTGGGAGCAGGCTATGTCGTAATCAAAAGCGGTTCCCGCAATGACAGCAGGGAAGCTGTTGACGTGCTTTATGACGGCAGGGAATTTACGATTGCCAGTGCTCCTAAAATCGAGCCCTGCTATAATCATGGAGCTGGCTGTACTTATTCGGCAGCGATTACAGCGGGACTGGCCAATGGACTGAGCGTGCGCGAAGCTGTGGAACTGGCGAAAAAATTTGTAGCGGCTGCACTGCGCGGTTCTTTCAAGCTGAATGAATATTCAGGTGCGACAAACCATTGTGCATACCGTTTGGAGAATAATAAATAATTTCAGGATATGCTAAAGTTTTTGGATAAAACTAAAAACTTTAGCATATTTTTTTTGAAAAAACTGCGGTTTGGGCAACGATTTTGCAGAAATACTGTATACATGAAGAAAGAAGGCAGGATTTTTATTATTTTTGCCTAATTATTGTAGACGTAATTTTAATATTTTATTATGCGCAAGGGGGATATTTTGATGAATTTGTCAACAAAAATTCTGATCGGTCTTGGTCTTGGTATCATTGCCGGTCTGGAACTGGGTGCGGAAGGTGTAGATTTCGCCAAAACATGGATCGGACCTTTTGGTACTATCTTTATGAATATGATCAAAATGATCATCGTTCCTTTGGTTTTCTCGTCTCTCGTCATCGGTGTCTGCAGTTTGGGGGATATCAAAAAGATCGGCCGTATCGGCGGCAAAACTATGGCTTATTATTTGGGAACTACGGCATTTGCGATTGTACTGGGTATATTTTTAGGTACGGTTTTAGAACCTGGTGCCGGCGTGAACATGCCTGCTGAAGGTGTTAAAGCTGCTGCTAAAGCCGCGCCGCCTATCATGCAGGTAATTATTGACATTTTCCCGACTAATGCGATGGAAGCGATGCTTAAAGCCAACATGCTGCAGATCATCGTTTTCAGTCTGTTCATGGGTATCGGCATCACTGCAGTCGGTGATCGGGCCAAGGCTCTGTACAATGTTTTTGACGGTCTGGCAGAGGTCAGCTATAAAATCGTCGGTTTTATCATGAATGTGGCGCCGATCGGTGTTTTCGGTTTGATAACTCCGGTCGTTGCTGCTAACGGCCCGGCCGTACTGCTGCCGCTTTTAAAGGTTGTTATCGCTGTTTATCTCGGCTGCTTCCTGCATGCGGTAATCGTTTATGGCGGTCTGCTTAAATTCGTAGGCAAGATCAGCCCGGTCAAGTTCTTCAAAGCAATTTTACCGGCACAGGTGCTTTCGTTTACCAGCTGTTCCTCCGGCGGCACATTGCCTGTCAGCATGCAATGCATCCAAAAGCTGGGTGTATCCAAAGATATTTCCAGTTTTGTACTGCCTTTGGGCGCTACGATCAATATGGATGGCACTGCTGTTTACCAGGGCGTCTGCGCACTCTTCATTGCGCAGATCTATGGAGTAGATCTTACGACCGGGCAATATCTGACTATTGTTCTGACCGGTACGCTGGCTTCGATCGGCACTGCCGGTGTTCCGGGGGCAGGCTTTATCATGCTGACGATGATCTTGACGGCGATCGGCTTGCCGCTTGAGGGTTCTGCTCTGATCGCCGGTATCGACCGTATCCTTGATATGCCGCGGACCTGCGTTAATGTTACCGGTGACGCTACCGTTGCTTATCTGGTTGATAAAAGCGAAAAGTCTAACATTGAAGAACCGCTTTATTAAAACAAGGCAAAACTCCTTGACGGATGGGTTTAGACCCGTCCGTCTTTTATATTTCAAGAATAATTCACAACAGGCGGCAGGAAATTTGCTGTGGACGCAGAAGGGATATAGGAGAAATGGGGTTATTGTATGGAAAAAACAGCTGAACTTATAAAACAGATCACAGAACGACTTAACCGCCGTCCTGCCCGAATCGATAAAGCTGACCGTTTGTGGGATGCTGCCGTTTTAGTGCCGTTGATAGACACCAAGCAGGGGCCGGCAGTTCTTTTTGAAGTACGGGCCGCCGGTTTGGGGTGGCAGCCGGGCGATGTATGTTTTCCGGGCGGACGCTATGAGTGCGGCGATGACAGCTTTGCCAAAACTGCTGTGCGCGAAACCTGTGAAGAGCTGGGTATTACTGAAGACAAAATAGAATTGTGCGGTGAACTGGATTACTTGGTGACACATATGGGACCTATTATTCATCCTTTTGTTGGCAGGCTGGCAAACGAAGTAAAACTGGACTGCAACAGCGATGAGGTAGCTGAGATTTTTACGGTGCCGCTGAATTTTTTATTGGTTTCTGAGCCGCGCGTTGCTCATATGGAACTGGCAAACCGCGCAACTGCAGATTTTCCTTTTGATCTGCTGCCGCGCCATCCGCACGACTGGTATAAGCGGAAGGGGTATAATATCTATTTTTACGAATATCAGGGGCATGTTATCTGGGGGCTTACAGCTCGGATACTGCATGGATTTATTAAACGGTTTCATAAAGAACTGCAGGCTAATATTTTGTAATTGGGTGTGGGAAAGGAAGAAAAGGATTGAAAAAATTAATTTTGCTGATCGTAGCGGCAATCGCTGCCGCCAGTTATTTGGTATATGCTTATATGAACGGCGATCCGATGTTTGGGACGCTGGCTAAAACTATGGATGACCTGCCGCGCAATGAACGGCTGGGCTCTAAACGCAATATCGTAGTATTAGGCGTAGACGGCAGGGAAAAGGACGATGATCCTGGTCGCAGCGACACGTTATTTGTCGTAATGTTCGACCCTAAAAGTAAAAATGTTTCGCTGCTGTCGATTCCGCGTGATACCAGGGTGCGGATCCCCGGGCATGGCTGGGATAAAATCAACCATGCTTATGCGTTCGGCGGACACAAGCTGACGCAGCAGACAACGGAAGAGCTTTTGGGCATTCAGGTCAATAATTATGTAATGGTCGATTTCAGTGGTTTTGAAAGTTTGGTCGATGCGATCGGCGGCATTGATATTGATGTGGAAAAGGATATGTATTATTATGATGACTGGGATGATTTTCTGATCGATCTTCCGGCAGGGCAACAGCATCTGGATGGCAAAAAAGCGATCCAGTATGTGCGCTATCGTGATGAGGAAGGCGATATTGGCCGTATTAAGCGTCAGCAGAAGTTTATGATGGCGGTTTACGAAAAGATTGCTTCGGCACAGATTTTAACTAAGATGCCGGGGCTGGTTTCGGAAATTATGAAAATGGTCAAAACTGACCTGCCCGTTTCAGATATGCTGGCGATGGGCGGCGCTTTACACGGAATGATGAAAGAACAGGGCGGTCTGCAGATGGCTACAGTTCCAGGTACGCCTGAATATATTGATGAGATCAGCTACTGGATTCCCGATATTACTGACCTGCGCGAGCAGATGGTAGATATGCAGGGCGCGCAGATGACGGAACGTTATCGTCAGGGTGCTGAAAAAATGGAAGCAGAGTATAAACGCAACCTGATTACAGCGCAGGAAAAAGAAAAACAGAAAGCTGCAGAAGAGAAAATCAAAGCAGATGAACAAACAGAAAAGAAAATAAAAGAGGATACGAAAGAGAAGAATAAAGAAAAAGCTGATGCCGAAAAGAAAGCTAAGGCTAAAAAAGCCAAGTCAGGCGAAGAACTGGGACCGGCAGAGAAAGACGGGCAGCAGTTAACAGAGCCGCCTAAGGCTGTGAAACCGCCTGCTAAGGAAAGCAGCCGCAATACGGTATCTGTCAAGGTCGTTGACTGCAGCGGCAAAGGAGCAGGCAGTGATGCCGCAGCAAGACTGGCAGCAATGGGCTTTGAGGTTATCGACGGCGGCAGTGATCCTGAACGTGATCAGACTACGGTAGTATCTACGACCAGCAACGGACGTGTGGTCAGCAGGCTGTCGGCTGTACCGTTCCCGTACACTCTGAGGATTCTGCGGGCCGATGATGCGTCTTATGACGCGGTGATTTTTATCGGTAAAGATTATCAATAAACCTTTGTCCAATGCAGGTAAATTCTCTTTGCACAAATTTTCTGAAAAAGGCAGAAAACTGCTATTGCATATTGTATACAAAAATGCTATACTAAGAGTATCAAAACAGCCCCTCATTTGGCCCTTCTCGTAAGGGCTTTTTTTTTACCCTTTTTTAAGTCTGCTAAAAAATTGAAGACGTTTACAATATTTGTAATGCTGTTTTGGAGTTGAGCTTCAACGAAATTGCAGGCAGTGGTGGAAAAAGCAGGATTATACTTTATTTTTTTACAAAAATGGCTAAAAAGGCCTGCTAATTGTGCTATAAGTGGAAATAGAGCTGGAAATATGATAAAATATATACATATTGTAAAGGCGTCTGCCTGAAATAAGAGCATGTACGTTAATTTGATTAAGGGAGGATGCGCAGTGAGAAATGATATCCATATCGTTTTGGACAGTATTGCTGTTGCAGAAGAAACACCCTTGCGGGACGATCCCCGTTGCCATGTGGTCCCCCTGCTGGTAAGACATGGAGATACCGAATGGGTGGACGGAGAAAAAAGCTTGCAGGAAATGTTTGCCATGGTGGAAGCAAGCGGGCAGCTGCCTAAAACTTCGCAGCCGGCCATCGGCAGATTTCTTGATGTATTTACAGAATTAGCCGCAGACGGTAAAAAAGTGATTGCGATCATGTTAGACGGAGTTTTAAGCGGTACTGTTCAGACAGCACGCTTAGCAGCCCGACAGGTCATGAGTGAAATTCCCGGGTCTGATATCCGTGTCTTTGACAGTCTTACAGCAGCCTGTCCAATCAGTGGAATGGCAATGGAAGTACTCGCTTATGCTGAAACCGGCGCAACGATGGACGAGCTGGAAGAGTATCTGAAGGGCCTGATCGAGCGGACGGAAACGTATTTTTCCGTCAATACTTTAGATTATCTGCAGAAAGGCGGCCGCATAGGCGCCGTAGGCGCTTTAGTAGGCAATATTCTGGGCATCCGTCCGATCGTGCACATCGATACCGCCGGCGAACTGGTCGTTGTCGATAAATGCCGTACCCGCAAGAAAGTATTGCAGCGTATGGTCGAGCTTGCTGCTGCTAATGCTCCTATAGAAGCTGTGTATGTGGCGAATGCTGAAGCTGAGGAAGACGCTGAAACTTTGCGCAGGGCAATGCTGGAATTGTTTCCCGGACTGCCGGTTCTGGTAACCGGGATCGGAACTGTTCTGGCAGCACATTTAGGACCCGGTGTTATTGGCCTTTTTGTGCGGCGGCAGCGCTGAAGAAAGGTGCAGACTTGATATGACAAGTAAACAAGAGGCGATTATCAGCGGCGAACAAATAAAAAATATGCTGTTGGGCGCTTATAAAAGTTTTGAAAAAAACTATCAATATATTAATGATTTAAATGTTTTTCCGGTGCCGGACGGTGATACCGGAACTAATATGATGCATACGATGGCAGCAGTGGCCCGTGAGATCAGTCAGCTGCAGAATGCGACTGTTTCCGAAGTAGGGACTATGGCAGCCCGCAGTGCGATCATGGGGGCGCGCGGTAATTCCGGCGTGATCCTGTCGCAGTTGCTGCGTGGCCTGGGAAAAGGCCTGGCCGGCAAAAAACGAGCTACCAGCAACGAGGTGGGCAAAGCTTTTCAGTTTGGTATTTTGTATGCTTATCGGGCGGTATCAAAGCCTGTTGAAGGAACGATCCTTACTGTGGCGCGTGCTATTGCCAAAGGTGCGTATCATGCTGTGCGTCAGGGTGAAGATTTTGAAGATGTTTTATGCGAGGCGTTGGAGAGCGGGAAAAAAGAACTGGCTCGTACGCCGGAACTGCTGCCGGCGCTGAAAGCGGCTGGAGTAGTGGATGCCGGCGGTCAGGGCTTGATCGTTTTCCTGGAAGGCTGTCTGGCAGGTTTCCGAGGCGAAGACGCAGGTGAGCTGCATCTGCCGCCGTCAAAGCCATCCTTCGCCAATTTTATCGAGATGGAAGTAGATTTGGAAAATCCTTATTGTACAGAATTTATCGTTAAGGAAGCTGAAGTCAAAGAGGACGTTGTACGCAGTACTCTTCAGCCTTTGGGTAATTCGTTGATCGTAGCTGTTGTCGGCGATATAGTCAAAGTGCATATCCATACCAAAGCTCCCGGGCTGGTTCTGCAGCACGGTTTGAGCTGGGGCTCCCTGCACGATATCAAGATCGACAATATGGCCGAGCAGCATCAGCATCGCGTTGTCGGTGCGCAGACGGAGAAGCACGGTCTGGCTGTACTGTCGGTGGCGGCCGGGAACGGTATTGCCAGCATCATGCATCAGCTCGGTGCAGCTGAGATCATCAGCGGGGGGCAGAGCATGAATCCGCCGGTAGAGGCGTTTATTAAAGTTATTGAAAAGGGATCGGCGGAGCAGTACATTATTTTACCGAACAATAAAAATATTATTCTGGCGGCGGAGCAGGTCAAAAAATTATTGGGAGCAGCGCAGGTAGATTATGTGCCGACAACAAATCTGGCGCAGGGTCTGGCGGCACTGCTGCATTTTGACGCAGCTAAAACACTGCAGGAAAACAGCGCTGTGATGCGACGTGAGGCTAAGGAAGCCCACAGTGCTGCTGTCAGTATTGCTGTGCGTGACAGCGTTGTTAACGGGATAACTGTAAAAAAAGGGCAGTACATTGGTTTGCTGGAAGATAAGATCGTTTATGCCGGAGCAACGCTGGAAGAAGTCACGGCGGAAACTGTCAAGCTGGCCGGCAGCGACTGGGAATTGATCAGTCTTTATTATGGCAGTGATCTGACACAGTCTGAAGCTGATAAAATCGCCGCAGAGCTTGAAGCTCTGGACGGCGGTTGGGAAGTTACAGTTTTTGACGGAGGTCAGCCGCTTTATCCGCTGCTGCTGTCGTTAGAATAAAAAATAGTGATCAGCAGGCCCTGCCGTGCGCGGGGCTTGTTTTATATTATGGGAATGAGGGGAAGCAATGCAGGAGATCATGATCGCGATCGTTTTGGGGATCGCCGTAGGTTGCAGTGACCTTTTAAATTATAATGTGAAAAAATGGCTCAGCCGGTTTTCTACAGTCAGTCTGTTTATCATGCTGTTGTGTCTGGGTGCTAAGATCGGCTGTGATGCAGAGCTTTTGGGCAAACTGGACCAGTTGGGCGGCAAATCTCTGGTCATGGCAGTTTTTATCATTGGCGGCAGCGTGCTGATGCTGTGGCTGGTGCTGAAGCTTTTTGCAAAAACGGCAGCCCGGGCGGAAGGGAGCGATGAATAATGGTTTATGCTATTTTTACATTTATCGCTTTAGGAATCGCCGGCGGATATTTCTTTTTGGGATTGGAACATAAAGACCTGCTGGACGAGATTTTGATGTCGGCTTTATATTTTATGGTTTTTGTTGCCGGTATCGAAATCGGCGGAAACAGGCATATTATAAAAAAAATCTGCAATCCGCAGAGTATTCTGCTGGCAGTTGCCATTCCAACGGCTGTAACTATCGGCAGTTTAGGCGGTGCGGCTCTTTCAGCCTTCGTGACCGGGATGGAAATGAGGGACGCGCTGCTTGTCGGCAGTGCTTTAGGCTGGTACAGCCTTTCCTCTGTAGTTATCAGTACGCTGTATAGTGTTGAGATCGGAACGATCGCCTTTTTAGCTAATATGCTGCGTGAAGTCCTGGCATTTTTAGCCATACCGCTGTTGGTAAAAATCAATAAATTCCTGGCTTTGGCGCCATCAGGAGCTGCGACTATGGATTCCGGTCTGCCGGTGGTTATCAAATATACCAATATCCATGTCGGGCTATTCGCCTTTATCAACGGCCTGTTGCTGACGCTGCTGGTACCGGTGCTGCTTTCAGTACTGATGCCGGGGCAGTAAATAAAATAAGTACTGAAAAAAGAAAAAGGTTTAAATTATATTAAACAAAACACCTTTGCAGAAACATTCTGCAAAGGTGTTTTGTTATTTCCAATACTCTTTAACAGTATTATGTTAATAAAATTTTAGAGTTTTCGGAACTGATATTATCCAATTCTACTATTAAAATGGTTATTGTTTTTATCAA
>ERZ1026946.229-NODE-229-length-22935-cov-34.827710_pt1 | contig 22935 bp, 19 predicted proteins | sample MGYA00519460_ERZ1026946 | MGnify/ENA primary metagenome ERZ1026946 (study PRJEB26926, sample SAMN06164620) | human gut metagenome | biome: ENVO:00009003; feature: ENVO:2100002; material: ENVO:00002003 | host: Homo sapiens | place: USA | collected 2012 ...
TCGTTCGAGGGCGGCGCCACTGTAAAGCTTCAAGACCCATTCACATTTGATGATGAGGGGCGGCTTATTCCGCTTAGCGAAAGATTTGACGCTTCCAATCCTGACATCCGCTGGCGCATAGACGAAGGCGACGCTTCAAGGTTCAGGCGGGAGCTTCAGGACTACATTGACGGCAAGCTCGACCGCAGGCACGTTTTCAGGCTGGGCACGACTCCCGAAGTCATGCGCCTTGTCGGGGTGGACGAGCTGCCCATCGAGCTTTCAGCATCCGTTCTTGAGCGAAAGGAGGCCAAGCACGGCCTTGTGCTTGACGATTTGAAGAATCTGCCGCACGAGCTGGCAAATCCCATTGCGATAACGCAAAGCGGGACTGTCCCCGACGCCATTGTGGTAATTACGGAACTTCCCACCGCAAACGGCAATCCTCTTGTCGTTGCGATTCACCTTAACCAGAGGCACGGAAAATTTGAGGTAAACAGCATACGCAGCATACACCAGCGCACAAAATACGGAATACAAAGTCTCGTAAACAGGGGCGAACTGCTCTACATAAACACAAAAAGAAAGCCCAAGTGGCTGACTCTTCCGTTTCAAATAGCGAGCGGCCGAAGAGCTATCACAAGGGCTTATGGTCGTGAAGTCTTTACCGAAGCCGACATAAGTCAAGCTGAAAAAGACTCATTCCCCGGTCTTTTATCGGAAGACATGGGCGAAGGCTTAATACGGGAACTTGTCAGGCAGGAACGTGGGAACAATCCGCTCGTCTGGGCCTCGATAGTGCTCGCCAAGCGGGCAATCGAAGGCAATGCCATTACGAGGGCGGCGGCGGAAAAGCTCCTGCCCGGCGACCTATTTGACGGCTCGCATTATGAAAAAGTAATGGCAAAGGCGAAGGAGGTAGCGGAAATCGCGCGGGCAAAGTATTCGGACAGGCCGACCGACCAGGCGGTCCAAATGGCGGAAAGCCATTACCACTGGAATGTGGAGGTCATGGAAAAGCTCTATATGAGTTTCCGCAAGGACGGGGAAATCTACGGGGAATACCGCCAAAAACTTCTGAACTATATACGCAACCGCCGCGAGGCCCAACTGCGCAATGTTAGGGGCTATGGCAACGCGGAGCTTGGCGTTGATATGGCAGGTTCAATTCTCAAGGCCATGCAGAAGGAGCCTGAACGCCCCAAGTTGGACGAGAGCGCTGAAAAGTCCGAAACAGAAATTGAAGAGCTTGAAGCCGAAAGTGACGGATGGTCGGATGGGCTGCCTGTTGTCCCGGCCCTGCCGCTTGTAAACGGGGACATTCCCTCAATAATATTCGATTTGAAAAAGCGGGTTATCGCCCTTTCGCGGCGGGCGGATGACAGCGCGGCCGCCATGCTTGAAAAATACCGCAAAACGCTTGCGGAAGCCTTGCGGGATGCGGCAAACAAGCTTGTTTACGGACATGAAAAACAGGCAATTATGGACAAAATCCACGAGCTTGAGCGCGTGAAATATGCCGTAATCACTCCCGACGAAGGCCCGCACGCGGGGCAAAAGACCGATAATCTGACACTCCGCGCGGAGCATATCGCACTGCGCATATTCAACCGCGGCGTATGGGATTCCAGAAAGGCCCTTACTGAAAAGCTTTGGAAGCTTTTGAAGGCTTACGGCAAAAAGCCCTCGCGCATGGAGCGAGACGACAAGAGGAGGTTTTCCGCCGCCGTACAGAACCGCATACACCGCCTGCGGGAAATTACCGCCTACTCTCCAGAGAAGGTCGCGGAAGCCTATGCGGCGGCCACGGAAAAACTCGAAAACGCCGACAGGCATTTTGTTGACAAAGAGGAAGGCTCCGGAATGGAGGAGGAGCTTGCGCAGGCGAGCGAACTCATGCACGACCTCAACATGTTCGGAAACTGGGCTGGCAAAAACCGCGCGCAGATGGCCGACGCCGTTGACTTTCTGGAAAACCGCATTGAAGGCGAGATGGAGGAACACGCGCGCAGGGTCGAGGAGCAGAAGGCCGAAAACGACAAAAAACGCGCGCTGCTTGCGGCCGCGCTGCGTTCGTCGAAGCGCAACGCGAAAAAGGATGGGCAAATCGGCGCCGCGCTGCGCCAGCTTGCAACGGGCTCCATGCCCTTTGACAGTTTTTTAGGCGTGCTTGGCGAAGCCGCCACAGGGGAAACACGCGCGGCTTTCGAGGAGTGGCGGGACGACCTTTGCACGCGCATATTCCGCGCGAGCGACACAGCATCGAACGAAGTTTATTTCAAACAGAACGCCTTTTACAAAAAGGTTGCCGAAATATACAAGACCAAGAGCGAGGCTGCGCTGAAGAGGCTGTGGACCCCGCAGGCCGGGCTTGAGCGCTTTTCCGCCGCGGAGGACGGCATGCAGACACCCCTTGCGCCCGGAAACATTCTGCAACTTTTGGCAGCCGCGGAACAGGAGCAGTATCTTGAAAACTTTTACCTGCACAGAACGGGCGACAAGTCGGAACGTTTTGGCGAAATACAGTCCCGCATTGACGAAATACGCCTTTCATTTCCGGACATCGAAAGCAAGCGCACGCGCGAATGGGCTTACGCTTCCGATGAAATTGAAACCCTTGAAATTGAAAAGCTCGGCATAATGCGCGCCGCCGTGAAAAAGTATACCCAAAACCTGCGCGAGGCTCTGACGGACGGAGATTTAAAGCTTCTGGAGTGGCTGCGCGGCGAGTACAAAAATGAACTTCCCGACCTCAACAGGGCCGCAAGGCCGATTTTGGGCATGGCGATTGAAAGCGAGGACCCGCTTTACGTTCCGGTGAAGATGTACAGGCCCGGGGGCATGGAGGAAGGCGCACCGACAGTTCCGGTGGTTCCAAAAACGCTTACGCCGCGCGTTCCCAACAAGCTCGACGTTGACGAGGGCGCGGACATTGTAAAGCTCTACTTCCAGCGCATGCGGGAGAACGCGCAGTTTAAGGCAATGGCGGGCATATACATAGAAATGCGCGCCCTCTTCGGCGATGCGGAAATCCAGACCCTCATACACGAACGCTGCGGCGCGGACGTGCTGCGCGACCTGAAGGAGTTTGTGGCGGACATAGCTTCCGGACAGACCCGCGGAATGCGCATCGGGCCCATTGACAGGATTACGGGAGCCTTCGCAATCGTACAGTTGGGCTGGAACCTCGGCAGCGGCTTGAGGCAGTTGGCGCCGGGCGTGTTTTCGTGGGGCGTAAAAATCGGCACGGGAAACGTATTGAAGCATCTGGCAACCTGCTTTACGCCCGACGGCTGGGCGGCCATACGCGAAATAGCGCATTCAGATACTTTTAAGCGCAGGTGGGGGCTGGGCGGCGTCCAGGTGCTAGAGGAACTGCTTGCAAACCCCGACCAAAACGCATTCAAGCGCTGGTACAAGCGCAACGCCCTGATTTTCAACCGAATTGCCGACCTTGTTTCGATAACCCTAATCGGACAGGGAGTGTACCGCGCCGGACGGGAAATGTATCTGCGTAAAGGGCTTTCCGCCGAACAGGCCGGCGAGCTTGCAATGTCCGACATGTGGCAGATTGCGGAGCGCACGCAGGCCAGCGGCAAAATCATGAATATGAGCCGCTGGCAGCGAAGGGGCGGAAGCATCGGCCGCTCCGTGGGGCTTTTTTCCTCCCCTCCGCAGCTTATGTTTTCAAAGGCCATGGAGGATTTGCGCAGGGCGCGGGCCTTGGGGCTGAAATCCTCCGAAGGCCGCTTGGCGTATTTCAAGGCATTGAGAACCTGGTTTACGATAGCATGCCTTGTGGAGGGCAGCTATGCGTTTTCGAGCGTAATATGGAACGCCCTGATAAAGGGCGAGTTTGACGACGACGAGGGGGATAAGATTTTACAGCAGATGCTGGCCGGACCTTTCGGCGGGCTCTTCTTCTTCGGCAGAATGGCCGACAGCATAGCGGTCGGCCGTCCAAGTTCAATAATCCCCGCAGCGGGAATGGTAAGACCAGTGCAATACGGAATAGACGTGGCGGCGGATGTTATCTGTGGCGACTGGGATTCCCTCGGGGAGGACGCCGACAAGCTGGGCGCAAGCCTTCTCTCGCCCTGGCGCGAAATCCGCAAGGGCATAAAGGCAAGGGAGCCCAAGAAGGATTTGTGAAAGCTCCCGCGCGCGTATAACCTTATATGAGCGAGACGTATTCAGTGTATAACGCCAACGGCACTCTGGTTGACGAAACGGCAAGGTGCCGGGTGGTCAAAATCAAAACCGGCGTCTATACGTGGAGGATTGAGGGAGGCTCCGCCTCCTCCAGCGAGGCGGAGGGGATAATTTCCGGCGACGACTACAATGTAATCAGGGCGGAAATTTCGGGGCGGGAAAAGGCCGGCGTACCTATTGCATGGGCCGTAAATTCCGCCGGAGACTTTTACATTGTGGCAGTCTGCGGGGAGAAAGTCATTGACGGGATGAGCGACGCGAACTTTTCCTACGATGCGGCGGAAAAGGTCTTGTGGATTACAAGCCCGTTTGAGGACGCGGACTTCTGGCTGGCGTACATATACCGCAACGAACTCCCGGCCAACAATTTTTCCATAGCCGAAGGTAGGGCCAAGATTTCCGCCATACAGGCACAGTTTGAAAAGGACAACCGCGTCATGCGCCAGCTCGTAGAGCGCCGTTTCCGCAACCTGCGGACGCCCGACACATTGAAAACCCTGCCCCCGGCGCCGCAGCGCGCCGGGATGGTTTTGGGGTTCGACAACGACGGCAACCCCGATTTGTCGCTGGCAAAAGAAGACGTAAGCGGCGCGTACCGCGCCAGAGACGAGGCGGTGGAAAACGCCAGGAGCGCATTGGAAAGCGGCAGGTCCGCATTGGAAAGCGCGTCGAAAGCCACTGCCGCCGAGGAGGCGGTTAAAAAGTCTGAACAGACTGTGCTTGAGGCGGAAAGGCGCGTTATAGGAACGGTCGAGGGGGAGATAGGGGAAATAAACAAAGCCAAAGAAGAAGCCATTTCTGAAATTGAGAGTATTTCGGATTCGCTTTTTGAAGCGCAGGAAAATGTTCTGGAGGCTGCCGAACGCGCGGCAAATTCCGAGAAGGCGGCAATTTCGGCAAATACTTCGGCGCAGGCTGCAAAAACTGCGGCGGAAAATGCTTCAAGCTCCGCATCGGCAGCAAAAAGCGCAGCCGAAAGCGCGGCGGCAAATGCCACTAATGCTAAGATTGCTGCGGAAACTGCGGCAAGCAATGCGGCAAATTCCAAGACTGCGGCAGAGACTGCCCGCACCGGGGCCGAAAACGCCCAAGCAGCCACAGAAGCGGCCAAGGCTTCCATCGACGACAAGCTTGTTCGGCTTCAGGGGCGGACTGCGGGTGTCGGCGAATTTTTCTTTGATTCGGGGAAGCTGGTCGGCCAGGGTCCAAGCCCCATACAGTCGCTGCCGTTTTCGTTCTGCTTCACGGCGCCGCGCGGCCTGCGTTTCGTAAACAACACCAGAATCCTACGCTCGGGTCTGGAGGACTCCGGCAACTGCGCTTACATTTGGATGGCGAACGCCTCGAATCCGGCCTTTGTCGTCACGCTGAGGTCGGGCAACGCCCAAATCAGGAATGTAGCCTACGACTTTTCGCCGTATGCGGACGCATTCCACACTTTCGTCATAACGGTCTCCGACAAGCTTGACTCGAACAATTATCTGGAAGTCCACGCCTATGTGGACGGCGAGGAAATCGCCAAGCGTTCCGACAGCGGGACGGCAAACCCGCCGGCGGACATTTCCACAACGGAGCCCTTGAACATAGGCTCGACCAACTCAAACACCCCGCTGATGCAGGGAACTTTGAGCCGCGTAAAAATCTTCAATTTCGACATGTCTGCGGAGGGTGCGCCATATACCATAGAAGAATATGCAGCGGGTATGGATGAAAGCCCTGTTTTGCGGCAATGCCCACCCGGGAAATACTTTGAAAACGACCCGGAAAAGTTCACTGGTCTCGACCCTTGGGGCAGCGGCACCATCGCCTACGACGGCACTGACATTGTAATAAGCGGCTTCAACACTGAAACCTATGGGAGATTTTCCTTAAAATTCCCGCAAAAGATGAAGGCGGGCTCACGGGTTCGCGTGAAGGTGCGATTTGAGTCGGCAAATTCCGCGACTTACCAGCTCTTTCTTTACGAAACAAGTTCGCAGCGCCTTAGAATCGGCGACGCGCATGACGGAGAGGACTTCGAATGGGAGGGCGTTTGCCCGTACAATGCCACAATCTTTTACGTACAGGCAATCGCCACTTGGCAGGAAGCCGAGTACTGCGTCATTTCATCGAGCGTCGAGGTTCTTGGCCCCGTGTTGACCCTCGCGGACTCTGCGGACAGCGCTATTGTAAGGGATTTGTCGGGCAACGAAAATCATATGACGCTTTCCGGCATAGCGGTTCCGTCAAAGCTGAATAACCCCGCCCTTGCGCCCCAGAAGATTTCCTGGGCCGGAACTGCGACGGCGCAGAATGTCTGTGGCGACAATGGCGCGCCCGCAGATTCGATAGTTACGATTTACGCGTATCCAAGCTCGGCTTTGACACTCAAGACAAAGATCGCAACGCATGCGGAAATTTCGACGAATTTGCCCGCGAACTCGTGGACTCTCATAAGCACGCGAACGGTGCCGACTACCGGGGCGATAGTGGCAACGCCCTCTGCGGCGTTTACGGGAAGCGTGGAATTTTCAGTTAAGATAGAAAGGCTCAAATAATGGAAAACGAACAACAGGGCACGGCTCTCGCGCCAATTCAAATTACCGATGGCGTGTATGCCCGCGTAAACAAAGTGGTCGTGGACTGCGACCTCGTGGACGCGAACGGCAGGGCGGTTGAGGCAGGCAGCTTTGTACAGTCTCCCAACTCCATAATAACGCTTACGGGCGATGACCTCGCAGGTACGGAACTGAACGTCCAGGCCGTCGCCGACAAGATTTACGGGAGGACACAATGAGATATGTCGTTTTTTTGCTTGCCGCAGTCTGTGCGCTTCCGTGCGCGGGCGCGGATATCTTCTCAAGCGTCGGGCGTCTTGAAAGGCTCGATATTTTTGACGCAGACGAGCATTCATTTCCCGACTCGGTTTCAAGAATCAAGCATATCGAGCACCTTGATATTTTTGCGGAAGGGGACTATCTGTTCCCCGTGTTTTTCGTGGGCGACAAAAACCCGCGCTTTGAACTGGCCCCAAGCCTGCGGCCGCGCAAGGACGCCCTGCAAATGCGCCTTGATTATCCCGACGCATGGAAAATGTACAAGTTCGGGGAGATAGACGAGTTTTCACACTTCGGCTTCAGGCTTTACGAGGTTGAGCGCGGCCGCGTGAGCCTAAAGGCTTTTTTGGAGGAATTGCAGCGCTATTTGGAGAGACGTTTATGACAAAGCCTGTATTTGCATTGAAAGCTGCCGCCTGCCTTCTGGCAGCCATCGGCCCCGCAGCATTCGGGCAGGATTCCGTGATGGTGAGCAAGGACGGCCGCATAGTATATCCGGAACTTGACGCCTTTGTTGAGCAAAACAACCTTGCCACAAAAAACGACCTTCAGGGCTCGGGCGGCTCCGGCGGAGGAGCCGGAGCCTATCCGATTGTCCATATTTCCATGGACGAGGTATTCTCCACTAGAAACGGCGTAGTTATTTCGCAAAAACCCGTCGAGGTGGAATTAAAGGTGAAAGACCCCGACAGCGGAGATGCGCTGTACTGGTTTTCGACGCTGCGGGACAAAAACTACATGGAATACGGAAGGCGGGACACGGACGCCCAGGCATGGTTTACGTGCCCGCGCAACCTGCTTTACTGGGACAACCGCGACTGGATTGCGCATCTCCCGAAGGTATGGGAAAATATGTCTGACCAGTTGACGGACATGACTAGCGGCGTGCATTTTTCCCGGCTGGACGACATAACTGATGCGGCAATAGAGCCGAACGTCAACGGATTTTTTGCAAACGGAGAGGCAGTAAGTTCGCTTTGGAAAAACTATAATGCGGATTTGAAGCCGGTGTTTTTGAGGCTTTCCATGGCGGGCAAAATCGGAAGCTGGAAAATCGCCGGCGTCTCATGGTCGAACACCAAAAAGGAGATGCCGAAATATGAGTATCGCATTCTTTCCAAGGCGGGCGACCTGCACAGCGAGGCTTTTTCAGGAGACTATTCTTTCGGCCCGGACGGGACTGTCGAATTTATTTCCGCAGCCCAGGGGGAAATCCTTTTTACAAGCTCCCAAAAGGTGTTCGACTACTACGGCACAACGATTGTCGCCTTTACCGTCGAATTTCCGGAATTTGAAGGTTCGGCGCATTTGCGAGCCGGAATGCTCAATCGCCACACTCCAAGCGAGGAATTTACGGCCACGGAATCATGGTGCCTTCAGGGGATATATCCCGTAGGGACAACGGGCTTTGAAACGATTTACGCCCCGATTTGGGACCCCGGCCCGTACCCGCGGCCAAATGCTCACATGTCAACCACCAGGACGGAGGTGAACCGCAAGCTCCAAGCTTCCGGAACATATACTTTCCCTTCAAAGACCTATTCGGGAAAGACCGTCAGGGTGTCGGGCTTCCTCAAGCCTTATGACGACCAGTCAAAAATGGAATGGAAGGCAAGCGACATAAGCGCGACATTCGGCGTCCGGAATTTTTCTTACACGTTTCAGTTCGGCTCACCAACGTATAACATATTGGGGATATTTACGAGCGGAATGCCCAAAGGGGCGAAAATCTCCAATATCAAAATCGTTACATATCACTAAAAAAGGAACTCATATATATGAAAAAAGCACTATCAGTCCTGGCAATGGCGCTCGCGGGAGCAGCCGCTGCCTTCGCAATAACCGACGCGCAGAAAGAGGCGTTTCTAGGCTACCTCTCGAATAACGTCAAAGGCGGGGAAACCTTTGCCGCCGACATCCTGAAGGCGGCGGATGCCAACGAGGTCAAGACCGTGGCGGCCTGGGCGGAAACTTCCCCATCCGACTTCAACAGCTTTGTCCAGTCCCAGCATCCGTCCGTCAGGGGAAAGATGGTATGGTCGGTCCGCAAGAGTTTGAACAGGCAGTTCGAGCCTAATTCCATGCAGGACATGGTGATAAACGCAGGGCAGGCGACCGAATGGAACGCCCGCGACAATGCGGACGCATATGCGGCCCTGAAAAGTTCCGGCTTTGTCGTTCAGGGCCTGCTTCTTGAGGAAGTGAAGAGGTTCGACCTTGCGGAAAAATACGGCGACGTAGAGGTGCTTCGCAGCCTTCCTGAAAAGTATCTCGCGGGAAGGTTCGGAAAGTATTTGCACGCCATAAGGAAGGCCCGCCTGTCGCCGGGGGACGCCTACCGTCTTTACTCGGAGCTTTCGACAAACTTTGCCGAATACAAAGCGTCGGTGAAGGAAGTCCGGGACAACTGGGAGGAATTGCAGAACGACAAGAACGAGGTGTTCATGCAATTTTACGCCCAGCAGAAACTTGAAGCCCTCAACAAATAAGCTCATGGGAAAGCGGCTTTTGACACTTTGCACGGCGGCGGCGGCCCTTGCGGCGGGCGGCTGCACGTCGGGCGCGAACGGAAACCTCTATGTGTGCTCCTTTGTGAAGCAGGCAATGGGAGGCTCCACAATGACAACCTCGGCGGAGGGCACGATTGACGCCGATACTGCGGTCGGACAGGACGCCAACGCCGGGCAGGCTAAGTAAGGATATAATCATGGCAGAAAACGGCAAAAAAACATGGAAGGAAACCCTCGGCGGCTTTCTCACGAAAAAGGGCGCGCTAATAGGCGCCGCTCTTGTCGTGGTCGGCGGCATTTTGGAGGGGACGACTAGCTGGGTTGACGGAGTTGTAAACATCCTGAAAACCTTTTTTGGAGGGTAGTTATGTGGCTTTCGGCGATAGTTCAGATTTTGTCGGCCATCTTCCGCAATTTTCCGAGCATAGAACGACTCGTGGAACTTGCGGTCAAGGCCGCCAAATCGTCGAACGTCGCCGAAGCCCTCACCCGAAAGGCTGAAAAAGACGCGGCGGTGGATGCAGCAATAGACAAGAACGAAAATGAGGAAAATTTATGAGAAAAGTAAACATAGGAACAAACTTTGTCACGGAAGTCGTGGCAATGGACGACAAGGAATTTAACGCCAACCATCATTATGTGGTGAAGGGCGTAAACGGGGACGAGAGGGTATTTGCCGAGATACATCTCCAGAAGGGTCCCGTGAGGGAAAACGGCATCAACGGCTGCCATCATGAGGACCTGATTGAGATAGCCATAGACAGGCTCCAGTCCTTTCAGGACAGCGAATGGGCTTGCCGCGAGAACGCCATAGCCATCAGCAAGCTTGAAGAGGCTTTGATGTGGCTGGACAAACGGACGCAACAGCGCATGAGCAAAGGTATTGAGGGAACTTCTCAAAAGTAGAGTTATATGCGGGCGGTTTCGATAATTTTAGTGATTTCACTATGTGGCTGTTCAACCCACATACGGCTAGACAGCTCGCAGCGTCTCATTCAACGGGATGATTTTGAAGCCGCCCGCCTCGCCGCCCCGGAGTGGTGCAGGGACGCCCTAAAAACAATCAACGCCCTGGAACTGGAGCTTGAACGGCAGTGAACGATTCGCAGACAGATAAAAACAGAAAAAATTCTCATAGCGAAGTCATGGGCTGGGTTCGCACCGGGGTTACTATTCTCTCTTTTGTCGGCTCGATGTATTACTTCAAGGGCAAGGTGGATGCCCATATTGAAAACAGAGAAATACACCGTACTCCTACTGAATTAAATGATGTTTATGTGCTTCGCCGGGAATACGACAACAATGTTGCGGGGATAAAAGACGACCTCCGCTATATGCGCCAACGCCTCGATATGCTAATAGACCTCAACAGAAAGGACTTGAAATGACGTTGACGGACATAGTTAATTTGGCAATGGAGGATTTGTCTGAACGCGCAATAAGTTCGATAGACGACAAGGACGACGACTTGGCGCTGCGCATGAAGCGCCAGATTTTCAGGGCGATACGGGAAGTTCAGACAATGCACCGCTGGAGTTCTATTACAGAAAGAGCGACCCTTGTAAAGTGCGACACTCTCCCATCGGGTGAAAGCGTATTTATCCAGCCTTCAGGATTTGCGGGAATTGTCGAATGCTTCCCGAATGTCCGCTGCACAATCGAAGGGAAGCACATTATAGCCCCGGTTTCCGAACTTTACATAAAATACGCGAGAAAGAGCTTTAATCCGGACGACTGGGATGACAACCTGCAAGGCGCTATAATCAGCAAATTCCGAGCAAATGTTGCCCTTAACCTTAGCGGAGATTCGAAAATTGCACAGCTTACCTATCAGCAGGCGCAAATAGAAATTCCGCGCTATATCAGAAACGACGTTTACCGAAGGAAAACCTGCAATGCCCCTTCAGGTCCAAGCTTTTTTGACGGCTGGTAAAAAAACGCGCAAAACATACTCATCTTGGAATAGCTGTTGCAGCTTTGAACGCCTTTTTGCTCAAAAGTTTTTTCATTTCGCGGATAAATCCGCCCTTGTATTCAAACCGGAAGGAGATTTCCGAAAGCCAGAGGTCGAGATTGTGCCTCCAGCCTCCGGCAAAGCGGGAGAAAAACCGCTTTGTGAAAGCCCACACGCTTTCTATCAGGTTTGTACATGCCTGCGTCGCCCGGTTTTTAAATGTAATGAAATGGTTTACTCGACGGTGCAGAAAGCCGGCAAGCTTCAACCTGTTGTAGCTTTTGAAGCAGTCCGTATGGACCGTCGAGCCGCTTTCTATGTGCTTCATACAGAAGTTTTCAAGCGTCACCGCATTGGTTGAAAACACCCGCTCTATGCTGACTTTGCGCGTGCCCCTTTCCACAGCTCCCACAAGGGCAATTTTCCCCGCCAGATTACGGCCTTGGCGAGCTTTTTTGCGCCCGCCTTCGCCGGACGGCAAGTAGGTTTCGTCAACTTCCACTACCCCCCGTTTTTTATGGGTAGCCCGAGCCGCTATTACCTTGCGGAGCTTGCGGAAAAATAGAATTGCGGTATTTCTATTCACTCCGGCAACCTGGGCGGCGGCTCTACCGGTAGAGCCTGATATGAATAAAGATACTAACAGTTCCTGTTTCCGTTGTGATAATTTGCAACGGTAAATATACATGTCTGAATTACTTGCACTGCATCCTTTCCTCTTTGTCCATTGAAAATATTATTGTTTTTTAACAAAAAACAAGAAAAAAGGTTGACACAGAGAGGCTAATTTGCTCAACCTGTCAACATAAAACAGCGTTATCCGCTTTTTCGTTTCTTTCGGGGCATTCTAATCTATGTCAGTCCCAATTTGAAATACCAGTTCCGCCGCTTGAAATTCAGGAAGAAATTGTTAAAATATTAGATAACTTTACCGAACTGGAAGCCGAACTGGAAGCCGAACTGGAAGCCAGAAAGAAGCAATATGAGTATTATAGGAACGTTTTGCTTGCCCCCGACAATTTTAAAGATGTTGATTATGAATGGAAAACTTTAGGTGAAATTGGGAATTTTATTCGTGGGAATGGAATTCAAAAGAAGGATTTTACACAAGATGGGGTTGGATGCATTCACTACGGACAAATATATACGTATTATGGAGTTTATACAAATAAAACTAAGTCTTTTGTTTCTGAAAGTATTGCTCGTGGATCTAAGATGGCGAATAAAAATGACTTAGTTGTTGCAATTACAAGTGAAAATTTAGAAGATGTATGTAAATCTGTTGCTTGGCTTGGAAATTCTTCTATTGCTATAAGTGGTCATGCCGCTATTTTTAAACATAATCAATCTCCTAAGTATATCTCTTATTATTTTAATACAGATAATTTTTTTAATCAAAAAAAGAAATATGCAAGAGGTGCAAAAGTTATTGAAATATCGCCCAATAATCTTTCAAAAATAAGAATTCCGTTGCCTCCATTGGAAATTCAGGAACGTATCGTTTCAATACTTGATAAATTTGACGCCTTAGTAAACGATATTTCGCAAGGTTTGCCTGCGGAAATTGCTGCAAGGCGCAAACAGTACGAATATTACAGAGAAAAATTGCTGACTTTTAAAAAGCTGGAGAATGAATAAATATAATCTTGTTGCTGAAAATCCTGAAAGCACCGTAGTTGCCGAATATACTCCTTCGGCAAAGCGTGCGGACAGCTATCAGTCTGAAGCTGAGCTTGAAAAAGCTCTTATTGCTCAATTGCAATGTCAGGCTTATGAGTATCTTTCCATAAAGAGCGAAGAAGAATTGATTGCCAATTTACGTTCGAAATTGGAAAAGCTCAACAATTTCAGATTTTCAGACAAAGAATGGGACGAATTCTTTAAAACAAGAATCGCCAATCAAAACAGCGGGATTGTTGAAAAGACGACCATTATACAGGAAGACCATATTCAGCTTTTAACGCGCGATGACGGTTCTGTAAAAAATGTATATCTTTTGGACAAAGAGAATATACATAACAACAGCCTGCAAGTTATAAATCAGTATGAGCCTGAAGGCGCTCAGCGGGCAAACAGATATGATGTTACGATTCTTGTAAATGGGCTTCCATTGGTTCATCTGGAATTGAAACGCAGGGGAGTTGATATAAAAGAGGCCTTCAATCAAATTAACCGCTATAATCGCGAAAGCTTTTGGGCGGGAAGCGGATTGTTTGAATATGTACAACTGTTTATAATTTCCAACGGAACCTATACAAAGTATTACAGCAATACCACGCGTTCCACGCACATAAAAGAACACGTTCAGAATGCGGCGAAAAGAGGCAAGCAGACAAGCAACAGTTTTGAATTTACTTCCTGGTGGGCAGATGCATTAAACAGGCCGATAACCGATCTTGTAGACTTCACCAATACTTTTTTTGCAAAACACACATTATTAAGCATTCTTACAAGGTATTGCGTTTTCACGTCCGACAATCTTTTGCTTGTAATGCGTCCGTATCAGATTGTCGCAACAGAGCGAATTTTAAATAAAATTGCCGTTTCGGAGAACTATAAAACTTATGGCACAATAAAAGCCGGCGGTTATGTATGGCATACAACGGGCAGCGGTAAAACGCTGACTTCGTTTAAAACTGCCCGCCTTGCAAGTCGTCTTCCCTTTATAGATAAGGTTCTCTTTGTTGTTGATAGGAAGGACCTCGACTATCAGACAATGAAGGAGTATGACAAATTTGAAAAGGGTGCAGCCAATAGCAATACGAGCACTCGAATTTTGCAAAAGCAGTTGGAAGATCCGGCCTGCAAAATAATCATTACGACGATTCAGAAGCTCTCCATACTATTAAATAAGAGCAGGCTGAATGATGTGCTGAACAAGCGTGTGGTGATAATATTCGACGAGTGCCATAGATCGCAATTTGGCGACATGCATGTTGCAATAACGAAGCATTTCAAAAAATACCATATTTTCGGTTTTACTGGGACTCCCATTTTTGCGCTCAATTCTTCCTCATCCGGGCGCTTGGATTTGAAAACCACAGAACAGGCGTTTGGAGACAAGCTCCATACCTATACAATTGTTGACGCAATTGCGGATAAAAACGTGCTTCCGTTTCGCATTGATTATGTCAGCACGATGCGGGAGGCTGAAAATATTGAAGATGAAAAGGTCAGGGATATAGACAGGGAGCGGGCGCTTGCCTCGCCTGATCGGATAAGCAATATTGTAAAGTATATCCGCGAGCATTTTGACCAGAAAACAAAGCGGAATGAATCTTACCGTCTAAAAGAACGTCGTTTGAAGGGCTTTAATTCTATTTTTGCAGTATCTTCCATTGATGTTGCGAAGAAATATTATGCTGAATTTCAGCGTCAGATGAAGGACTTGCCTGGCGACAAGCGTTTGAAGGTGGCGTTAATTTACAGCTTTTGCGTCAATGAAGATGATCCTGACAACGGATTTTTAGACGATGAGAACCTTGAGGATACAACTCATTTGGATGTCAGTTCCCGCGACTTTTTAGAAGGCGCGATAAAGGACTATAATGGAATGTTCAGGACAAATTACGATACATCAAGCGAGAAATTTCAGAACTATTATAAAGATGTATCTCAAAGGATTAAAGACAGGGAAATAGACCTTGTTATTGTCGTAAACATGTTCCTTACAGGATTTGATGCCACAACCTTAAATACGCTTTGGGTTGATAAAAATTTGCGCATGCATGGTCTTTTGCAGGCTTATTCGCGTACAAATCGTATTTTGAATTCGGTAAAGACATTTGGCAATATCGTATGTTTCCGGAATCTTGAATCCGCTACGAATAAGAGCATTGCGCTATTTGGAGACAAGGAAGCCAGGGGTGTTGTGCTGTTGCGCCCGTATGACGACTATTATTATGGCTATAAAGACGACAACGGCAAAGAAGTTAGGGGCTATAAAGGTCTGATTGAAGAACTTCAGCAGAATTATCCTATTGGCGTTGAGTTGATTAGTGAAACTTCCAAGAAAGATTTCATAAAGCTTTATGGCAGCATATTGAGAATAAAAAATATACTTGCGTCATTCGACAAGTTTGAAGGAAACGAAATTCTTTCTCCGCGCGATGTTCAGGATTATCACAGCATGTATATAAACCTATACAATGAATTTCGTGATAGTGGAAAAGCGGACAGCGAGAATGTCAATGACGACATAGTTTTTGAAATGGAGCTGATAAAGCAGGTTGAGATTAATATTGACTACATACTGCTTCTCATCCGCAAATACCATGATGGACATATGGAGGATAAGGAAATTATTGTTTCTATCAGCAAGGCCATCGATTCCAGTGTAGAATTGAGAAACAAAAAAGATCTCATCGAGCGTTTTATTGACTCATTGACTCCTTCCAGCGACGTGGATAATGAATTTTCTGAATTTATTAAGAAGGCAAAAGAAGACGAGCTGAACCATATCATTGAAGGTGAAAATCTTAATGATGAAGAAACGCACAAGTTTATAGACAACGCATTTCGCGATGGATACATACAGACGTCAGGTATTGCGCTGACTAAAATTTTACCGCCAGTATCCAGATTTTCACCTTCAGGGATTAGAACTAAAAAGCGTGAATCCGTTATTGAAAAGCTAAAAGCATTCTTTAACCGATTTAGAGGGATTTCAGATAGTTAATTTTTACAATTGGGATCTAAACACTTCCTTTAATTTTGCTTTTTTTACCAGTTATTGGGTTTAAAGGCCGCGCAGCGGCCTTGGGGAAACTAGGGCTTAAGCCATAGGGGTTAGTGTCAAAGAAAAATGTTGGAGTTTTGCCATGCGAAGCATGGCGTGTGGGGAGAGGGGTAAGAAAAAATGAAAGCATGCCTAAACTTAGGGCATGTTTACTTTTCGTCCTATAGAAAGTGTTGCCAGCATAATTGAATATCACCGCGATTCGCTTGTCGGATATTACTCCGAAGGCGGAAGTGAGGATGGAAGCGCCAGGTGGATTGGCAGATTGCAAGGGCGTTTATTGCCTCAATCGGAAGTTGGCAGTACGCCTGCGGAAGCTTCTTTTGCCGGGCTTTTAAGGAATCGATCGCCTATTTATGGAGGCCCGTTGACGCCCAGGACGCGAAAGAAGCGGCGGTCCGGTTTTGATTTTGCCTGTTGTGCGCCCAAATCCGTCTCAATGGCCCATGTGATGCGCGGGGATGATGCAATTCTGAAAATACACAGGCAATGTGCTGATGAAGCCTTTAAGTTCTTGGAGCAGTTTGCCGCCACAAGGATTCGCCGTGGAGGAAAATATGAGGACAGAAGAACGGGAAACCTGATTGCATTTGCCACTGAGCACGCCAGTTCGCGTTACGGTGATCCTCATCTGCACACTCATTTTGTCATTCCCAATGTGACTTGGGATAGCGAAGAATGCAGATACAAAGCCTTGCAGACTTCGGAAATTTCCAAAAACCTGGCTTTGGCAACGGCCATTTACAGAAACAGGCTTGCCTCTAAGCTAATCAAGCTGGGGTATTCGTTGAGTGACGGTGCTGACGGGAAATTTGAGATAACGGGTATTCCTGCGGAAGTAATCCGCGAGTATTCCAAGAGCAAGGAGCGCATAGACGGGAAGATTTCCGAGGTGGAAAGCGCCATTGGCCATGAATTGGAAGAGGCGGATCGCCGCAAAATCGCATTGGGATTAAGGCCAAAAAAGATGGCGAAAGGTGAAGAACGATCGGCATTTGAGAAATTCAGAGAGCATATGAAGAAGCTTGGTTTGGGGAGTATTCTCCATCCCAATTTTCTGAAGGTTTTGCAAAATAAGCTGATTGCTCCTTCGGTTTCGCCCAAAGATGCGGTAAACTATGCCGTCGACCATCTTTTTGAGCGAAACAGTGTGGTATCCAAATCCGCCTTTCTGAAATGCGCGATAGATCGTTTGCGCGGAATGGTGTCGTACAAAAAGATATTTGAGGAATTGGGCGAAAGGATTTCTTCCCACACTTTTCTGGAATGGGGTGACAGCATAACGACAAGCGAAATGCTGGCATCGGAACAGGCGCTTATTTTTATGGCAAACGACGGGATGGGAAAGTCCGAAAGCTTTCTGAAAAGGGGTGGCGCATTGTGGAAATTCCCAAAATCTTTGGATGGCGAACAGCGCAGGTGTCTGGAACAAATTATACATTCTTCGGATTGGCTTATTAATGTTCAGGGGGTGGCCGGCGCAGGAAAAAGCTTCATGCTGCGTACGCTTGCCGCAAATTTGAACCGTCAAGGCATTGGTTTTGTGGCAGTCGCTCCCAGCAGCAAGGCAACGGCGGAATTGCATGAATTGGGTTCTGCAAACGTGCAAACTATGCAAAGCTTGATTGCGCAGGGCGGAAACAGCAGGCTTCGCAAGGGGTTGCTCATTGTGGATGAGGCCGGGCTTGTCGGAACGCGCGATATGGAAAAGCTCTTTGGAATAGCAAAAAAGTACGGTGCAAGAATCCTTTTTAGCGGAGATATTCGCCAGCATAAGTCAGTTCCTGCGGGCGACGCATTGCGGCTCTTGCAGACCAAAAGCGAAATGAAAACCTTTTCGCTCAAGGAAATCAGGCGTCAGCGGGACGAAAAATACCGCAGCGCCGTGCGTGCGATATTCAACGGCGATGTGAATGAAACGGTATTTAAGCTTAAGAAAATCAATGCCATTGTTGAATCAAGCAGTCCGTTGCGCCACAGCCATGAAGTCGCCGAAGAGTATATCAGAGCGCAAATGAGAGGAGAAAATACTCTGATTGTTTCGCCTTTATGGTCGGAGATTGAAGATATCAGTTCCGCAATTCGAAAGCGTCTGTTTGCCAAAAGGCATTTGGACATCGCCAAATCCCGTCAATTTTGTGTTACAAAAAGCCTGTCATTTACGCGAGCGCAGAAGAAAAATCCGCAGGCGTATGAGGGGCGCAATTGGTATATAGAGGTGTTCGGAAAAATTGCCGGAGTGGAGCCCGGCATATACAGGGTTGCAAATCCCCAATGCGAATACCTGGTTTTAGAGAATGAAAAAGGCAAAAAGCTGCGATTATCCTATTCGGAAGCGGATAATTTTGACGTGCAGGAAATGAGGAGAATTGACATTGCCCCTAATGAAAAACTGCTCCTGCGGGGCAATCTGAAGGCGGGCAGGCGGACTGTTCTGAGGCGTGGAGAGTTGGTTGTTGCAAAGGATATTTCCCTTGACGGGACGATTCTTCTGGAGGACGGGCGAAAAATTCCGCCGAATTTTCAAGCCTGGACGCACGGGTATGCCGTAACAACTCATGGATCCCAGGGCATGACGGTGGACAGTGTGATTGTCTCTTGCGGAGACTCCGCACTATGGTCGCTCACTCAGGAACAGTTCTATGTCGGAATTTCGCGCGGAAGAGAGAAGGTCAAGGTATTCACTACGGATATTGAGGAACTTACGGAACGGATTGAATGCTCCAATGATAGAATATTGGCCATGGAATTGGAAGAAAGGATGCGTTTGGAGGCCGCCAGATTGCGGCGCATGCGCGAAAATGCGCTTAAAGAAGAGCGCCTGAAGCGCGAACGGGAAGAGATGGAAAAACGCAGATTGGAAGAGGAACGCTTGCAGAAAGAAAAACGCCGCCAGGAAGAAGCCGGAAAATTAAAGCAGCTTGAGCAAGAGGCGAAAATCCCGAAGAAAAAAACTCCCAAGCCTGCCCAAAGGATTCCCTTGCCGGAATATAATCCAAAACCAAGGCCCGATCCCAATGACGATTTCGGTATCGGGTTTTGAGCAATTTTGTTTCCGTATCTATACTACAGAGCATGAATCATTCATTTGAAGAATTGGACAGGCAGCTAACGGCAGAATTTCCGCAAAGGGGGGATTCCTCAAAAAAACATCTGGCAGGAATTACGCGCGACAGTGCAAAGCTTTGCAGGGTTATGAGGAGTTTGGGCAAAAAGCTTTCGGCTTTTGCGTCGGACGAATCGCTTCCGAACGATGTCAAATGCCGCATATGGGAGAATGTGAGGGATGAAACGGGAATTGCCAAGGTAATGGGCAAGTATTTGAAAGACAAATATATACTTGCAAATGAGTTGGACGGGCATCTGCCGCAAAACGAAAGGCTGAGTTCCAAAGAGTTTTTTGCTTTGGACTGCGTGACAGGGAATCTTTCCAGGCGCAATGTTCCGGAACCTCCGCTGTCGCCGGAGGAGTGCGCGGAACTGCTCCGTCTTTCCAGAAAGCACGGCAAGGAGATTTCTTTGGTGTTTGCCAGGTTTAAAGCCCAAAAGACAAAGGAATTTCCCAAAGTCTAATGCTGTAATGCGGACGCAAATTATGCGCGTCCGCATTTTTTATACCCCCCTGAAAAAATTTGTGCGGTATGCATTTCTGTTTTTATTGGGAGATATGGGGTTGCAGTTTATGGAAGTTTGTAGGATTAAGTTATTGCAAATCAGCGTCTATTCAAATCAATGCCAAATATTGGATCAAAGTCGCTTTCCACGCGAACTTCGTCCAGGTATCCGAGTTGGTTTGTCAGAAGTATTGTGCGGCCTATTTGCGTGATCGGCGCATTGTAGTGCGAATGGCCGAATATCCAGTAGGGAATATTGCAGTTCTGCATCAGAGCTTCCTGGCCAGAATCAAATGCGGAATTATATATGCTGTCTTTATATATGGGATTGGCAAGTTTGTGAGATGGCATGTGGTGTGTAACTACAATATGCCGCTTGTTTGCGTCTTTTAAGGCATCTTTTAGGAAGCTAAGACATTTTTCGTGCTCTTCGTTGTATGCTTTGGGCTTAAAGCGTTTCCCGCAGTGTTTTGCCTTCCAAAAGTCGGCCATTTTGCTTTCTATTGCGTGCGCGTATCTTTCGTCTATGCGGCTCCACAGAGTTGTAAGCACCAAATCCGTATCCGAATCCAGCGGAACTACAGAATTATAATGCAGCTCAACATTGCATCTTATGTCAGCCAGTTTGCCGTCGCGCAGCTCGGATATGTCAAAGCCCCCGTAGAATTCATGATTGCCGGGTATTGCATAGACTTTTTCGTAATTGCTGCTTGCCCAGTCCCAGAATGGGTCTGTTTCGTATGACTTGTCTCCTATTATTGCTATATCGCCTGCAAGAAGCAGGATATCTCCCAAGGGCTTCATATTGAGTTCGGCGACATATTTGGAATTTTGCGGGAATTCCAAGTGAAGGTCTGACATGTATTGTATTTTCATTTGCATCCTCTGTTTTATTCAAATCCGGTTTGTTTGCTTAGAAATCAGTATGATTTGCAAAAAAAAGGCATTCGGTTTTAGCGAATGCCTTTGGATTTATTCGTTCTCCTTATTCCGCTTGAAGCGGTCAAATCGCAGGCGTCCGCATTGGCGGAGGCGCTTCAACTCCATGACGCGCGTTCGACTGTAGCGGCGCGAACAGCCCATGCGAAGCTCCGGATAATTGCGGACGTAGAGATAGAAGGTGCGCGCGGATATGCCGCCAAGCAGTCTCCGCGCGGTTGCGCTGTCTATGGCTTCGGATTCTGGGGAATCCAGCCCCAGCTTTTCCGCGATTGAAGCGGCTATTGCATCGGAAGATATGCATTGCGTCACAATGCTTCTGATCAACTCTATGTCCGCCGGATTAAGGGTGGGGGAATAATCATTGCTCTTTTCCATACCTGTCAGTTTAGGTATGATTGCGTTTTTTATTCTTTGGACTGCATATCGCGCGCATTTCTTTTGTCCAGATATGCTATATTCATCTTCACTTCGTCGCTCATGCCGGGGGCGCGTTCGCCAAGTCTTGGATTGTGCAGTTTGGGGAGACCGTCGCGGACATTGGGCATTATGGAGAAGTATTTTTGCGCGTCTGCGGGATCAACTATGGCTTTGTAGTGGGTCTTGAATACCTCGTATCCAGATTCATGGCCAAGTATCTCCACGGTTTTTTCTATGCCAAGATAATGGTATCCGTATGATGCGAAACTGTGGCGAAATACGTCGTGCGGGGTTTCCACAGTCATCATTCGTCTGATCCGCCTGACGGAATTGTAGCTTTTCGGGCAGATGGGGCCGTCGGGCCTGCGGAACTTCTCCAGCCATATCCAGCCGTTTTCGGGGCCGTTAAGGATTTTTCTGTAGCTGCCCATCTTTGCCGTTTCGCCAGGTATTTCCAAAATTCTGCGCTGGAAGTCCAGATGCTTCCACATGAGCGACGGTTTTCCGAATTCGTTTGCCATCTCAAGCGGGCGCACGCCGAAGAATATCATGCAGACAAATGTGGGTATCAGTTCCCGCGGCAATTCCTGCAAAACTCTTTGAGTTTGTTCGGGAGTCAAAATTTTGGGGGCGTTGCGGGGCTTGCGGACTTTGGGAAAGATAATGGCCTTTATCGGATTTTCTGTTATCAGCCGCTTATTGAGCATGAATGAGAAAAAGGCGCTGTAGGTTCTGCGGTCGTGTTCGCGGGTTGCGCTTGGGGATATGAAGGCTTCCAGGCGTTCCGTTGTTAGGTCTGAAAGGCTGGCGTTTTCGCCAAAGTGGGCGACCAGTTTCCCAACCTTGTAGCGGTAGTATTTCCATGTGCCGTAGCGTATTTTAGCTTTGTCGCATTCGTCCAGGTACATGTCTCGGATTTGTCCGAGCGTCAGATTGGTGTAGGGCTTGTTCTTTATATAGTCTATCAGGGAAGGTATCATCTCCTCCAGTTCCAGATTGCGCTGTTTGCATACGGCTTTCAGATTGATAAGCGCTATTCGTTCGCATGTGTTCAGGGCGAATTCGCTTTCCGGGGCGTCGCCTGTCAGTTCCATCATGAAGTTTGTCGCGTCCATCTTTGCTGCAAAGGCTTTTGTGAGGCGTCTGCCTTCGCCGTCGTAGTAGCGGACGATGAATGGCTTTGAGCGTTCTCCGCGGTATGTGAGTCTCGGTTCTTTTTTCATGGCGATTTATCAGTTTAGCCATCTTCTGAAAAAAACTTTCCGGACTGAGATGTTGGGATGGACGCCGCAAAATTCGCTGCGCACGAATGTATCAGCGCAAGGCATATTTTCCGCATTCGCCAAAAAAATCGGGGGGGCATAACCCCAAGCTTTTTCTGGCGCAAACTGGCGCCGAAGTGGTGCAAAAGTGGCGCTCCGGCACCAAACGGCGCCAAAAGTGCATTATTTTTACATGTTATATAGGATAATCATGCAAAAAATAATTTGCAGCTTTAGTTTTGCAAGCCGCTTGAAATCAACAAAAAAGGCGCTGAAACAGCGCCGGAGAAAATGGAGCGGGCGATGGGGGTCGAACCCACAACCTCAAGCTTGGGAAGCTCGCACTCTGCCAATTGAGCTACGCCCGCGTGTATTCTTATATATAAAGATGATTTCCCCCGGAAAAGTAAACACTAAATTTTAAATTTGTGCTCAAATAAATGCTGTCTCTTATACACATCTCCGAGCCCACGAGACGGAGCTACATCTCG
>ERZ1026946.232-NODE-232-length-22746-cov-69.929399_pt1 | contig 22746 bp, 26 predicted proteins | sample MGYA00519460_ERZ1026946 | MGnify/ENA primary metagenome ERZ1026946 (study PRJEB26926, sample SAMN06164620) | human gut metagenome | biome: ENVO:00009003; feature: ENVO:2100002; material: ENVO:00002003 | host: Homo sapiens | place: USA | collected 2012 ...
TCTCTTACGCTTGTTCTACCAGATACTTGATCTCCGACAAGCACAGATAAATCTGCAACCCTATCGAAATCAGGATAACCAATCTGATTCCATGCCTGCGTGATAGCATCCTCGATTTTTCGTTGATCAAATGGAACTACACGCCCGTCCCGTTTAACAACTTCCTTGTACACTCGCATCACTCTCCATAATAAAAAAAATAACAGCACAAGTGGCAATCTGCTCGTGCTGTTAAATTATACGTTTTAGAGAGTAAAAGTAGGAAGTTATTTAATTAAAAAATCTTTTAAATAGGTATCTCTTTTAAAATTTTCTTTCTTTTTTACAGCCATATTTACTGCTGCAATAGAACCTACATGATAGCATTTTTCTATTGTTCTTGTTATTCCAACATACAGAAGGTTGCTGTTCATCATGTAAATATCGCTTTTAGGACTGCATAAAATTACTATTTTAAAACCACTTCCTTGGCTTTTGTGGATAGAAATTGCATAGCCTAAACCAACCATACTCATTTCATCTCGTGTATATTTAATCAAAACTCCATCGAAATCAATATACACATCAGAACCATCAATCTTTTTTATCGTTCCTGTTTCACCGTTAGCAATCAAACAGGTATCTTCTGAATCAGTGTCGGTATTGCAATTGACAATAGTTGCTTTATAGTTATTGATTTTTTGAATAACAGAATCACCAACATAATAAACAGATTCGCCAATTTTAATGTTGTGGATGCAGCCATAATTTTTATTTGCAATTTTTTGAATTTCTTTGTTCAAGGCAATTGTCCCGCAATCCCCTACATTCTTGGCGGTAAGAACTTGTATGTCATGCAGAGAATAACCTTTTTCTAACAATTTACCATAGAGATTTACTATCTTGTCTTTCATTGAATCAGTAGTGGCTTTGATAAAAATATAATCTTTATTTTCGCCGAATGCAATTACATTTCCTTGGTAGTCTTTACTTAGATATTGTTTTGTATTCTTCACATCATCTGCAACTCTCATAAGACCGCCTTCTCCATATCGGAAAATTTTAGTGAGAGTAACAGTAGGAATGAATTTGGAATTAATCAAATCATGTAATATGTTGCCTGCACCAATAGATGGTAACTGTGCATCGTCACCAATTAAAAGAAGTTTCGTTTTATTAAAATCAATTGCAGACAAGACTCTTTTGAACATCCAAATGTCTACCATACTAAATTCATCAATGATAATAATGTCGCAATCAAATTTTTCTTCTTCGTTATATGCCCATTCATCTGGTGGTCTATAACCTAAACCTCTATGTAGTGTTGTTGCTTTTTCTCTGGTACATTCAGATAATCTTTTGGCTGCTTTACCAGTAGGGGACATAAGCTTAAACACTTTATGTCCGTCATTTAACATCTCTATGAGTGCCAAAGTAGATGATGTTTTACCTGTACCAGCACTTCCGTTTAAGATAGAAATGGGGAATTGGCATACAGTAGAAATAATTTTTGCCTGTTCGTCTGTGAGAACAAACCCATCTATCTCTTTATAATCATCTTCGTTTACTTCCCATTTATACTGATTATTGTTAAATGCACTTCTGATAACATTAGAAATATATTTCTCTGTATTATGTGTGGTGGTTCTGGATACTGTCATTGAATCAGTTTCGTAAAACACAGACTTGTCTTTAATCGCTTCTTCAAAATAGCTAATTGTTTCTGGAACATTTTTTAAACAATCAGTTCGTAAATCGGCGAGATTCATTTTTGTATTTCCTTCTGATTCGTTCTGAGTAAGAGCATAAACAATATAAGCCAAACATCTTTCTTTGCTTGTCTTCAAATCAAAGTCAAATTTAATAGTGGCAGACTGCCCTTTTTTTATTTTCTGTTTTGATGACTTATCTATAGAAAGCAGAATACCGTCTGCCTTCTTGAAGCCAATTCCGCTAACTTCACATAGAGTTTTATATGGCTCTGATAAAAACTTCTTATTCATCATTTCGATGGATTTGTATTTCTCATAAAGTTTTCTTGCAGTAGCTATAGTAATAAGTCCATCGAATCCAGAAACAAATTCTGCCAAACAAAAATTATCAATTACTTTATCTTTTATTTTATGGAAAGATTTTTCTTTAATTCCATTTAATTTAGAGAAATCAATCTCATCATCTTCGCCATTCATAATCATGTCGATTATATTTGGGTAAGCAGACAATAAGGAATTTGTTTGTCTTTGTGTTAAGATTTCAGATAAGAAAACAGAAGCATCGAGTTTCGTAGTCGGCTTCTTTCTTTTTACGTTTTGAATATCATATCCAATTCCATATTTTGTTTTCTTTTCTTCTCCTGAAAATTCGTACTCTTCGCCAATAATTAAATCAGGGATGTTTCCAGAAATGCTTACATTCCCGTACTTATTAGTTTTCACCTCTTCTGCACATGAAGTAACATTCACAGCATAAACTTTAAAATTATCACTATTCCAAACTTCTTTCACAACTTCTGCTTTAAAATTCATGGTATTACCTTTCTATCAGTTCATAGCTATCAAGTATACATTCTCTTTCATTTGATGTAATCCATTTTCCATCTTTAAGAGTTTTCTTAAAATCAAAACAGAATCCATCAATTTTTAAAATGGAAAATCTTTTAAATTTTCTTCCATTGTATAGTTCTCCATTTTTTATCCTGCATTTGATTTCGTTTCCTGAATTTAAATTTCTTAATTTCAAATAAGGTTTTGAAGTGTCCTTATAAGTTTTGAATTCGACTACGATATAAATGAAATTATTTATTTCGTTATTTTTGTAGTCCGTATACTCTAAGTATTCATAATCAGCCTCAATCTGTTCTTTTGCTGTAAGATTGTCATTGCTGAAATTACAGATGATAAAATTTATTAGTCCTACATTATCTACATTTCTGTATTGAGTAGGAGATTCTTTTTTTGAAAATCTCTTCACATCATCTTCTATAATACCATAATCTTCATTATATTTTTTTAACTTCTTTTTTTGAATAATAGAACGATTATTAAATTCATTATAAACATCAAAAATAGAAAGTAAGTATTGATTCTTACCAAATGCGGAAAAGAAATTGAGTTTTATTAAAATTTCGACTTGCTTAGATGTTACAGATGTTTCTTTTAACATAGAAAGCAGTTCGATAAAGTCTTTTGGATTTTTTCTCGATACCCCTAAAAGTTCATCTGCTATTTTAGCGTTGCAGTACTTAACAGAATAGATCCCCTTATAAATTTCGTTTGTATTTTTATCATAGGAATAATCTGTCTTAGATTTGCCGAATTGAATTGGTTTCAATTTGATTCCGAAATAGGAAAGCTCTTCTATAAGTTTTGCTGTTTTTTCTGTATCTTCTGAATAAAAAGAAAGAACTGTTGAAAAGTATTCTAATGGATAGTGAGATTTTAAATAAGCTCCATATAAGCTATCAATAGCAACACACAAAGAATGAGATGCATTAAAACTATATCTTGCTGCGTCCTGTACAACAGTCCAAGTTTCATTGAAGCCGTCTTCTTTGTGTATTTTCTTAATCCAGCCAGCTTTTAATTTTTCTCTTAGTTCATTCAGTTCTTCTTCCTTGAATTTCTTTTTCGAAATCTTTTTTATAATATCATACGTTTCTTTTTCTTCTATGCCAAGCCAAACCAAATATTTCATGATGGATTCCTGATACATCAAGTAATGGAATGAATCTTTAAGAATATCATCAAGTTCCTCTACCCCAGTACTGTATGGTTTCCTGTCTAAAAAATTATTTAGCAATGATGCGAATCCCGGTCTAATTGCAGCAACCCAAGCAGATAATTCAGATAATGATTTTGGTTGATAGCGTTTTAGAGTTGACTTGGCAAAATCAGAATCACATTGATTGATTGTTGTCGTTAAAGCATTCTTATAAATATCCCAAACCGATTCATCACATTTAGAAAGTAAAGATTCAATTGAATCGATCGGTTGGTTTATTTCTTTGTAAACTTTGTCTATAATAGAATAAACAGAAACTGTAAGAAAATCATTCTTTAGATATTTATAAACATCACAATAATACCCATCAAGACAACAACATATTTTGTTTCCTACCTTCAACAGCCCCATCTCTTCTGAAATAGGATTTGATAAAAGTAGGAAACTGCATGGAGATGGTGCAATAGAATCAATCACTCCTACAAATCGTTCACTATCTTTGATTACGTTGCCCCACATTGGATCGTCAGTATATGATTCTATATTTTTAGCTATATCATCATACTCTTTAATGTTAAGACCAATGCCTTTACACCACGCTCTAAAGGCAGAAGCCTTCTGTAACGGCTTATAAGATACCATATAATAAATCCCGTCTTCGCCTAAAATATCTTTAGATGCCTGTATTACAGGCGTTACATCTGCATAGTTTTGATCGATGTCTGGTAAAGAACATGTTTTCAAAATTCTTTCTGCACTCATAAAGCGTGTTGGATATAAGGTGATAGGGGACTTTAATCTGTCTACTTCTGTCAGTCCTAATAGATGGTTTATATAGAAAGAAACAGCACTCCCTCTTCCACTTCTTGTGATAACAGCCCCATAATCATTAACCGCATGTTTTACTATCATGTAATCTATTACAAAATACTTCTCCATTTTGCATTTTTTTACAATATCCATTTCATAATAGATAGCAGTTTCGTATTCTTTTATTTTGTTTTGTTGAATATTTTTCTTTTCCCTATTCCATTCTTTTCTAATAATATCTCTCAGTATTTTAGAATCACTGTCGCTACTTGTATATTTCTTTCCCATCATTTCTGACAGAAAAGAATAATTTATATCTGGCATTTTAAACTGCTTGTCCAAGCAAACGCATTCTGCATTGTCAAAAATCAAGGTATTATCTAAAGCTTCTTGTATCTCTCGTTCGCTTAAAACGCCTTGTGTTTTATATCTTTCAACAATTTCATCGTATGTGGGATAATCCATAATAAAGCTATCTTCTTCTGAATAATTAATTCCCTTATTCTTTAGATAAATATCTCTGTATTTAGAATCTTCTTGAAAAATATAATGGCTATCATTCCCGTGTATTAATTGTATAGGATATTCTTTCTTTAATTCAAGAATCTTTCTGTTATGTTCTTTTTGAGCTTCTACATTATGATTCTGAACTTCTAACAAAAAATGATCCTTGAAATGATCCCAGACAGGAATGAAAAATTTTTCTTTCCATCCATATTTAAACAATCTACTTTGTATACAGGCAGAAGTTACAATAACATCATTCGGATTCAAAGAAATCAAAAGATTAAGATCAATTCTCGGTTTATAATAAAATCCATCTTTGTTAGCAATAGATAAGATCTTGTTTAGCTGCAATTGCCCTGATTTGTTTAATGCAACTAACATCAGATGATACGCTGTTCTTTCGCTTTTATCTTGTATGTCATCTACATAATACGCTTCGACTCCATAAACACATTTTAATCCATACTTCTGACACAGAGTAAAAGATAGAGGAATATTTCCTTGCCATCCGTGTTCTGTTGTAAAATAAATTTTATGTCCAAGAGAAACGGCTCTTTGCATATATTCTTCAATACTTACAACGCAATCTGTTATTCTTACATTAGACCACCATGTGTGCTTATGATAATTCTCGTATCTCTTTTCCATAAAAATTACTCCTTAAATTTCATTAAGCCAGCTTAAATCTTCACTGAGATTTGTATTGCCAACAATTCTAATTTCAGAATCTTTTTTTCGCTTTTCAATTTTACTACAATATTCGTCAAAAGGTTTATGTAGTTTTCTGCTATATCCGCATAATGTAGAGAAATAATAACTTTCCTTTTCTACTTGTTCCGGAGAATCCCAAAAAGATTTATTACTTTTATATTTTTCATAATCCGCTTCTCTTAATTCAATATCTGCTACTGTGTTTTTTACCTTATCAACCCAGTTTTGAATCAAAGAATTAGTAAGCGGAACATAAACAAAACAATCTGTAATTTTATATTTTTCTTTTACTGGTTCAGGTAGATTATCAATAGAATTAGAATCCAGCAATTCTTTTAAATATTCATTTGGTTCATAACCATAATGAGAAAGCCACATCTTCACATTGCCCTGTAGGGCATCGCCGATTTTATATCTCTCAACAGTTCTTGTTTTTGTTTTACCGTTTTTTTGAATGTATTCTATATCTACGTACTTTAGGAAGTTCCAGCAAATCTTTATTTTTTCAATTGGGATTCCTGCTTTATGTAATCCTAATGCATATATCACAAGCTGCCCTGCTTTTTCATCCGCTGTTTTAGAACTATATTTACTACTCGTTTTCCAATCAAGGATTATATAATTGCCTTCATCATCTTTCATACAGGCATCAATATATCCTTGAATTAGAATACCGTCTAAATTGATTTTTACAAACTGCTCTATCATTGGTTTGTGTTTAAGAGAATTATGAAAAGTAAAAAAATGCTGCAAATCATATTTGTAATGATTTGCGATAGAAAGATTTTTCTCTTCATCATTTCTATCGAATTTCATTTCCATTATATCAAATGCAGCAGTCCAGTTTTCTTGAAACAAACTAATCATGTCTTTATATTCAATTTGCTTAGTATAATACTTTTCTAAGATGTCATGTGCAATACCGCCAGTAGTAGCATATATACAATCTTTCCTATCTTCTTTTTCTTTTAAAATATATTTTAGATAATACTCATATGGAGAAATCATAAATGTATTGATTTTGCTCCAACTCCAAATTCTATCACAGCCCTCTTTTTTCATAAGGTCATTTAATTGGCTTTGCATTAGACGTGACATAAGAGTTCCTTTCTTATCAATAATCTGATTCGTTCTCTTCTATGAAGTCCTCTACAGTAAATGTCTGCACAATACTCTGAATGTATTCTTGTAGACAATCATCACAAAGATACTCTGTTTCGACACACTGCAATTTAAACAAGGTATCGGTTTCATTTCCACATGAATCACAATAAAGATGCGGTTGCTTTCTCAGACCGCAGTTACCACATCTTTCACAACAAGAGCAATCGTTTTCAATTTTAACCATACGTAATCATTCCTTTGTATGAAAATTATTTGTTGAATTAATCTGCTTGTGAATAAAGGATATGGTATCATTTTTCATTCAGCTCCAGTTCCAGCTCTCTGTTTAAGATTTTCGCTGCTTTATGAACATTTGCAACGCTATTAAAATATACAGGAAAAACTTCATCGCCTCCCCAATTATATTCCATCCAACGATTGTTTATATAATCTCGTCTTAAACAGAGCGTATAACCATTCTCATCCTCCCAATCCGGCTCATAGTCCGGACAAAGCATATCATGCAACTCTTCTAACCGCAACAATGTTTGCATTTTCTTTACAACTTCTTCGGCACGTTCTCTTGTTGGAAAACAGTTGCCAATCTCAAAGTTGCGTTTGTCCGTCCTATTATTTTGACTACGGCAATAGCCTACATAAAATCCATTTTTAATAAAATAATATTGTTCTCTACATTTTGGCTTCCACGGCTTAGGTCCTCCTTGTTTATCCTGCATCTCCACTTCTTCTCGTAATTCTTTTAACTCATCTTCTAATTCCTTGATTCTATCTTCAATATCTTTCATTTTCATTCTCCTTTTCTATTAGTTCTTTGCAAGTATCGTCAAAAAAATTCTGTGCTTCCGGTTCGAGCTGTTTTTCTTTATATTCTTCATAAAATCTATTTAAATAATCATAATAATGCTGTACTTGTAAAGAATGAAATTCTCTTTTAATGGTTTTATAACTATAAGGGCGTAATAGTTCTTGTTTTGTATGCTCAACGCATTTTTTTGCTCTTTCATCATCTGGTGATATAATCTCGCATTTACAAGTTTTTTTCTTTCCATTTTGTTGCACTGTAGTATAAAAGCAAAAATCTAACAATTCTCCGTATTTTATAAAATCATCAATATGCATAATGCAAAATTGAATTAATTCAATAGCACCATCAAGGTTATTCATCTTATGCCACTTCATGTTTTCTTTTGATTTTTCAATAAGATTGCGTATAGACAACAAAGCACTAAAATATGATTTCCTATTATTTGCATCAAATTTAATCATTTTTTTGATTCTCTCTTTTTATTAGTTCTTTGCAAGTATCTCCGAAAAACGTACGTGCTTCCGATTTAAGTAAATGAATTTTATTTTTATACTTATTATAAAATTCTTCTAATGAATCCCTACAATAAGATTCCATCATTTCAATTACTAAATGTTCCTGTACGGCAGGAATAATATACCAATGTTGAATTCCTTCTATTACAAACATTAAAACCTCTTCTCTCAACTTATCATTTGACAATATTATTTCAAACCTTCCTTATATTTTAAATGAACTTCATTATCGTATCTAATCTTATTTTTAAAAAGGAAGCAATAGTCTTTGTTTTTAGTATCAGCCGGACTTTCCTTATCTTCCAAAATTTCATAAGAATCTTTTATATAGTAAACATTCCTAATAGGATAAAACTTTTCGCATATACTCCACACTCCCTGTTCAGAAACATCTTTATCCATTGCTACAATAATATCGACATTAAGCCCAAGAAGAATACGAACTTGTTCAGTTGAAATCATGTGTCCCGATAAAGCAACACAAGTGTTATCAAGAAGGCTATCTCTTTTTAAAACACTTTTTTCAGACTCAAAGATAACACAATATCCAAACTTTATAATATAATCATAATTTTGATAAAGCCCATATAGGTTTATATTTTTTTTGTAAGTAGGAGTTATATAGTATTTTTTTATACCAAGAATTTTATAATCTCGAATAGTAGTTCTTGATGTGAATCCAAGCAATTCACCTGTTAACCAATGACGAAACGGAACCATAATTCTATTTTTATCAGCATCAAAAGATAATTCAAATTTTTTTGCGGTAGAAAAAATAATTCCTTCTGTAAACCAGTCAACATGAACAACAGGTTCATCAATCAAATCTTCACTCAACACTTCATATTGAAGGTTATTGTCCTTGTTTCTAAAATTTATTCTTTTGAATATGTCGAGAGGGTCTGTTTTATTTATTAAGCTCGAACGAAATTTTGCTTTTGCAATTCCAAGAGAATAACACAGATAATCTAATGCTTCCGGAAAAGTGCAATCATTCGTTATCTCAACAAGACTGATTAAATCTTTTCCATCATCATAAGAAACATTTCTGGAAAAACTTCTATATGATAATCTAATAGAATTTTTTATATTGACCCCTTGCTTGTTATCCCCATCTGGGTGCGATGCAGAATAGTATTCTTTTTCTTTATGATAAATAATATCTTTGCATCCAAGTTTTTCGAGAATTACTTGAATTAAATTATTTTCATAAATATATCTTTTTAGTCTATTGACATCCATCAATACTACACCGCCATTACCAGTCTGGTCTTACATTTGTAATCCCTACCTCTTGTATAATATTTCTGCTTTTATCATGCTTCGCTACAATCTGATAAGAATTTGCAGCACCTTCTTGGTTTTTTACGATAAAAAAAATCTGAAATCTATCAGGCTTTTCAAGCTTTACCATAACCTTTGTTCTTTTATTTTCACCTTCCAAACGATACGCTTTTATTTCTTTCTTTGATTCAGAGCCAGTATATTCATCCTCAAACATATCTCGCACCATGATGCAAGTAGACGCAACATCAACAATGTTTTTTGCGATACCGATATTATTTTGAGTATAATATCTCATTGTGCTACTTCCTTTTTCAAGCTGAAAAGTAATAAGAATATGCACATTAAGAGATTCAGCTTTTATGGTGTCTTTTATAGCAACCATATTCTGCTGCATTTCTGTCCATGAATTATTCGTCACTTTCCCTGCATCCAACTTGAATGTATCAAGAATGAAGTACTTAACACCCATTGATGCGTATTTCCGAATTTCTTTAATTGCATTACTTGTTTTATACTGTGTAAAGGGAATAACTGTAATTGTATGATTCTTCGTCTTCTCTTGCAACCACTGTGCAGCTTTATACAAATGCGACTTTACTTCATCTGTATAATTTCCGTCTCTCACAACATGCTTTTGAACATTGTAGTTGATAATGTTATTGCATACCCATACAAGCATTTCTCTTTGCCATTTTTGAAAAGAATCTTCATTTATCATAATTACAACTTTTTCATCATACTTTATAATAGATGGAATTGTAACGCTTCTCGCAATGGTACTTTTACCAACGTTTGAAATCCCACCAAGTAATGTAATTGTACCAAGACACTGACCGCCAGTTTCGGCAGTCAGCATTGGCATATCATAATAGGGAAGTCCTACAGCTAATCCTTTATCCAAATCTTCTATTAAATCATAGATGCCATCGCAAATATCATATGATTTAATATCGTTATCAATATTTACAAAAGTATGATTTAAATAAACCTGATACTCATTGTAAATATCTTCTGCTGACATCTGAATAAATTCTTGCAGTCTATCATGAACAGGGAATCCATATTTACAAAGACTTAAAATGCATTTCCATTTTTTTAAATCTGAAACATAACCTTCAAAGTTCTCTACCTTTACATACTTCTTTGAATTCTCAACAGTTTCATAACCACCAAATTCTTCATATATCTTCTTTAAATTAGGATGGTTGTCTAAATATAATCCGATTGTAATTTCATCAAGTACTCTTTTCTTTTCTGAAATCAAAAGATTATATGCAATTTGAAAAAATGCTTTCCAACATTTATTATGAAAATCATCTTCTTTTAATTCTACAAAAGTTTCAATTAGTACAGAGGGAGATTTAAATATAATGCTTACAACATTTGCTTCTGCCGGAAGCTTATATTCTAAAATTTTTTTCATTGTTTCAACCTGTTGTTTTTGAAGCAATGTCAATTCTTTTTTCTCGCCCATACTCGTACCTCTTTATTCTTCTGTTTTATTCAAACCGGATCTAATCTTCAAATAATTACAAGCCTTCGCAACATCTTCTTCACCGTTCTTCTTGCTGTATCGCCAGAGATACTTAAAGGCATTCATCGCACAAAACAGTTTTACAGCTTCATCTCCGAATACTTCTTTCATCACTTCAATACATTCGTATTTTCCAGAATTATAATGATTTGGATGAACTACGCTGTTGCACTTTACATCAGAAGTTAAATCCTTATCTTCTTCCTTTGTTTCTTTTTTTGAGATTCCCTCACAGAAATCTTTAACAGTCGATCTCGCGGAATCTTCAATCTCTTTATAATCGCCGAGAAGTCTGTTGATATGCTCACTTAAAGTGTCTTCAAAATCATTCACGAAATTCTGAGCAACTTCATTTTCATTCATTTCGGTTTCTTCATTTTTTTTTTCTGGGTATGTTGCCGCATCTTTGGTACGAAGATGCGATGCTAAAATACAAGGAAGTCCATCTTCATCAATAAAAAAGTGGAAACCATTTTTTTTATTGATGAATTCCAATTCAGAAGTCTTGAACACTTTACCATTAATTCTCATACCAATATTGTTATAAGCATCAGGTGATTTGCCCAAATCTGTGTCTTCTATCCAAGCCATAAATCCTCTAACCGTTTTATTGACAAGGTTAAAATAATCAATAAGTTCTTTTGCTGCTTCGACTGTCATAGGTGTTTCAATCAAAAATCTATCTTTCATTTTATACTCCTTACCACAAATCATTAAATTTATTTGTTTCACTTTTTTCACTTACACGATAATTCTCGCTGCCTTTTTTTATAGAAATAACATCATCAACTTGTGTTTTTAATTCATTGCTTTTAGCATTCTTCATTCTAATGTAGACATCATTAAGTTTGCCTTCAATTATCTTAAAAACATAATTTGTCATATGAGATTCATCTTTGAAATTTACAGTTCTAATAGAATGTTCAATTGAGTTTCTGCATAATAGAATTGTATAATATAGATTTTCAAAAGAATAATTTGCATTGTTGTCCTGAAAGCCATTATCGCAAAACCTTCCTTTTACAATCCCTCTTATTCTAAGAACGGTAAATTTTGTAAGTATTTGGTTGTTATCATAGCCATAAAGCTCTTTGATTAAATCATAACATTTATTATAAAATCTCGATTCAGAATCAAGATTGTCATAGATATATTTTTCTCTAGCTTTCACAGCTTCTTCTTTGCTTGTGAAAATTCCAATTTGCTTTCTTTTATATGTAGCAGACCATTCACCATTTTTTAGCTGCTTTATACCAGCGGTTTTATCGTTCATAATAAAGTTCCTTTAATATAAGCAGTAGGGGCAGTCTACCCCTACCACAAAATATTTTTTTATTTGCAAATAGAAAGAATTTGTTCTGCCTGTTCCAGTGTTTCAATTTCTTTCGGATTAGAAAATCCATATTGTTTGCATGCCTGAACGACATCTCTGACTGTATCAATGTCATCCTTATGTTCAGAAACAAACTTGATAATCTGTTTTACAACAGCATCTTTCTTATTGTTAATTTCCGCTTCTTTTGCCTTTTCAGAAAGGATAGAGTCAGATTCTTCTTGTTTCTTCTTTGCTTCTTCCAACGTAATTCCAGCGTTTTCTTTCTCTTTGATAATGGCGGTCTTAATAGCTTCAATTACATTAGAAGCATCCCAATCAACTTCTTCTTCAATGAAACCGAATCTTCCGCCACCTTCAATCATATTTTCAGAATCTCGGAATTTAATCATTCTCTTACAAGAAGTAACTTTGCCTGTTTCTTGTTTCTTCTTTGTAACCGGATTTACTTTTCCAACTTCTACTGATTCAATTTTTCTGTCATAATATCCAGTGGCAATTACATGACAGATTCCACGAATACCTTTCGCATAAATTGAATCCTGATTGAAATTCAAAGTACGATAAACTTCGCCAGTAGTTTCATCTGTCTTTTCTTTGATTTTTGTATGTCCAATGAACCAAGTTTCAATTCCAAGTTTTTTAAGAGCGTCCTTATAAGACATCATTAAACTAAATGCCTTAGCTTGTCCCTTCTGGAATCCACCCCATGCACCATTGATTTCCTTTGTTTTCTTCTTCAAGTAATCAGCAGAAGCCTTAGACTGACAGAATGAGTTCCATTCCTTAACCGACTCTTCTTCTGCAATCGGAATAAATAAATCATATGTATCAATTACAACCAATTTCAAATCAGGATATTCAGAAAATCTATTCTGCAAAATATCTTCGCAAACTGTAGCGAATCCAGCTTCATTGAATTCAGGAACATAATCACCTTCCCAATCCTTGATGCCGATATTATTAATTCCTTCTGCACAATCTGCACCTCTTTCAAGACCAAACTCAAAGAACAACGCAGAATTAGGGTTGTGTGTTAATTCTTTAACAATGTCACGAACCAATGTTGTTTTTCCAATCTTTTCTTCTCCAAAGAATCCAATAGTATAATCCAGAGGATTCAGTGATAAAGAGGAAATCTTTCCCATAGCCATACGTAAAACATTCCTTTCTATTCTTTTTTATCAGACAAGATTTAACCAATCCATTTCATCGCCATCTTCAATCGGAGTGGCATTATCAAAATCAGCTTCTGAAACACCTAAATCAATTTCAAGGTCTTCATCCGAATAACGATTTTCAAACTTCGCAACTGTTGAAATTTTATTATCATCATTACCAAGGGTAATAATAATTGGCTTCAACAATACCATCTTTCTCTCTCTGTTTCCATTTCCCACCACAGAACGAAGAACTTCTTCTTCTGTATAAATTCCGGCTTTAATCAATTCCTTGATGTCATCGCTTACATCATCCAATGTTACATTAACAGCAGCACCAGATTCAACAAATTCGCCATTAAATGTAATTTGAGTCCATCCAGACTTAACTTCAAACAGCTTCTTGTAAATTGCCTTGCAAAGAGTTTCATTCGTCAAATCCAACTTATATTCAAACGACATTGAAAATGGATACTGTCCTTTAATTAAAACACTATCAATTTCCTTTACATAATCAAGAACTTTTGCATTGACTGGCATAGTCCCAGATTCTTTATTTACTTCTTTAAGAGAAGCCGAACAATTGTTAAGCAACACCGACTGTGTAAATCTTGCGTATGGTTTAAATTCTTCATCATCACTTCTCGGAGTATAAATCATAATCTTATTGATGACTTTCTTGACCTGTGTAGTTCCATTATATACAGAGTATTTCAAAGTACCAGAAACATAAACCTTATCACCATCGTGAAGATGATCATTCAAATAAGCAATAGCATCATATTCACTAAGAAACTTTTGATAAAATACCTTACCCGATTCTGTCTTCTCCAAACCGATTTGAATAAAGCACATATCCCCAATGGATTCAAGCGTAGTAGCATCTTCTCTATTTTCCCACGGAACTTCAACCTTTTGAGAAAAATCATCTCGTCCATCATCGGTCTTGCCATGAGCATAAATAACAGAAGAACCGTCACTATTAAAACCGCCCATCATCTCTGTGTATATGTTCCCAGAGGTAGAACCACATTTAATACAGAGATTCATTCTGCTATACTTCCAACCACTGGCAGAAACCTTATTCATCTGAAATGTGTTATCATTCAAATGAACCTCACCAAGCAGATTGAACTTTGACACCCAATTTTCTTTTTTGATTTTATTCAACCCATTTTCCCTCCTGAAAAAAATTCTACTTAATTATACGAATTACAACGCAAAAGTAGGAAGTTACTCACTTGAAATTTTTGTAAAATTCAAATGAGATTATTTTTAAGAAACTCAATCATAGCTTCTTCTTCGCATTGTGCTTTTATATCACCAATTAACAAATCCGCATCCAATCCCATCAGAAGAATTTTATAATAATCTGATCTTATAATACGTTCTTCTTTTTTTACTGCCTTCCTACATTCAGTAATCTTCTCGACAGAATGCCGATTAAGTTTCGCTATAGAATAGCTTAAACAAAGTCTTTTGTAAAATACAAGTTCCGCATTCACGAGATTCTCAGCAAGTCTTATATAATTATCAATGTAATCCAAATTCACAATCATAATAAATTCCTTTCTCTGTCGTTTACATTGTAATCAATTCTGAATAGGGAAGTGTTTCAATCCACCTACAAAACTCAACCCATTCATCCAATTTATGATTCTTTCTTGCGTGATATATTTTTCGAAGAACAGCGTAATTAAGCTGTACGGTTGCACGCTGATTATAAGATTGTGGCAAAATTTGAATCATCTGCCACCAATATTTTTTATTTTTAGTAGCAAGATACAGTTTTCTGTAATTGTTTAAACATTGAATAATCAATCTCAGAATTTCAGTCGATGCAGTCTGAAATTCGATGCGTTCTACTTCTTCCGTATCTAGAATATCATAATGCTGATAATCCAATGTTGTTAAATGTTCTCTTGAAAAATCGCTTTGTTCAAATTCCTTTGCAGAAATCTTATGCATTGTTGAGCATGAATTACGAACCGTTCCTACTTTATAGGTGTCATATTCAGTCCACCAATATCGAGGTGCTGTAATATCACAGCTTACATTTATCATCCTCATGAATTTAGAATGATCTGTTCCAGCTTTAACAAGCGACTGCATAAGCTTTAAATCGTTATTTCCGATTTCAGTGCAGCTTGTTTTGTCTGACTTAGAGCAAACGCAGAATCGACTGTCGCTCTTATCCCAACTATTCATTGGATTTCTCATTCCACGGATTGCAGATTCCCATCCGAAAACATCAACATTTTCAATTTTTATCATCTTTAATCTCCTGATTCACATCCATTATTTTTATCTATACTAACACAATTTAAAACAATAGCATTACCAATATCTTTAAAACAATCACCACAAATTTCAAATTTAAATATACTTTCACCTTGAAAACTTACAGCACAAGGCATTCCAATATATTCTCTTATTCGTTTATGGTAGCACTCATTAAATAAATCTGTTTCAAAATAAATGGAATGAAGATTTTCAAAAACTTTTCTACAAAAATCACAACGATGAACAATCATATTTTAATCCCTCGATTTCTTTCTTTACACCATAAACCATTTCTTTAACCGCTTTCGTTCTTTTCAGATACTCGAGAAGGGCATCTGCCGTCTTGTCTAAAAGTTCTTCTTTGTGTTTGTCGAGCCATTCTTTTATAATCATCTTTGATACGTCTGAAAGATTTCCATAGTAATTAAACACTTCTTTCCCAATCTTCTTACTCAAATTTTCAGAAAGTGACTTCATAACACCTTCTTCAATCGCTTTGTCGTCAACGCATACCCCAATTTGCAAAATATGTTCCATGAAATTCTCTCCTTTATTTATTCTTCAATCCTCGCAAGATATGTGCAATTACGTCCACCGTCCAACCGTTCCCGATACACTTATATCGCTGGGTATTGGAAATGCCTGCGGTGTAGTTGTCGGGCAGAGTTTGGAGTCTTTCCGCTTCAATGGGCGTGAGCTTACGGATAATATAGTCACCGTCAGGAAGGTCAATCTTATAAAGACCAGTCTTTGCACCCTGACCGCCACCGTTTGCGGAGAGAGTTACCGATTTCCCACGAACGGAATAAATACGCTGTCCTTGACTGCCTTTTCCGTACTGTCCGATACGAACAGGAGAACATACAAGACTGTCTTTCTGCCCCGTTGTCAGACAGTTTGATTTGCTGTCAGGTCTGACTTCAATATGCTGTTCGGTTTTATTTCCGTCAACGTATCTGCCACGCTGGGCGGCACCCACAGGCTCGGTGACAGTTTCGACCGATACAGCAATATTGGTATGAAAGCCCGAAGTAAGTGCAGGATTTTTCCCGTAAATGCTGTAAATTCTCTCACTCAAAGACGGCTGTTTTCTTGTTGGGATAGTTGAATTGCCACTTTGAGAGTTGACACAGATCGGAATAGCCACCATTGTCCGCTGTTTTCTTTCAAGCGTATTGTAAAGTACAGCACCATTATAGGAAGAAGTCATACAGTAAGACTTGTCCTGCCACGGCGCAGCGTTTTCAAGCACATCGGCAAGTATAATGCCCAAATCATTTGGCTGGGTGACGTTCGGGATATTAGTCCAATAACATCTTTTTCGATTCTGACCGCTTACAAGCGCCGAGTTTATCATAATAGGCTGTACGCCTAAATGCTTGCTGATCTCGTCCTTGATATTTTGATGAATAGAGTAGTTATTCTCATAAAGAAAATACTTGCACCCACTCTCACGGAGCGCCCGAACATACTCCATGAACAGCTTGAATCCCATGCCGTCAGAGGTAGTCTCACGTCCTTTTTTTGCAATAGACCAGTATGTACACGGACTTCCGCCGAGCAAAAGGTCATACCCCTTGAACTTCGTAAAATCGCCGTCAAATACGTCCCCGTGATGAACAATATCGGGGTAGTTCTTTTTAGAAATACTGATTGCATAACGGTCAATTTCAAAAGCGTCATATTGTTCTACAGGCAATCCGGCACGTTCCAATGCCAATCTGCCACAGGAAATGCCGTCAAATAAACTTAAAATTTTCACAAAGCATTCTCCTTTATTTATTCTTTAATAATCTCATCATTCAGAAAATCTGCTGCTTTCTGAGCATTTTCAAGGGTGTCAAAATAAATACCAACATTATGATCGGCATAAGTCATATAATTAGTAGCCCAAAAGCTATTGGCATAATCATAACAGATGTAATATTTTCTTTCAGTTTTATCATCCCAATTAGGCTCATAGTCTGGACAAATTGCATTTCTTAACGCAATCAATTTTCGCAGCTGTCTAACCTTATCTTCTGCCCATTGACATTGTTCTTTTGTTTTGTAAGCATAGCAGTATTCAAAAAGTTCATCGGATTCTGGGACGGATTCAGGGCGTTCAAAATCCATAATTTCATCGACAGCATACACATAATAAGATTCGTCAACGTCCGGATAAAAGAAACCAAACTTCTTTCTTTTATCGATACGTTCGGATTTCTTTCTTAAATCTTTAATTCTGAGTTCGAGTTCGTTGATTTCTTTTTCATAGCAATTCATAGCAGCCACCTTGCAGTTCATAATTATTCTCCTTTATAACCATTTAATTATTGGATTGCCATACCATCCATTTTTCCAAATAAACCATGCGTAGCAAACAGCACTACTTCCGACAAACAAGCCGTTTTTTGCACACTCCATTCTTTTAGAAAACACATAAATAATTTTCGGAGGATTCTTTTTTAAGAACTCATATCTTTTTTGTCCTTCTAAAAACTGAATTTTCAAAAACATAGCAACCTTTACAGACTCCATCGAAATTTCCAATGCATGTTTTACGAAATCTAACGCATATTTATAAGGCGGATTTGTAATAATATCAAAATCATTTCTACTATTAACAGGTTTATAAGATAGAAAATCTACAATTTCCATATCATCATATCCGCGATTTACAATGTCAGAACTCATAACTTTATATCCATGATTTTTAAGAACATTAGATAAGTGTCCTGCACCGCATGCACATTCCCAAACATAAGGATTAAACTTTTCATACCTTAAAAGTTGTTCAAGTGCATTTGGATCAGTTGCATAATAATCATTAACTTCTCTTTCAGAGGAACAATGATTAGAAGAACCTAATGCTTTAAATACAGAGTTTTTATTCCCCGTCCAATCCATTTTATATTACCACACCTTTCATTAAAAATACTGTACGGCTTCATCTCTTGTGATAAAGAAATGAATTCCGGTGCTACACTCCCGCCATCTATCTTCATTAAAGTTAGTCACTTCTACAATTTCTCCGACTTTATAAACAAAATTTAGATCATAACATGCATGAGCAGAATCATATTCAATCTTTCCATCAATAGAAGTAATAGAAAGAACCTTTGCCTTACTACATCTGCACTTTCTGGACGTTGCGGAGGAACGCTTTGCATCTTCTGTAATCTGTAACTTTACAATAACAAATTCTTCATCTTTGTTTATTGCTTTTTTATATCCGATGAAACCCCCTTCTTCTGGGCATTGTAATGCGAAGAATATTGTGCTTTCATCGTGGTAAACATTCTCAAAAGAAACATTTTCGAGAACTGCATTACAAAAGTTTGCTCCTATAATATTTGCGTCTGAAAAGTTGACTTTACATAGCACCGCAGATTCCAAGTTCGTATTTCGTAAACTTGAATATTCCAAGTTCACATTCAGTAAATTTACATGTTTCAGATTTGCATTATCCAAAATAGAATGTTTTAATATTACATGGTGTAAGGAAGCCCAGGATAAATTTTTATTTATCAAATAAATTCCAGTTAAATCTACGTCATGCAAATTTGCCTGAACTCCATCAGGTTCTCCGTTCAGCCACTTCTCATGCAAGTTTAAAATGTTTTTCAGTTCTTCATCAGTCATTTTTTTCATAACAATTTTCTCCATTCAATCAAATAATCACAATGAATTATGCAAATAAAATATCAATTTTATTTGCGTTTTTCTCCATCCAAAATCATTTTACTTCCACAATTTGGACAATATCGAAATTTCTTATTCTTCGGGAACTGATACATAGCAGTGCAATAGCTGCATTTGAAAGCAGACCAAATATTTACTTTATCGCCCGAATAGTCGTATTTAAAAATCCAGTTAGCATTTCTTTCTTTATCCATGAGTTACTCCCTAAGCATAGTCGGATTATCGTAAATATTGCCAACAACTTTAATAACTCTACTCTTCTGTTTGCTCAAAGAATAATATTTATCATTATTCATATCAAGCAAAACATAGGAACAAGTATCACATGAAAAATAACAAAGTGTTCTAATTACTTCATTCATAATTTCCGCATCAACAATATCCCCTTCAAAAATTGGCATTCCATCTTTATCACAAATTCCAATAGAACGCTGATATTCATAATTAGACGGCCGTACAAGAACTTCTTTTGTTTTAAAGAATTTTCTCTTTACTTGAATTAGATCGTCTGTTCTATTCAAGTAAAACTTTTCACCATTTCCAACCCACTTATTATTTCGTTTATCTCTCACTCTGAACATTCCGAACCCCCATGTAGTATGTCAAACATTCTTAATCTGACTCGCAATCATATCTGCTGTATGTGTGTAAAGAACATTTGGATATTTTTGAATAGCAAGGTTGTATTTGTTCCAGTTCTTACTATCGTCAAACGCACCCATATGCCAGCGAATACAGGCGATTTCTTCTTCTGTTAAAAGAAGTCCAATATTAACAGAGAGCAGAACGGACAAATCGCCATGTCCAGTCATAAAAGATTTGTTGTTGTATTTAAATTCACCATTACCATCTGGAACATAAAGTTCTGTTTTACAAAGGTCATGCAACATTCCTACCACATAAGGGGAGCGTTCAAGCTCCCACTGCAAATCAAGTTTCTCGGTAAGATTTACAAGTTCATTCATAACGCACAGACTATGATTGAACAGATCGCCTTCTTTATTTCCATGATGATTAATGGATGCAGGAAGCGTGAAGAAATTTCTATCATCCAGTTCTTCATATATTACTTTTGCCAACAGCTTATTTATTTCTTCGTCTTCACTAAGATGCATAAGCTTTTGGAATTCTTCTAATGCCACCATCTTCTTCTACCTTCTTTCTGTAATCTTGCACTCAACTTTGAATTTCTTGTCAAATATGAATTTGGCATTTTCTCAGGTGCTGTTCGAATTTCTTCACTATGGTCGTGAATCCGCTTCTTATTTAGATTGTCATATTCAGCATATTTTTCACAACTGCCGTGACAACCTAATGTTCTATCTTTACATTCATAACATGGAGCATTCATTTCAACTTCCTCCACGATGTAACCACAGCAGCAACGCCAATAAAAACATACCAAATAACCTGCACAAACGCACATCCAATTCCAATGTAAAGCAGCCATGTTGGAATAGAAAAGAAAATTTCTAAAATCAAAACAATAACAAATGGAATAAAAAGCAAAGTTAAATACTCCCTTCTGCCTTTATAGCATCGATATGTTTTTTAATAAGCTGAACAAGATTTTCAATTACATCAAAATCAAAATTAGAATCAAAGGAAAATCTAATTGTTTTTTTAATACTTGAATCATCAAGTCCAATTGCCTTTAAAGTTTCTGACATTTTCTCGCTTGGTGCTGAACAAGCAGAACCCATTGAACAAAATACGTCCTCTGTCTGCAAAGAAAGAATTAAAGATTCAGCGTTTACTTCATCAAATGTAATCGAAACAATATTTGAAACATTTTCCTTTAGCCTTCCTCTGATTCTTTCTAATTCATCGAATCCATTCAGGGTAAATTTGATACCAAATCTTTTCAATTCTTTCACGAAAAAGCATTCTCTCAAAACAATATCCGGATTGATAATAGGACTAAAATATCGCATACTTAAAATACCTAAAGTATTCTGAGTTCCGCCTCTCAATCCATTCTCTTGCTCTCCATAAATCAAAGGTTTAATATCAATTCCTTTGCTCTTATAAAGGAATCCAGTTCCTTTAAGTCCTTTTACCTTATGTCCAGAAGCTGTTAAGAAATCAAATCCATATCTCTTTTGAGAAATAAAAAACTTTCCAAAAGCCTGTGTTGCATCCGTGTGAAGAAGGGCATCGTATCTATGTACAATACTTGCAATTTCTTTGATGTCTTGAATCACTCCAAGTTCATTACTAACAAATTGAATCGAAACAAGAACTCTGTTCTTATTTGACTGCGTATATATCAGAAGATTTTCAAGACTGCTCAAATTAATCTTTCCAGATTTTTCAATCTTTATGAAATGAAGATCTTCTACACAATCTTCTACGCATTTCAGAATGGATGCGTGTTCTAAAGCGGTCGTAATCACAACAGGATGAAAACCATCATGAATTGTCTGCTTTAAAAAACCTTGAATTACAGTACAATTTCCCTCGGACGAACCAGAGTTGAAAGTAATTTCCTCCGGCAGGCAATCCAGTGATTCTGCAATTCTTCTTCTAACATCTTCAATTTCAGAGCGAACATTATCTGCATAAGAAGAGGAAGGATTGTACCATAAATTTTTATCATCAATTTCGTTAATCAAATCATGCAGCTGATTAACTGAGCATTTTGTTGTAGCTGCGTTATCCAAATACATTTTATTTTACCTCCACAAATAGAATGGGCAGCCGATTTATTTTACATTAAATTATACGTTTCGGCTGCCCAAAACAGGAACTTCTATTTTTACATTTTACAAATTATTCACGAATATCAATATTCAAATCTAACCCTACTTTCATGCAATAATCCTTAACAAGTCCAATCCAAATTTCAATAAGCTTTGGGTCATCTGCGATGACATCCAATTTACTTGTTTTCTCAATATTCGTCTTGCTTGCTCCGGCATCATGCATTCTTTTCTTTAAATTTTTCAATCTCGTGTCAAGCTTTACACTGGCTCTGCTTTCCAGTGCTTCATAGAGTTTGTTATATACAGAGCCAACTGTTCCGATAGTCGGAAACTTCCATACAATCTTTAATAAGATTCTCCTCGTTTCGGTTCTCCAATTCTTTCTATCGAGAACAATAGCTTCTTTAACTCTGCCGAAAGAATCTCCAATTTTCAAGGCGTAATTGACGGTGCTATTTACTGTTTCTTTCATGCTCTCTAAAACCTGATTCTGTTTCTTCTGTTCTTCTTCCAGCTTATTCTGTCTGATCTCCATCTGAATTAAGAACTGCAACTGTGGAGATAGGTCTGCAAACTGTGACTGTGTAG
>ERZ1026946.246-NODE-246-length-21631-cov-36.451149_pt1 | contig 21631 bp, 20 predicted proteins | sample MGYA00519460_ERZ1026946 | MGnify/ENA primary metagenome ERZ1026946 (study PRJEB26926, sample SAMN06164620) | human gut metagenome | biome: ENVO:00009003; feature: ENVO:2100002; material: ENVO:00002003 | host: Homo sapiens | place: USA | collected 2012 ...
TATTAAGCCTCGAAAAAAAGTCAGAAAAGAAACGCCCCAACGCCGGCTGACCGCGCCGGGGAACGCCCCGGCAGGCCGCGCCGGACGCCGCTTTAAATGGTTGCAATGGAGCCGGGGATTATGTATGTCTGGCAGGCAAAATAGAGAGGTTTTGCAAAAATGAAGCGCCTTGACGCCGAAGACATTATCGATTTGGAGATTTTTATAAAAAGCGACGAGGGCGAGTCCGAAGAATACAAGGCCGCCCGCGACTTTAAGATATTCTCCTCCGCCCCGGCGGAGGCCAGGCGCGGCGAAGTGCAGCTTCTCAAGTACTGGATAGGGCGGATGCGCGAGGAGTCCGGGGGGCATTCCGCAGGGATGATTGCAGGCGGGATTTTCCGCGCGCTTTCGGCCGCCCTGTTTCTGGCCGGGGCCGCCCTCGTCGGCGCGCCGCTTGCAAACGCATTCTTTGTCGGCGCGGGGGAGGGCGGCCTGATAAACGTCAGCTACTTTTTCTTTTCCTGCATACTCGCCCCCGCCCTGCTTCTGCTGTCGGCTGTGTTCGCCGCCCCCGCTCTCGGAATGTGGGCCGACATGGCGGTTTCTGCGATACTCGAAAAGTTCTTTAAAAAGCGCGGGGGGCTCAGGGCCCTGTATTCGTCAAACCGCAAGTGGATGCTCATGAAGGGCGCCCTCACTGCGCAGTATCTGGGGCTTGGAATCGCCTGCGGGATATTTTTCACCCAGCTTTTCAGGCCGATGTTCAACGAGTACGAGTACGGCTGGCGCACCACGCTCCCGAACTACGTGACAAGCGGGCGAGTGTTCGGGTTCGTTCGCGCGGCCTCGCTGCCATGGTCGGCGTTCGCGGGGGAGGGGCGCGGCTACCCGTCGCTCGAACAGGTTGTGGACTCAAGGATAGGCCCTGCGCGGGACGCCTCCGGGGAGCCGACGCTCCCGGCCGGGGACGGGCCGAAATACGAGGCCTGGGCGGTGTTTTTCATACTTTCATCCCTCTTTTACGGCGTGCTTGTCCGCCTGGCGTTTCTCGCATATTTCAAGCTGCGCATCCGCCGGGCGTTCGGCCCGCACCGGATAAGAAACGACAGGAAGATAAGCGAGATAATCCGCCGCATGACGTATTCCTCGCCCGACCTCTCCTCGTCGCTTGCCTCGTCCAGGTCGTCATCCGCCGGCGACACCTCGGTGCTGCTTCGCTCCGACATGGCCCCGTGGAGGGACGCGATAGTTTCCGGCGTAAAGGCCGCCCTCGCAGTTCCCGGCGCGGAGGTCATACAGTATTCGTTCGGCCGCGACCTGTTTTCGCCCGAGACGGCCGCCGCTCTTTCCGGGCGCAAGAACATCGCCGTAGTCTGCCTTTCTGACGATTACAACGAGGAGGCTTTTGAAAATATCGAAAACCTTGTAAACCGTTTCCCCGACAAGTTTGTCAGCGTGCACCTGCTCGGCCGCCTCTCGAAGGCCGACGGGTCTTTCCGGCCGCCGCTTCCCGTGGAGAAGTCGTGGTGGGAGCGCAAGATGAACTCCGTTTCAAGCCGCAACCTGAAACTCTTTTAAGGCATGCCAAAAACCTACAAGCTCGTGATAGTCGGCCGCCCGAACGACGGCAAAAGCAGCATATTCGCAAACTTTCTGGGCGACGACGAGGTTGCGGTGTCCCCCATCCCCGGGGAGACGAAGCGCATGCAGCCCCGCCGCATAAACCTTGGCGAGTGCGATATCGAGGTCGTCGACACCCCGGGGCTCCAGCACCCCGAGACAGTGTACCTGAAGTTCATAGAGTACTCCAAATCCGGAAGGCCACCTGCCGCCGCGTTTGCGGAGGATTTTTCCGACCCCCGCTACGCCCACGACACCGAAATCATGAAGGCCCTGGCCGGGGCCGACATCTGCATGCTCGTTGTAAATGCGGACAATTATTTCGGCCACACCCAGAAGTGCCTGCTCGACACGTTTTCGATGCTTTCCCCGTCTTCTGCGGTAGTCGGGGTGATAAACCGCAAGGACGAGCAGTTTCTCGGCGAATGGCGCTCCGAGTTCGAGTCGCGCGGGATGGACTGTTTCGACTTCGACGCGTTCCGCTCCAGGTTCAGGGACTGCGCGCGCCTGTTTGACGAGATATGCTCAAGCCCGGCACTCCGCCGCCGCAGCGACCTGTGCGGCGTCCTGCGGGCGCTCAAGGAAAACCGCTCCGCGCTCTGGGAGAGCAACCTCGACTCCGCCGCAAGCGAAATCCTGAACTCGCTAAAAGACCTCATGCTGCTTCATTCCTCACTGCGCCTTTCCGAATTTTCCCTGACCCCCGAGGAGCGCAGGGAGCTTCGCGCAGACCTTTCCTCCGGGATTTCGGCGTTTGTGCGCAGATTCCGCGCTGACACGCTCAGGCGCTTCAGGTATTCCGGGATAAAGCTGAAGTCCTCGGAGTTCCGCGCCGGGGAGGATGAGCTCAAGATAAAAAGCCCGAACTTCGTTTTCAGGGTCTTCGGCAGCCTTCCGTTTTTCAGGCGCCCGGAGGCTTCGTGCTTTGTCGATCCCCGCTCGGACCTTCCGGCCCGCTTCGTGCGCGGGGCTGTGGGGTTTGTCTCCTCGCTTGTTTCGTTCTCATACGCGCAGTCGGCCACCAAGGAGTTTGAAATGGACGCCGAAAGCGGCGCGCCAGCCGCCTTCGATTCGGAAATGCTGCCCGGCTTCATAAAGAGGGCGGCGGTCGGAGACGATTCGGACTCGTTTTTCGAGCTTCAGTCCAGGCTGAGGGCCGAACTTTTCTCGGCTCTGAAGTCGCTTTCAAAGTAGCCTCACGCGCGATTTTAAGGGAGCCTGACCGGAACGGCCCGTTTGCGCCCTATGCGGCTCCCTGCGGGATGCGGGGCGGGTCAAAGCGCTATGGAGAATGCGCCGAGCGCAAGCGCGCGCAGGTCGCTGTATATCCCCTCGGCGCGCGGGCAGCGGGCCGCCAGCTCTTCGGCGGTGTCTCCGCCAGTTGCTACGAGCGCGCATGCCATGCGTCCGGCCTGTGCTGCGTCGTAGTCGTAGGGCGAGTCTCCCACGAGGATTGAGGATGCCGCGTCCGCCCCCATCCGCGCGAGGGCGGCCTTTGTAAACTCGGGCTGGGGCTTCCTCGGGCCGGTCAGGGAGGTGCCGATTACGCATTCCAGAAATTCCCCCATGCCGAGCTTTTCCATGATGTCGTCCGCAGATTTCTGGCTTTTGTTGGTCAGGCATGCGGCCCTTATCCCGCGGGCCTTGAGCGCGCCCAAAAGTTCGGCTGCAAACGGCATGGGCTTTAGCCCAAGAAAAACGAATTCGTCTATGCGCTCCATATAGGTTTGGGCGGCTGCGGGAGCGAGCTCGGGGCCCACAAGCTTTTGGAGGGTGAGCAGTATGGACCCCCCGACGGTGCGCATTATCTTTTCGCGCGAGGGGCGTTCAAAGCCAAGTGGCGCGACCGCTTCGCCGACGCATGCGGTTATCGCGTCGTAGTTGTCGGCCAGCGTCCCGTCCAGGTCGAAAAACGCCGTTTTGAATCTCCCTTCTTCCATTCTGGAATTAATTCACGGAAGGGTGCGTTTTGCAAACCGTTAATTTCCGTGTTGCGCGTTTTGCATGGGCGCCGCTGCGGCGGCCGGGGGGGATTCTGCGCCGCATTCAGACCCCGCAAGGCGCGCGCCTGAGGATTTCAGCGCGCGGGCGATTGCGAAGTTTGCGCGCTCCAGCCCGTCCTCCGCCTTTTCGGGGTCGGCGGACGGAACGCAGAACTTCACGGACAGCTCAAAAGACCCGTGCCCGAAGCCGGAAAATACCACTCGGGGCGGGAAGGGGGCGTCGGGAACCGCCCCGGATATTCCGTCCGAGAGGCTCTTTACAAGGGCTTCCAGCCCCGCCGGGTCCATGCTGCCGGAAATTGATATAGTCTGCAAAAATGCGGTCTGGGACTCCTTTGAAAGGTTGTTTACCGGGTTTGAGGCCAGTATGGAGTTTGGAACCGTAACCACCGTCCGCGCCCCCGTGCGTATGCGGGTCGAGCGCGAGCCTATGCGGCTTACGACCCCCTCCACTGAGCCGGACTTTATGGTGTCGCCCACTTCAAAGGGCCTGTCGATTATGATGGCCATGCCGCCCAGGAAATTCGCTATGGTGTCCTTTGAGGCGAATGCGAGCGCCGCGCCGCCGACTGCGAGGGTGGCGATGAGCGCCCCCACATTCACGCCGAGGGCCGCGAGCCCCACAAAGACGCATACTGAGGCGAATATCCAGCGCATGGCGCTTTTTGCGACCCTCGCGAGGTCTCGCGCGGCGGGATAACGGGGCGACAGCCTCGCCGAGGCGGCGTCTGCGGCCTCTTCCGCGAATATTTCAATTCCCCAGAATATGATGGCGACAAGCGCGACCCCCGACAGGCTTCCCGCAAGGAGAATCAGCGACTTGTTTGAGAGCGCGAGCGCCAGCGCCGTGTGGAGGCCCAAGAGCATTATCAGGGCGCGCAGTGGGCCCCTTATGCGCTCCAAAAGCTCCCGCACCCCCTCCCGGGAAACCGGCCTGAAGGGCCGTGCCGCAAGCCTTATGAAAAAGTCTACGAGGTATTTCTGGGCAGCCAATGCGCCGCCGGCCGCCATCGCGGCCCCCGCAAGGCAGGCCACGCTCGCTCCGGCGATTCTGAACCTCAACACGTCGTAGAGCGCGGGCGCGTAGGGGGCGAGAGCTGCTGCGGCGCCGTCTGCGGCCCGCTTGAGCTGGCGGGCGTTTTCAAGGCGGAGGCTTGCGAATTCGGCGGACGAGGGGTCTGGAATGGCGGCGTTTTGCGGAGTTGGGGGGCGCGCTGCGGCCCCGGACTTTGGGGGGGCGAATTCGCCGCTTTTTTTGGCGGCCTCCGCAAGCTCTTCCGCGTCGTCTATGGCGTCCACTCCCGTGGCGTCCTCCACCACGCTTTCGGCAAGCGAAGTGGCCACCTTCTGCTGGGCCTTTCCGGTCTCGTCGAGGGCCTTGAGGCCCTCTTCAAGGTCGAGGCTGAGCGTGTTTTCCGCTACGGCCTCCGTGGCGAAAGCCGCCGCAAAAAAAACTGACGCCGAAGCGGCAAGGATTCTGAAAAATTTTGAGGATGCCTCTTTCATTGCAAATTCGCGTGTTAAAAATGGTATGCGCAGCTTGCGGATGTGGCGGGGTCTGCGCCGGAACGGTGGACGGATGCGCTCCCGCCGCAAGGTGCGCAGGCGGCTCGGCGCCTGTTTCCGGAGCGCCGCTTACTTTAAAACATATCGGATTTTCAAGGCATTCATGTAGAACGGAGCCTTCTTAAATGAAAAACGCGCCGGAAAAATCCGGCGCGCGTCAAAGGCCCGAGCCTTTTTAGCTACTGCCTTGCCAGGCCCCAGGCCCTGTTCGGCTTTTCGCCCATTTCAAACTCCAGGACGCCTCCGGCCGCCACGTCCGCGTGCGACAGGCGCGACGAATTAAACGGCCTGCCGTTCAGCCTTGCCGACTGGATGTACTTGTTTTCGCGCGAGGCGTTCTTTGCGGTGATTTTGAACGTCTTTCCGCCGCCAAGGTCTATCAGTGCCTCCTCGAAGAAGGGGCTGCCTATCTCGTAATGCGGCTTTCCGACGCTTGCGGGGTAGAAGCCGAGCTGGGTGAATACCATGAATGCGCTCATTGCGCCGCCGTCCTCGTCCCCGGGCACGCCCATGAGGTCGTTTCTTATCCACATTTCCGAGGCCATGCGGACGGTTTTTTGCGTGCGCCATGGCAGCCCGGCGCAGTTGTAGAGGTAGGGGATGTGGAAGGACGGTTCGTTGCCCATTGCAAACTGGCCGATGTTTCCCGTCTGGTCCGGCCCGTTCTGGGCGTAGAATTCGCGCTTTTCCTTGCCAAGCGGCGTGGAAAACAGGGAGTCGAGGTTGCCTGCGAAGTTTTCGGCGCCCCCCATCAGCGAGACGAGGCCCTCGAAATCGTGGGGGACATCCCAGCGGTAGGTGTGGCCGTTATTTTCGTCGTAGTAGTCGCGGAAGCCTGCGCCGCCTGAAAAGCGGTAGTCGAAAGGCTCTATGAATTTCCCGGCCTTGTCTTTTGGATGGAAGAACTGGGTGGCGGGGTTGAAGAGGTTCCGGTAGTTCAAGGCGCGCGCGGAATACTTCGAGGCTGTTCCGGAATCGCCAGCGAGGGCGGCGAGGCCCGCGAGGCACCAGTCGTCGTAGGCTGCCGCGAGGGTTACCGCAACGGCCTGCCTCCTTTCAAACCTGTTGACGTTGGCTGCGCTCTCCCGCTCGCCCTCGCGCAGGGCGGGGAAGTATCCGGATTCGGCGTAGAAGGCGTCCAGCTCCCCGGCCTTGGCGCGCGCCCACGGTATTATGGTCGCAGTCTCAAGCGTGTTTTTGGAAAGCTCGAAGGCCCTGCGCGCATCGACTCCGGGCAGGCCCTTGACGCAGGCGTCGAGCAGCGACGGGACGATGTGGAAGCCGTTCATGCAGTGCGCGTCGCCGAAAATCTGGGGGAAAGTCGGCAGCCATTTCTCGGGCGAGGCTTCGGCCATTTCCATGTAGGAATTGAGCATGTCAGCCTCCATTTCGGGCTCTATCAGTATGCGCAGGGGGTGCACGGTCCGGTAGGTGTCCCATATCCAGTCGTCGGAATAGAAGGGGGAGGGCGATTCGCGCACGCTTTTGTCGAAGGGGTTGTAGTGCGCCCCGTATTCCGAAAAGTCAACCATGCGCTCGTATGTGCGCCAGAGCGAGGTGTAGAAGGTGCGCATGTAGCCCTCGTCGCCCTTAACCTTTATTTTTGAGAGCTTTTCATTCCATATCCTGCGCCCCTCGGCGGCCGCGCGGTCCGCGTCGAAATCGGGCATTTCGCGGCGGAGGTTTTCAAGCGCCCTTTCGGGGCTTATGAAGGACATCCCGTAGCGCGCGCGGACGGCGGCGGCGCCTTTGGGAAAGACCGCGACTGCGGCGGAGCCGTCGGACGTCTCAAACACCCTTTCGGGGGCGGTTTCAAACTCCATTTCGATGTGCATTTTTGCGCCGCCGGGAAGGTCCTGCGTAAATCCTATCCGCCCGTCCTTGGCGCGCGCCCTGCCGGGGGCCGCCCAGAGCTTCACGGCGCGCTGCGCGGGCTTTGATTCGGAAAAGTCAAGCTCCCAGACGGCGCTTCTGAAAGACGGGGCGAATTTCGCCGAAACGTTTTCCCCCTCGAGGAACACCGAGAGAGAGTAGGGCGTGATTTTTTCACGGTCGTAAAAATATTTGCGCGGATAGGCGTTTTCGGCGTCGGCCTCGGGCGCGTCCGACGAGAACACCTCGATGCCGTTGCGCGGCAGGTTCCTGTGGGCGAACATGGCGACCGGAAGCCCTTCCACCTGCGCTTCGGAGAAGTTGTCGCGCTTGGGGACTACGCGCATCATTGAGTTCGGAAGCTGGACGGTTGGGTATGTGGGCTTCAGGACATGGCTTATGTTTCCCATGTACGGATTGACGTAATCGACCGGCTCGGGGGAGGCGGCGCACAGGGCTGATGAGGCGGCGCACGCCGTCATTGACGCAAAAAATTTCTTCATGGGGCGATTATTGGGCGCATTTGCCCGCGCGTCAATGAAGTTGCGATAAAAATGCGCATATGCCCCCGCCGGGGCGCCGCATTCCGGGGAGGCGCGCTAAGGGTCGGATACTTCGACCTTGATTTTGTATTTGCCCGTGGACATCCCCCCCGCATTCGGCGAAAATATGCTCGAAGACTGCCCCTTGTCCACTTCCTTTTCGGCGACCTTTATCTTCTTTTCCGGCGGGCTGGCCGGCCCGCTTTTCGCCTCGCCTATGACCTGGGCGGGAAGCAGGCGCGCCCCTGCGGGAATTTCCGCGGACGGGGCTTTTGCGGGCGCCCCCTTTTCAAACACTGATTCCGAAGGCGACACCGAACCCACGCGCACGTCCTTTTTAAACGATACCGCCGTGCGGCCGACGCTCTTTCTCCCGAACAGGAAGTCCGAAACCGCGCCGGGACTTTCACCGTCCCCGTGGAGCTGCGAGCCCGCGCCGACCGTGGGGATGCCCGGGTCTGAGGAATGCGAGGAGCGGAACATGTACTTGTTTATCTCCTGCATGGAGCGCTCCTGGGTTTGCGCCAGAAACTCCCGCATGTAGGCGTTCTGGGGATGGCGCCCGGAGAAGTCTATGGTGCCCTCGTATTTTTTTGAAAGGTTGCGGTCCTTGTTTTCGAGGTGGAGGTCCTTTTCAAATGAGCGGCCGTCCCTGAATATTTTCAGGTCGGGAGGTTCGTAGGTTCCGCCCGGGGATTTCCGCCTTTCGGAAAACACGCGCCCCATTTCGCCGCCCGAATCCTTGAAGCGCCTGTCCTCAAGGTAGCGGGCGTCGTCGGCCGGCCTGAAGGTTTCGGACTTGAACTTCTCGTCCTGAAGCCCGCTTTTTTCATCCTGGAGGCGGCTCTTTTCAGGCTCCCTGTTTTCCTTTTTGAAGGACGCGTTCGCCTTTGTGAAATCGTTGTTCTTCAGCCCCGCAAACGACGGAACGGACGCTGCAATGATAATTGCAAACGCTGCCGTGCAAACTCTGCGGGAGGTTTTCATTGACGGTTCAGGGCTCCACTCCGATTATCTCCAGAATCCTCTGGAGGTCGTCGTTTCCAATGTATTCGATTATGATTTTGCCCTTTTTGGGGGCGTGCCTGATTTCGACGGAGGCGTTCAGGCGGCTTGAAATCTTGTTTTGTATTGAGCGTATCACGGCGCTCTGCGCGGCCCCGGCAGGGCCCGTGCCCGGGGTCTGCCTCTCGCGCTCGTTTTTCATGCGCCTCACGGCGTCTTCGGTGCTGCGGACGTTCAGGGAGCTTTCGATTATGCGGCGCGCAAGAAGCACCTGCGTCCCCTTGTCGTCGAGGCCCAGGAGGACTTTGGCGTGCCCCTGCGTTATCAGGCCCTTTGATATGAAGCCCTGAATCTCCCCGGGCAGCGAGAGCAGGCGGAGGGAGTTTGCTATGCTTGAGCGCGGCTTGCCGAGCCTCTGGGCGGCCGCGTCCTGGGTCATTTTGAAGTTTGATATGAGGCTGGCGATTCCCTGCGCCTCTTCCATCGGGTTGAGGTCGCTGCGCTGGAGGTTTTCAATCAGGCCCTTCACCGCCGCAGAAGAGTCGCTGGACTGCTGCACGAAGGCTGCGATGCGCTTAAGCCCCAGCTTCTTGCAGGCCCTGAACCTCCTCTCGCCCGCTACGAGCTCGTACATCCCGCCTTTTGCGGCGCGCACAACCACTGGCTGAATCAGCCCTTCGGATGCGATGGATTCCGCAAGCTGGGCTATTTCCTCTTCCGGAAAGTCGCGCCTGGCCTGGTAGGGGCTTGGGGATATCTTCTCCAGGGGGATTTCGCTGAAGAGGTGGGATTGCGCCGCAGCCCCAGCCCCCGCCGCCGGAGCGGCTGGCGCTTTTGCCGACCCCCTGGGGGAGGGCTTTTCCGACGGCTGCTTGAGGCCGCCGGATATTATGGAGCCGAGGCCCCTTCCTAGAGATTTGTGCTGGGATGCCATCGGGCTATTCCTTTGGTACGAAGATTGTCTGGCCGACCATCAGGCCGCGGCTCGGATCGGCTATCCTGTTTGCGTCCTGTATCCATTTTACGCGCGAGCCGTACTTGCGCGCGATGCCGCTTAGCGTGTCGCCGCTTACAACCGTATGGGTCACGCCGTTTTGCGGGTAGTTGTTTGAAAAAGAGGGTACGGACGCCTGCTGGGGGCGCGAACCGACGGCGGAGGCGAGCTTGCCGAGATTCGAGTTCACCTGCGATGCCATCGACTCCATTTCGCGGCGCACCTGGGCCAGGACTTCGCGCTTTGCGGATTCGTCCTTTGCAGCCATCTCGCTGCGCAGGGTTGTGGCCATAGCGTTCATGCCCTCCGCAGAGGCGCCGGAAGAGAGCGATTTTTTCAGGGCCGCCGAAAGCCTTTCATTCTCTAGCCTGAGCTGTTCGACTTCGAGCCTGAGCTGCCCAACCTCGCGCTTTATCAGGGCGAAGTCCTGCTGCATGTCTGCCAGGGCCGCCGACTGCGCCTGTGCCGCGCAGGCCGCCGCCGCGAAAAACGCCGTAAAAAAAATTCTTTTCATGCTGCCTTTGTAAAGTTTTTTTCCAGTTTCGGCAAATACTTTTAGCCTTTGGCCATATTTGCAAGTTCTTTCAGGTCCAGTTTGCCGCTCGCAAGCAGGGGGATTTTGGCGACCCTGACTATGTGCTTTGGCATCCACAGGTTGCTTATCCCCTCCGACCTCAGCGCCTCCTTCACGCGCGCCATCTCGATTTCTACCGCCGACACCAGGACCAGGGCCTCCCCCTTGTCCTCGTCCATGCGCGCCGACACCGCAAGGGCGGGGGCTTCGAGGCCGTTTAGGCCGAGCGCCTTTGAAAGCGCCGCCTCCACCGTCGCGTGCGGAACCATCTCGCCGCCGATTTTGGAAAATCGCGACAGGCGGCCGTCGACGTAAAGGAAGCCGTCCCTGTCTAGCCGGGCGAGGTCCCCCGTGACTATCCATCCGTCCCGGAGGGTTGCCGCAGTGGCCTCGGGGTTTGCGAGGTACCCCGCGAACACGTTTGCGCCGCGCATGCTCAAAAGGCCCTGATGCCCGAAGGGCAGGGGCTCCAGGGTGGAGGAGTCGAGAATCCTCGCGGACATCCCGGGGAAAATCTTCCCGATTGAGCCCGCCCGCGAGCCCGTCGAAAAGAACCCGAAGTCGCGTTGGGGCAGGTTCACCCCGACCACGGGCGATGTCTCGGTCAGGCCGTAGCCTTCCGAGTACGTGTTTTCGCCGAAGGTTCCGTTCCAGTGCCCGTGGAAGCCTTCGGGGGTCTTTTCTGCGCCGGCTATGACCTTGCGCAGGCTTTTCATGTCGTCCTTTGAGGCGTGGCGCAGGTAGGCCCTGAAAAAGGTGGGGCTGCCTATCATGACTGACGGGGAGAACTCCCGTATGGCGCGGAGGTTAGCCTTTATGTCGATTGGGCTTGCCACCATCAGCGTCCTCATGCCGTGGAGTGCCATGAACCAGACTTCAAAAAGCAGTCCGAACGAGTGGAACACCGGAAGGTTGCCCAGAAGCAGGTCTCCGGGCTCGAAAACCCGGCTCATGTGGGTTTGGAGGCAGTTTGCTATGATGTTGCGCCCGGTCAGCACGGCGGCCTTGGGGGCGCCCTCGCTGCCGCTTGTAAATATCAAAGTAGCCTCCCCCCGGTTTTCGCCGAACTCCTCAAGGCCCAGCCATTCCAGGGCCGCTTCCGGCGAGCTTTGCGCGGCTTCCGGCAGGGCGGACTCGGCAGGGCCGAGGGCGCTGGAAATGTCGATTTCAGCCGGCGCCCAGGGAAAGCCGGGGTTCGCCTCCGAAATTTTTGCGCGCATTGCGGGCGTCGTTATGGCCGCCTCTATGCCGGAGGCCGAAAGGCATGATTCCGCCGCGGCCCGGCCCATAGTGAAGTTCAGGTTCACGGGGGTCTTGCCGGCGAAGATGCATGCGTAGTTTGCGACGGCGGCGTGGCGGCACGGGGGCATGACTATGCCCACCCGCGGAGCCGGGGTGGCCCGCCTTATCGTGCGCGAGAGCGCGAGGGCCGAACGCAGGAGCGAGCCCCCGGTAAAGGTCCCCCCGCAGGTGTAGTCCGTGAGAACATCCGCGTCGCGGCTTCCGAAAAGCCCGCGCACGATGGCTCCCGCGAGCGTCCTTTTCAGTTCGGGGAGCCGCTCGAATTCGTCAAAGCCCATGTCGATTGTGTAATCGTGCATGCCCCACTACTTTCCGAAAATTTTTGCGCGTGTCAACATATGCCTGAAAATAGGACAGTTTGGTGGCCGGAATATTGCGCCAAAATGGCGGGAGGCGCCGGGTTTGCCGCCATGCGCATCCCGCGTCCGGGCGCGAAACGGGGCTTTACTGTCAAATAAATGCCTCTTGACCCCGCGAGCGGGCGCTTTAAGATGGTTTTCATTCAAAAAGGCGCGGCCTTAGCGCGTGCGGCCCGCCGGACAAAAAGCAAAAGGATAAAACTATGTCTCATATGAAAAAGCCCGCAATCATGGCCGCCCGGGCTGCGGCGGCCGCCTGCGCCGCAGCGCTTTGTTCGTGCTCCGGTGTGGCCGGAGGCGCGGACGGAATGTCGGTGGCTTCCTCCGGATTCGGAAAAACTTCGGACGGCAAAAACGTCACAATGTACGAGCTTAAAAACTCAAACGGCCTGACAGTCAAGATGATAGATTTTGGCGCGCGCCTCGCCGAAATCCGCACCCCGGACAAAAACGGCAGGTTTGAAAACATAAACCTGAACCAGGCGTCGCTCTCCGACTACGAAAGCGACAACAGCTATTTCGGCCCGGTCGTCGGCCGCTTCGGCAACCGTCTGGGGAACGCCAGGTTTTCGATAGACGGCGCCGAATACAGGCTCGACGCCAACGAAAACGGCAACACCCTCCACGGCGGGAGCCGGGGCTTTGACAAGCATGTGTGGGATTCCGAGCCGGTGAAGGGCGACGGGTTTGTCGGGGTGAAAATGTCGCGCACCTCGCCCGACGGGGAAATGGGCTTCCCGGGAAACCTCAAGGTGTCCGCGCTCTTCAAGCTTCACGAGGACGACACCTTCTCAATAGAATACACGGCGGAGACCGACAAGCCGACCGTCTGCAACCTGACCCTCCACCCATACATAAACCTGGCGGGCGCGGGCAACGGCGACAACCTCGGGCATCTCATGCAGATACCGGCCGAGTCCATAACCGAAGTCGATTCCGAGCTGATACCCACCGGAAACTTTGTGCGCGTCGCGGGCACTCCGTTTGACTTCAACAAAATGAAGCCGGTTGGGCGCGACATAGCCGACATGTCCCACCCGCAGATGAAAAACGGGGGCGGCTACGACCACAATTTCAACCTGTCAAAGCCCGCCGGGGAAATGGGGCTCGCCGCCAGAGTGTGGCATCCCGAGAGCGGGAGGTTCTTTGAAATTCTGACCGAGGAGCCTTGCATACAGTTTTACTCCGGGCAGGGCCAGTCCGGCAAATTCAGGGGGGCGGACGGCAAGCCCTACGGCAAGTATTGCGCGGTTGTGCTTGAGCCGCAGCATGCGCCCGACAATCCGAATCATGCCGGATTCAGGCCGTCTTCCATTCTCCGTCCGGGGCAGAAGATGACTTCCAAAACGGTGTACAGGTTCGGCGTTTCAGACGGCGCAGACTGGGACAAGTGATTTCAGCGGCATTTTGCCGCATCTGCGGGGAAGGCCCGCAGTTGTGTGCCGGAGTTTTTCCGGCGCATTTTTTTGCGCCTGTCTTCCGCTGGTGCATCTCATTAAAATACCGGCTTTGCAAAGACGCCGCCCGGCTTTAAAGGGAATGCCGGGCGGGCTGCGGCATGGGGGAAGTTTGGGAGGCCCGGTTGCGCCATGATTCCTTTGCCATGCCTTTTTACACTCCAAGATGCAGTTGCCCGCATATTGCTGCGGCTGCGGCGGGGGGAGGGAATCCGGAGAGGCGGGTATTTCCCAAAGGGGCATGGCGGAACTTTTGGCGCTTTCGCGGGATTCGGAAAAATGCAAAAATTCTGCGACGCTTCGGGCGGACTTTTTTGGAAATTTCTTGAGGGCCTGGCTGGATAGGGAAACGGAAATTGGATTCTGAAATGGATTTTTACGCGGATAAGTCACCCGCCCGCCTAACCTGTCGCGAAACGCCGCCTGATTTTTCGTTTCTTCCGGGGCATTCCAATTTATGCCAGTCTTTTTTTGTTTATAACATAAAGCCTGCCGCTTCTCTGGCAAAGGGCGCCATCCTGCCTTTTCGCCTTTGGAGGCGTTTCCGATTGTGGCCGGCATCTTCCGGGAGCTGCAAAAATTTCCGCAGGGCTGAAGGGGATGCGGATTTTTTTTATCTGGGTTTGCTTTCGGGAAAAATCTGCATATTCGCAGGCGGTGTTTATCGAAAACCGGATTTTTAGCGGGAAGGCGTTTTTTGGCGGGACGGCGTGAGGCCGCCGCTTCCCATAAAATGCCCCGGCAATTCTTCAAATCCGGCAGGATGAATCGGGGGTATCGCCCGCAAAAATTTGGCCCGCATTTTAAAATAACCCGGGCGCATCCGTTTTGCCCCCGCTTGCAAGGGGAGGCTTTATGGCGAACTCTTCCCCGGAAGGCGCCTTATAAGGCCCGTCCCGCCGTCGGGCGGCATGATGCCCTCTTTTTACGAGCCTGCAATCGCCGCCCTGCGGCATTTCAACACGCCTTCAATGTGGGAGGCCGGGGTGCGGGGGAGGGGATGGCGCGTTTTTTAACTGCTCCGGGCAGTATTTTTTTTGTGTGGGACGCATGCCGTGCGGACAGCTCGCAGGGGGGCGGGGTACAGGGATAAGGCGCTCAGCGCGGGCGCAAAAAGGCGGAAATCCCGTCAGGAATTTCCGCCTCAAAAATAATTTCGCCTGCGCGATTAGCGCTTGGAGAACTGGAAGCGCTTGCGGGCTCCCGGCTGGCCGGACTTTTTACGTTCCTTGGCGCGGCCGTCGCGGGTGATGAGGCCCGCCTTCTTGAGGGCGTCGCGGAGGTTTGCGTCCATCTTCTGGAGGGCGCGGGCGAGGCCGTGGCTGATTGCGCCGGCCTGGCCGGAGGAACCGCCGCCGTCGACCTTTATGGAGGCGTCAACGGACGTCGCAAGGCCCGTCACAACCAGGGGCTGGGTGGCTTCGCGGACGAGGGCGTCGGTATAGCAGTACTTATCGAGGGGCTTGCCGTTCACCGTCAGGATGCCGCTGCCGTTTGAGAGGCTGACGCGCGCGACGGAGGTCTTGCGGCGCCCTACGGATGTGAATACTTCTTTTTCGCTCATTTTGGTCTCTTAAATTAGAAGTTGAAGGGCTTGGGCTGCTGTGCCGAATGCGGATGCTCGGGGCCGGCGTAAACGTGGAGCTTCTTGAGCATGGCGCTGGAGAGCTTGTTGTCGGGCATCATGCCGCGGACGGCGTTCTCGATGATGAATTCGGGCTTGCGCCTGCGGAATTCGCTGAGCTTTACATACTTTTCGCCGCCGACATAGCCGGTGTAGAACATGTATTCCTTGTCGGTTTCCTTCTTGCCGGTCACGCGGATTTTTTCCGCATTTATAACAACAACGTGGTCGCCGCAGTCGACATGCGGCGAAAAAGTCGGCTTGTAACGTCCGCGCAGCACGTTTGCGATTTTCACCGCGAGGCGTCCGAGCACGAGATCATTCGCGTCGACGACGTACCACTGCTTCTGTTCTTCATTCTTGGCTACTGTAGTTTTCATCGTTAAAAGAAAAGCAGGAAAAATTACCCCTTTTCATCCTTTCGTCAAACACTTTTTTAATATTTTGATGTTTTTGGGCAAAATGCCGCGCGTTTTGAACCAAAGCGCGGCCTCCGCCTGTTTTATTGCGTATTTTGCGGGGATTCCGCTACTTGCAGGAGGGAAGGCAGGACAGCGCCATCGCTATCTCCTCCTGGGGATATTCGTAGTTTTTGAGGTTTCCCGCGAAGTACTCTATGTACGCGGCCATGTCCAGGTGGCCGTGTCCCGACAGGTTGAACAATATCGCCTTGTCCTCTCCCGTCTCCTTGCACTTGCGCGCCTCGTCCATCGCCGCGCTGATTGCGTGGGAGGATTCGGGCGCCGGCGCAATCCCTTCAGCCCGGGCGAACAGTACCGCGTCGCGGAACACGTCGAGCTGCTGGACCGACCTGGCCGTCATCAAGCCCTGCCTGTAGGCGTTGCTTATCTGGGGGGCCATGCCGTGGTAGCGAAGCCCGCCTGCGTGCACCGCAGGAGGAATGAAGCGGCTGCCCAGAGTAAACATCTTCAACAGGGGAGTGGTGCCCGCAATGTCGCCGAAGTCGTACGCGTATTTGCCCCTTGTGAGGCTGGGGCAGGCGGCAGGCTCCACGCCGATTATCTCGACATCCCTGCCGCCGCGCAGCTTTTCGCCCAAAAACGGGAAGGCTATTCCCGCGAAGTTCGAACCGCCGCCGCACGCGCCGATAATTACGTCCGGATAGTCGTTGGCCATCTCCATCTGCAGGAGGGCTTCCTGACCTATTATTGACTGGTGAAGCAGCACGTGGTTGAGCACGGAGCCAAGGCAGTATTTCGTGTCTTTGCCCGTGACGGCCTCCTCGACCGCTTCAGAAATTGCTATGCCGAGGCTGCCCCGGCAGTCGGGGTCCTTTTTGAGGACCGCGCGCCCGGCCTCGGTTTCGGAGCTGGGGGAGGCTATGACGGAGCCGCCGTAAAGCTCCATCAGGGCCTTGCGGTACGGCTTTTGGTCGTAGGAGCACCTCACCATGAAAACCCTGCATTCCAGGCCGAAAATGTTGCAGGCCTGGGAGAGCGCCGAACCCCACTGGCCGGCGCCTGTTTCGGTGGTGACGCTCTTCGTGCCGCAGCGCATGTTTTCAAACGCCTGCGCGAGCGCCGAATTCGACTTGTGCGACCCCGACGGGCTGACGCCCTCGTACTTGTAGTATATCCTCGCGGGAGTGCCAAGGGCCTTTTCCAGGCGGCGCGCCCTCATGAGCGGGGAGGGCCTCCACTGGCGCAGTATTTCGCGCACGGGTTCGGGGATTTCTATGTAGCGCTCCGTGGAGAGCTCCTGCTCGACGAGCGTCTTTGCAAATATCGTTTCCAGCTCCTCGGGCTTCACGGGCTCGCCGGTGGCCGGGTTTATGGAGGCCGGGGTCTTTTCGGGGAAGTCCGCCTCGATATTGTACCAGTGCTTGGGCATCTTGTCTTCGCCCAAAATGTATTTTACGGTGTCTGACATTGTCGGATTACTTTTTCGCCGCTTCAGCCGCGGGGGATACGCGCATGTTGAAATGGATTTCCTCCGGAATCCTGCTCGGCTCCGGGTTGGATGGTGAATAGGCGGGGTAGGAGACGACCTGCGTGTGCAGCTCCGGGCTCTGGGGGAGGGCGGTTATGGAGACGGCCCTCGTGAAGCACCCGTCTTCGGTGGATTCCACCTCGAGCGATATAGGCGTCTTTGAGAGCGGGAGGGTGTCCACTATTATGGGCGCGCCTTCGGGTTCGCTCGTTATCCTTATCATGCGGGTGCCGGAAGTTTCGCACCCCGCCAAAGCGAATGCCGCCGCAAGCAGCGCCGCCTGTGAAATTCTTGTCATTCTCTCCCCTTCAGATTGATTTTATATATTCGTCGCGGTCCATCAGCTCGTCGAGCTCCGCCGGGTCCGTCAGCCTGATTTTCACTATCCAGCCGAGCCCCTCGGGGTCGCTGTTGAGAAGCTGCGGGAACGCCTCAAGCTGCTCGTTGACCGCGACGACCTTCCCGCTGGCGGGCATATAAACGTCGCTTGCGGCCTTGACCGACTCCACCACCCCGAACGCATCGCCCCTCGCGAACGTCGCTCCTACTTCGGGGACTTCCACAAAGGTTATGTCGCCCAGCGTCTCCTGGGCGTGGTCGCTGATTCCGACGGAGCCTATGCCCTCGGAGTCCACGTCGATCCATTCGTGATCTTTGGTGAATCTGGTCATATGAAATTTTTTTTAAACTCAACTTTGATAAGGGAATCTCTGACTTTGGCAAACAATTCTTTTTGCAAAAATTCAGTTTTTACGAGGCACGAGCCTATCGGGGCGTCAAGCGCGGGGCTCCACGCGCCGGAAAGCACGCGCCCGGCCTCCCCCCCCGAGGCGTCCGCGAGTGCGGAGCCTTCGCGCGGCATGCGCCTGCCCTCCGCCGCGAAGAAGGCCACGCAGCTTGCGCATCCGGCTTCCCGCTGGCGCAGCAGGGCCTCCCTGCCCGAAAATCGCTGTTTTGAAAATTTTACGGCCCATCCCAGACCCGCCTGAAGCGGGGTTATGCCGGGGCCTATCTCATGGCCGTGGAGGGGGTAGCGCGCCTCCAGCCTCAGCGAGTCGCGCGCCCCGAGCCCGCACGGGACGGCTCCCGCCGCAGCGAGCGATTCGGCGACGCCTTCCGCGAGGGCGTTTGGCATGGCGATTTCAAAGCCGTCGCTTCCTGTATAGCCAGTGCGCGATATGAAAAGCCCGCCCGCCTCCCTGAAGGAGAATTTCTCCAGGGCCGACATGCCGGCGCCGAGCGCGGCCTCCAGCACGCGCGGCGAGTCGGGCCCCTGGAGGGCTATCATCGAAAGCTCCCCCGAGCGGTCGCGTATGCCGCAGTCTAGCCCCTCTGCCGCCGCCAGCCTGCGGAGATTGGCTTCGTCTGCTTCGGCGTTCGAGGCGTTCAGCACAAGGAGAAACGACGCTTCGCCCGTCCTGTATGCGATGAGGTCGTCCAGGCACCCGCCGTCTTCGCCGCACATGGGCGAATACCTGGCCCGCCCCGTTTCGAGGCTCGAAAATTCGTTTGTGAGCGCGAGGTCCAGCAGTGCGGCCGCGTCCGGGCCCGAGACTTCGCACTCCCCCATGTGGGAGACGTCGAAAAGCCCCGCCGAGCCGCGCACGGCGTTATGCTCCGCAATCGTTCCGCCGGGGTACTGCACCGGAAGCGACCATCCCGCGAAGTCGACCATTCGGGCCCCGCGCGCCCTGTGAAAATCCGCAAGAGCGGTCTCTTTAGCCATGGCGGAATCCTTTCACATCCGGGGGCCGCCTTCAAGCAGATTCGGCGCCCGTCAGTAGCCCCAGGACCCGGCTATGAAAAGTATGTGGAACTCCATGCCGGGTATTGGGTATTCGGTCACCGACATCACGCGGCATATCCGTTCCGGAGAAAGGCAGTCCCGGCAGGCGTCCGCCTTTGCGGCGCACGGCGTCTTGCGCGCGAGGCGGCTCGCGTTTTTCGGGGCGGCGACGTTCCTCGCGCGGGCGACTGCGGAGGCGATGTCCCTTTCAACCTTATTTTCCCCGCATACAAAGAACACCTTTTTGCCGCGGCCGAAGGAGGTTGCGCACACCCTGTTGCCGTTCCCGTCTATGTTTATTATGGCGCCTTCCGCAGAGACCGCGTTTGCGCTTGTCAGGTAGCACGGGGCGGCGTTTTCCCTTTCGAGCGCGTCTGCGGAGGCGTCCTCCCAGTGCCATATGGTTTCGCCGCGCGCGCTGAGCGGGGCGAACCAGCCAAGCTCCCTGACCGTCATGGAGCCCCCGATTCCGACCGCGCAGCTTCCGACGCTCCCGAGGAGAAAGTCGAGGGCCTCCTGCGGGGTTTTGAAAAACCGGGCGTCGAAGCCCCTTCTCACGAGGTTTTTGATGGCGGTTTCAGTCAGCTTTTGCATGGTGGAAACCATCGCCCGGGCGCGGCGGCTTTGCAAGAAGAAACATGCGCCGCGCGGCCCAGCAGGCCTATCCAGTTCGCTATGAGCGCGGCCCCCAGCGGCGTCATGGCCGACTCCGGGTGGAACTGGACCCCGCGCGCGTTAAAAACCCTGTGGCGCACCGCCATTATTTCGCCGTCTTCCGACACGGCCGTCGCCTCCAGGCAATCCGGGAGGCTGGAGGGGGCGACCGACCACGAGTGGTATCTGCCGACTTCGGCGCCCTCCCTGGGAAATCCCCTGAAAAGCCCGTCGAAATCCCCGAGAATCCGGAGGCGCGAAACCTTTCCGTGGGCGGGCTCTATATTCTTGAGCCTCGCGCCGAAGTGCTCGCATACGGCCTGGTGGCCGAGGCATATGCCCAGCACCGGAAAGCCCCTTTCGGCCTCGCCCACGAGGTCTGTTATCCGCCCGGACTCTCCCGGAAGCCCCGGGCCGGGCGATATTATGGCGCCGGAAAAGCGGCCGAGCGAGGCGAAATCTATCGCGTCGTTTTTTACAATTTCAAAGGGCGCGCCCAGCTCGTCCAGAATCTGGGCGATGTTGTATGAGAAGGAGTCGTAGCTGTCTGCCAGAAGCACGGGGGGGATGTTCATTCCACGCGCTCCGTTTCCGTTCCCGGATAATCTTCGGGGCCGCGCATGGCGTTTATTATGAACACCCTCTCGAAATCCTTTATGTCCGAGGCGCGGATGCGCGCGGGGTGGAGCGAGCCGCATGCCATCATCGCGCGGCGGCGCACCCCGTCCAGCAGGAAGGTGTCGGGTGTGTAGAGCTTGCCGCCCTTTAGGAAGGCGAGGTTTGAAAAGGAGGTGTCCGTCACATTCCCGCCGACCGAGATTATCACGTCGTCGCACGCCCCGCGCATTTCAAAGAGCTCCTCCAGGCGCGCCCGGTCCAGAAATTTGCTCGAGTAGTCAAACGGCGCGCTCTCCACCACTTTCAGGGACGCCACGCGCCTCGGCGCATACGGCGCCGCCTCCACCGACTCCACGTCCCGGCCGTAAACTATGCGCACCTTGAAGGTCCCGCCCGGGTTCTCGCGCGCAATGCCGGAAAGGTCCGGAAACGGGGCCGCCCTCCCGAAAAACCTTAGCCCCGTTGCCTCGAAGCGGCTGCGGTGGAGGGGCAGCATGGGGAAAGTGCCGTCCCTCATCAAAATCGATTCTATGAATTTCACGGATTTGCAATGTTAAGGTATATCTTGTCTACGGCCTCCCGGTATTCCCCCTCCGGCGAGCTGAGGCCCGTAATGCCGCCGCCGCTTCTGAAAAACAGCCCGCCGCCGCTTTTTTCAATGAAGCGTATGGCGACCGCGCTGTCGAGGTTTTCGCCGTCGAAAAAACCGAATACGCCAGAATAGAACCCCCTCGGCCCGCCCTCCGCCTCCCTGAGCGCCGTCACTGTTCTGAGCTTTGGCGCCCCGCTCACCGAGCCTGCGGGGAGCATTTTAAAAAGCGCGTCCCCCAGCGGCACCGGGTGCATGGTTCCGCATATTTCGGAGCTGGTCTGTATGATGGGCGGCCTCCCCGCGCGTTCGACTGTTTCCGCGTATCTGAAGCGCACCACCCTCACGCGGCGGGCGACGCGGGAGAGGTCGTTTCGTATGAGGTCGACTATCGTGCGGTGCTCGCGCAGCTCCTTTTCGTCCCCCATGAGCCTGGCCAGGCTGCCGGGGCTCGAGCATTCCGCAGTGCCCTTCATGGGGTTTGAGCGGATTTCGCCGCCTTCGATTTTAACAAATGTCTCGGGCGAAAAGCACACGAAGTCGCCGGGGACGCACAGGGCGTAGGGGGACTCGCTTGCGCCGAAAATCTCCCGGAGCGAAAGCGGGCAGGAGACGGGCGTCCTGATGGTGAGGTTCGCCAGAAATGAGTCGCCCCTCCTGATTGCCCGCATGACAGTTTCAAACTTTTCGAGGTACGCCCGGTAGGGGACGGGGTGCGGGGTGATTTCGGCGCAGGCCGCGTGCGGGAGTTTCCACGCATCGGCGGGCGCGTTTGTGCGGGAGCCCACTTTGAACAGGACGCCCCCGCTTTCGAGTTCTTCCCCCTCAAGGAATATCCCCCTCTCAAGCTCGTAGTCCAGCGCGAAGAAAAACGGGCGCCCCTTGCGGTGGGCGTCGTTTATGAGCTTGCGCGTATCGTCTGCGCCTTTGTAAATGTTTTCCTTTGCGGGCATCTTTAAAATCGTGGTTTTATATTCCCGGAACCGCCGAAAATAAATGAAAATCTGGAATTTTTTGCGGCGCGCCGCGCGGTTTTTCCACATTGGTTGCGGCGTTTTAAGGCGCGGAAGAAAACGGGGTGCGGAATGGGGGCGGGGATGCCTGCCGGGGCTGTCTCTTATACACATCTCCGAG
>ERZ1026946.249-NODE-249-length-21577-cov-36.853313_pt1 | contig 21577 bp, 15 predicted proteins | sample MGYA00519460_ERZ1026946 | MGnify/ENA primary metagenome ERZ1026946 (study PRJEB26926, sample SAMN06164620) | human gut metagenome | biome: ENVO:00009003; feature: ENVO:2100002; material: ENVO:00002003 | host: Homo sapiens | place: USA | collected 2012 ...
CACAGCCGAAAGCCTGTGGCACATGTTCGAGCTGTTTTCGGCGCTCCCCTGCCTCATAATCGCCGCGGCCCTATTTTACGCCGTCCTTGCATGGCGCAGAGACAGCCCGGCCTTCGGCGTTGCCGCAACGGCTCTCTTCGCGGTGGGCATCGCCACGATATTTGCAGCCGGAGACGCGCGGGAGGCATTCGTGCTGCTCTCGTCCCTGCCGAACCCGCCTGCGGAACTTTCAAAGATGGAAATCGGCCCCGCCCTGCGCTTTGCGGGCCTGTCGGCGGCTGCTGCGGCGGCGAGCGCGTTTGCCGCATCCCGCGCGTCTATGCGGGAGGGGATTTATGCGGAAATCTCCAAAGCCGCCGCGCTGGCGTTTGCGCTCTTTGCGGCCTCTCTTGGAATATGCGCTGCCTTCGCGCCATTTGCGGGCGCGGACGCATACCTGCCAAACGCCTGGATATGCGCGGTGTGGGCGGTTGCCCTCCCGGCGGCGTTCGCTTGGTCGCGCGGCCGCGACGGGGCCTGCGAAACGCTGTCGGCGGCCCTGCTCTGCCTCCTGTCGGCGAAGGCGTGCCTGTTTTCGACGCTGGAATTCCTGCTTCCGGGCGCGGAGGCGCGCGTCCCGGGAACACTGTTTTTCAACGCCCTCATCCCCGCCCTTCTCGCCCCTGCGGCGGCCTTCGCCTCGGCCGCGATTTCTGCGCGCGGCAGGGAGGGGCCATGCCCGTGCCCGGGCGGATGGCGGATATTCGGAAGATTCATGGCCTGCTCCTCTGCGGCGGCGCTTTTCATATTCGCAAACGCCCAACTGCGCTTCGCGTTCCACGGCTGCGCATTCTCCGGCCCAATGAGCCAGGCCGAGTTCTACGGATATTCGATGGTGTGGCTCGCCTTCGGGCTGGGGATGCTGGCCGCCGGCTGGGCTGCCAGGAGCAAGGCGCTCAGATGCGCGTCGCTACTCTTTGTGACTGCGGCCGTGCTCAAGGTTTTCATATTCGACGCCTCAAACCTGGACGGCATCCTGCGGGTGCTCTCTTTCGCGCTCCTCGGCTTCTGCCTGATAGGCATCGGCTGGGCGTACATGCGCCTCACGGCGGCGCGCAGGGACTGACGTGCCGGCGTTTCCGCGCGGGCCAATAAACTCTTTACACGGGCGCCGCGCGGCATATTGTTCGGGCATATGCTAAAAACGCGTTTCATAATCAGGCTTGCGCTGGCCGCCGCAGTCCTTTGCGGCATCCTTTCGGCGCGCGCCGCAGACAGGATAAGGGTCGCCTGCGTGGGCGACAGCATAACGGCGGGCGCGACGATTTCAGACCCCGCGCAGTTCTACCCCGCCCAGCTCCAGCGGATTCTCGGCGACGGCTACGAGGTGCGCAATTTCGGCCTAAGCGGCTACACCATGCTGAAAAAGGGCGACAACCCATACATGAAGCACAAGCGCTACGCCGAAGCCCTCGCATTCAATCCGGACGCCGTGGTCATAAAGCTCGGCACCAACGACTCCAAGCCCCAGAACATGCGCTTCGCATCCGAATTCGAGGGCGACATGGCCGAAATGGTGCGGGCCTTCAAGGCCCTGCCCTCGCGCCCGAAGGTGTTTCTGGCGCTCCCCGCCTACGCGGCCCGCACGGCCTGGGGGATAAACCAGTACGACATATTCACCTTCATAATACCTGCCATAAAAAACGTCGCCGAAGCCGAGGGGGCGCGGGTGGTGGACCTGCACTCCCCGCTTTTCGGGAAGCCCGAATTTTTCAACGACGGCATACACCCCAACATTTACGGGGCGGGCGTCATGGCCTCCGCCGTGGCCGCCGCGATAAGGGGAGAGCCTGAGCCGGCTCCGGCGCCAAGGACGCTCCCCGGGGGAATATTCACATGGAACGGCTTCAGGGCCCACTCCGGAGTCTTTGAGGATTCCAAGAGCCGCGCGGCGATGACGATAGTTGAGCCGAAAGTCGCCGCAGAAGGCAAGCCCTGGATATGGCGCCCTGCGTTTTTCGGCCACGAGCCCCAGGCGGACCTGGCCCTGCTCAACCTCGGATTCCACGTGGCCTACCTCGACATGACAAACATGTACGGCTCGCCCGACTCCGTGAAATTCGGCAAAAAATTCCACGACTACCTCGTGAAGGCTTTCGGCTTCCACCCCAAGGCCGTGATGGAGGGGATGTCGAGGGGCGGGTACTACTCGCTGCGCTTTGCCGCCGAATATCCGGAGAGCGTGGCCGCGCTATACCTCGACGCCCCCGTGTGCGACCTGCGCTCGTGGCCCAAAAAGCGGGACGCCCGCCTCTGGGCCGACGCCCTTAAAAAATGGGGCATCAAGGACGGCGAAGACTTTCCCGGCGCCCCGCTCGACTCCCTTGAGGGCATGGCGCGCGAGAAAATCGCCATCCTTAGCGTCTGCGGGGACGCCGACACCGAAGTGCCGATGGCGGAAAACACGGACGTGCTGAAGGAGCGCTACGAAGCCCTCGGCGGAAAGATAGCCGTCATAACAAAGCCCGGAGTCGGCCACCACCCCCACAGCCTGAATCCGCCCGACAAAATAGTGAACTTCATAATCGAAAACCACCCGGACTACGACAGGGCCTCCTACCTCGAAAAGGCCGGGGGAGCCGGGGGGGACGCAAATCAGGCGGCGGTTCCGGAGGCGCCGGGAATCCGCGCGCGCGGGTCGCTTAAAAACAGCCTTCTTAAATTTGAATCGGGCCGCGGGGTCGTCGCGTTTCTCGGAGGCTCCATAACCGAGATGAGGGGCTGGAAGGAAATGGTGCAGGCAGACCTCAAAAGGCGATTCCCCGAGACGGAATTCCAATTCATAGAGGCCGGGCTGCCGTCCGCCGGCTCGACGCCCCACGCCTTCAGGATGGCCGAAGACGTCTTTAAAAAGGGAACGCCCGACCTGATGTTCGTGGAGGCCGCCGTAAACGACCGCACAAACGGCTTCTCCCCCGCCGAGCAGGTGAAGGGGATGGAGGGCATAGTGCGCCAGGCCCTCGCAAAAAATCCGAACATGGACATAGTGATGCTCCAGTTCATATTCGAGCCCTTCGTTTCCGACGTCATGAACGGGCGCAAATGCGAGACCCTCGAAACGCACGAGGCCGTGGCCGAAAGGTACGCCCTCCCGTCCATAGACTTCATAAACGGAATATGCAGCCTCATGAAAGGCGGCGCGCTGAACTGGGAGCAGTTCGGCGGCACCCACCCCTCCGAATACGGCCACCGCTTCTACGCCGCCGCAATATCCGGGCTTTTCGACAAAATGTGGGGCGGCCCCAAGCCCTCAAGGCTGATTCCGCACAAAATCCCCGCCATGATGGACAAAAACTCCTATGCGAAGGGGAGGCTTGAAGACATCGGGAAGGCGAAGTTCAAATCCGGCTGGAAAATCTCCGAAAGCTGGAAGCCGGAAATCGCCGCAGGCACCCGCCCGGGCTTTGTAAAGACGCCCATGCTCTCCCCGCTCGAACCCGGCGCGGAACTCCGGTTCGACTTCAGGGGGACCGCCGTGGGAATCTTCTGCGCCTCCGGCCCCGACGCGGGGATAGTCGAATACTCCGTCGACGGCGCGCCCTTCAAAAAGCTCGACACGTTTACGCAGTGGAGCGGCGGCCTCTACATCCCCTGGGCCTTCATGCTGGAAAAAGACCTCCCCGACAGGGGCCACAGCCTCGTCCTGCGCATGTCCCCCGAAAAGAATCCGAAAAGCAGGGGGACCGCCGTCCACATACGGAATTTCCTTGTAAACGGCAACTGACGCTCCGCCCTGCACGCATCCCTGCCCCCCTGCAAATCCGCCCCCCCGGGCGGATTTTTCGCGCCCCTTCGGCCGCCAACGCAGCAAAAAAAGGCGCGGAGCAAACGCCCCGCGCCGGTGCCTCCATGAAAGCCAGAATCTCAGAACAGGTATCCGGCCATTTCGGAAAAGTTTTCAAAGTACTTTTCGCAGAGGGCCTTTGTCCCGCTCTTTACGATATTGCCGTCGGCCAGCCCCATGCACGAGAACCCCGCCAGGCGCACCGAGCAAACGCCCGCGCCGCTGTCTTCAATGCCTACGACGCTGTGCCGCTCCGAGAAATCGATGCCCAGCCCGACCTTCGCAACCTCCGCATAGAGCCACGGGTGCGGCTTGGGGGAAAGCTCGCCGAGGGTTCCCGGCTCGCCCTTTCGCATGGGGAAGCCTGCGGTTATTATGGCGTCGTAGAAATCCTTCGGGTCCCCCATCCCGAGGGTCTGGAAGCCGTTTAAGATTTCCGGCCACGCCTTCTCGTAAAGCCCGGAAGTGACCAGGCCGATTTTTATCCCGCGCGACTTGAGGGCCGTCAGGAAATCCTTCACGCCCTCCGTCGGGGTGAAGGCCCCGGGGCGGCCGCGCCCCTGCATGATTTCGTCCATCTCGTGGTGGGTGTGCCTGAAATAGAAGTCGCGCGCCTCCTCAAGGCTCTTTCCGGGGCAGTATTTGTTTATGCAGTGCATCAGATGCTCTGAAACGCTGTGCCCCGAGACGAACGGGATGTCGGAATCCTCGAGCGAAAATTTGGGGTTCCCGAGAAGGCTGGCGGTAGTCATTTCGATTATCCATATCCAGAAGCTCTCGCTTTTTATCGTCGTGCCGTCGAGGTCCATGAGGACGGCCTTGAGCGGCCGCTCCACCCTGACGTCGCGGACGGGGTAGTAGGCGGGCCAGCCCAGCTCGCTTTTTACGTGCGCCAGGGTCTTGTCGGAAAAGCCTACGAATTCGACTTTCTTGTCGCCCGTGGCGCATACCGCCCGGACGCCTTCGCGCCCGACTTTGAAGAGGCCGTCCGAAGTTTCGGGAAGCTCCCAGAACCCCGAGTCGGCGCCGAACTCCCCGAGGGATTCAAATACCGTGTTTTTTTCGAGTTTTTTCATGGTTGGATAGTGTCGCGCCCGGCCCCGTGGCGCGGCCGGCGCTTGATAAAGGGCCAGATTAACGCCGCTTTCACCGGGCTTTTCAAGCCTTAAAAATCCGCAAAATGGAGGGCGGCCCCCCGTCGCATTCGGAAGGCCGCCCCTTTGGTGGACAAGGGCGGAGTTTTCCCTACAAACACGGGGAGGCAGCCCCCCGTCCCGCCCTTTGGCCCGCCCGCCGCTTCTGGCGGCGGACCGGCAAGGCTATGCTAGAACTTGAACTGCGCCCCGAGGCTGAAGGCGTGGCCGGAGTAGCCGTCCCTGACAGTCGCGCTGTAATCGGCGAAGGCGGAGAGCCTTTCGGAGAACCTGTAATTCAGGCCGAGCCCGAGGACGGCGGCGTCCCTGCCGCTCTCCTCGCCGCAGAACACGGCCTCGTTCATAAACGGCGCCCCTTCCGCGATGCGGTAGCCCACGTCGTAGGAGCGGTCGCAGAACTCGTGGCTCCAGAAGGCGCGCACTGCGGCCGAGAGGTCGCTCAGGATGTCATACTTGACTTCGACTCCCAGAAGGGTCTTGAAGTTCGTGAAGTCGTCGCCGGAGAGGCTTGCGTTGTGGAAGCCCGCCCCGGTTTCGTCCTGGCTGTCGGTGTGCGAGTAGGCGAAGCTGTATGCGAGCATGGGCTTCACGGAAAGCCCCTTCACGCCCAGGTCTGCGAAAGTCCACGCCACCCCGCCGAGGCTGTAGAACGAGTTGGAGTCGTAGTCGCTCTCCGCAACGCCCAGGGGGGTCTGGCGGCTCGTCTCGTTCCAGCCGTGCGAATAGCCGAGGTTCAGGAACACGTCCAGGGGCATCGACTTGGCGGTGTAGAGGCCGTAGAGGTTGAGCAGGAAGTTGGTGGATGTGGCGTCCGCGCCGTCGTTGCCGTCAACCTTGTTGTAGATTCCGCCGAGCGATAGGCCGCCGAAGAATGAATCCCCGAAGTCCCTTTCGATTGCCGCGACTCCGCCGACCGACCAGAAGTCGTATCCGCCGGCGTTCGCGCCGCCGTCCTGGCTGCCCAGCATGTTGACGCTTTGCAGCTCGGCCGCGTACCCGCGCGCCGGGGCCCTGGCCGCCTGTTTGGCCGCCCCGCCTTCGCCCTGGGCGCGTGCCGCCTGCGAGGCTCGCTTTGCGTCGGCGACAGCGTTCAGGCGGAACATCTGGACGTTATTCATGTTCGAGAGCATTTCCGAATTCATCTGCGCGATGTACGACTGCGAAACCGGCATGAACGGGCGCATGTCGGCGCCGTCCATGGCGGCCTTGAAGTCGCGCCTGCGCTGGATTTCCGCGAGGCGCTGATCCCTCTGGGCGGCCGTTTCATCTTCGGCGGCCTCCACGGTTTCTATCGCGTCGAGCGATGCGCCGAGGTTGCGGGAATTCGCGTCCGCAGCCCTGTCCTGGAAGTATGACAGGGAATTTATCCTGACGCCTGTGATGTTGGTTACGACGCCTTCTTCGGTGGACTTGAACACATAGTCGTAATTTACCATGTTGCCGTCAACGTTCACGAGGTCCGAAGCCTTCAGGTCAGTGGGTTTGCCATCCTTGTCGTAATTAAAGAAGGCGTTGCTGTTGCCCATCCCGACGCCGTTTAGCTCGACTTTGTCATTTACAAGCGCCGTTGCGGAACCCGCTATGATTCCCGCCCTCTTCTCTGCTGCCACGGCGTTTTTATCCCCGGCCGCTGCGTTTGAAATGGCATCGAAATTGACGCTTTGCGAATCCACGCCGCCGAGCCTGCCGGTTCTGTCTATGGCGAGCGAAAGGCCCGCATTTTCCCCTACGGTTACGGAGTCCGCCCTGAGCGTTCCGCCCTCGACGACGAGATGCCCCCCGCCGCCGACTGTCATCGCGCCCTGCGAGACAACGTCGCCTGCGGCAAACGCGTTCCCCGAAACCACGTTGACTTCAAGGCCCCCGACCCCGCCCTCGATGGCCGTGCCGTGAGAGCGCTCATAGCCGGTAATTTTTCCGTCCTTATCCTTTATGGACGCCAATTTTTCGGCGGAGATCCTGGATTTGTCCGCGAGGTTCACAATCCCGTCCCCGGAGACTATGCCAACGGCCTTGCCGCCGTCAACCGAAACGGCCGAGACGCTGCCGTAAACCGTCATCTTTCCGGTTTCCTGCGACACTATCGCCAAAGCGTCGCCCCCCTCCGACTTTGCGGAGACGGAACCCTTGACGTTTGCCTCGACGGACTCCGCTAAAATTGCGAAGGCGTCGCCACCGTAAGCCTCGGCTGAAACGTCAACGTTAAAGTCGCCGGCCACCGTCGAGTGCGATACATCCTTAACGTAAGCCCCTTCGGAGTCCTTTTTAAGGACGTATGCGCCATCCTTATCTTTTTTATACACGGTGTTGCCGTTTTTGTCCAGGACTACCTCGCCGTCATCGTCCAGCTCGGGCTCGTAGTCGTACTGGCGGAGGAATATGTCTGTTCCAACGCGCAGCTTTCCGGCCTTTATGGCGGTGGCGTCGCCCCCGTAAGACTTTGCGGAGACAGAACCGTTCACCTCGACCCCGGCCGCAGACTTTTCAAGGTCTGCCATATAAAGCGGGGCGACGGAAGAAGCCTTCTCGTCCTTTTCGGCGGTGTTATCGACGGATATGCCGTTAACAAATTCCACGTCGCCCGACACATCGATGCCGACGGCGTTTCCGGCGTACTTTACTTCGCCCTTTTCGCCGAGGGAGCCGGCGGATGCGGAAACGTCGATATGCGCGGAAAGCGGCTCTGTTATATTCTGCTGGAGCGCGCCATCCTTGAGATTCCTGACCGCGATTGAATTCTCCCGGCCGACCGAGATGAAGCCGGCCTTTACGCCCCTGGCAGACGCGGCATCGGATGCGGGATTGCCCTCGGCAGACGCGGATGCGGTTATCGACGCGCTTTCGCCGCTTATTGACTGGGCCTCAAGCGCGACGGCGTCCCCTCCCAGATATTTGTCCCCCGCGCCATCCTTGTCGATTTCGGAAGCCGCGACGGAAGTCTGGGCAGAAGCCTTTATCTCCAGGGAATCGGCGTCCAGATCGCCTGCCCTTATGCCCGTGGCGTCGGAGGCGGTGGCCGTTGCGGAAGCCGATATTGACGCATTGTCGGCGAACATACCGCTTTCCAGAACCACGCCTTCGGCGGGGCCGCCCGGAATGAGGGTCTGGCTCTTGTCTTCATTCAGCCTGTAAACGGCCTTCGACACTGCGGCAGCGTCGATTTTTACGCTGTCTGCGTAAATGGCGCCAGCCTTGACGGCAACGGCCGCGCCGCCGGAGGATTCTGCGGCGGAGACGATGCCGACGGCGCCCGCCTCTATGCTTCCGGCTTCAAGGCCGGTTGCGCTGGCGCCCTTTGCGGAGAGTGTGAGGTCGATGTTCCCGGGAGCGGATTTTGCAATATCCTTGCGCTCCTCCTCGGAATTTACCGTGTAGGTTTCGCTTTCGCCCGCAACTATGTCCCCAACCGACGCGGCGACGGCGCTGCCGTGGGCCTCGGCGGAGAAGACACCCTTGAAGTTTCCGGAGGCGACGCCCACGACTTCGGGGTTGGAATACGCGCTGAGGTCCTTTTCGCTAGCAAGCGTCACCCCGGCCGCCTTGAAGGCCGTGGCGTCGCCCTTCGAAGACTTGACGCTTATGCCGAGGTCTATCGAGCCGCTCGACACGGAACCGCCCAAAAGCTTTTTGGGGTCGCTCTCGTCCGCCTTTATGTCGGCGGAAGTAAGGTCGGCTAGCTTGTCGGAAGCGATGCCGACTTCCTCCTGGGCCGAGCCCACCAGGCTGTCTTTTTTCTCAAAAGAAAATGTCCCGGTATATTTCGGCGTTGACTCCCCTGCGGCGAATGACGCCGCAATTGAGGACATGGCCGCGCATACGAACAATCTTTTGATGGATTGAGTGTATATGTGTTTTGATTTCATTTTCATGATTTTTGCGTGGTTAAATGGCGTTGGCGCGGATTGGGAAGCCCGGGGCGGATTTCCAGAACCGCGCGGAAAAGCGTGCGGACCGCGCGCATCCGGGAAAAGTTGGAGGCTTTGCGCTCCGATTCCTCCCAGCGCGAAAGGCGCTCCAGAAGCCCCGCCTTCGCGCCGCGAAACAGGGCGCGGTTTTTGGCACATCTTTTCATTTTTAATGCAAAGTTCATTTGAAATGAAAAAAATGTCAATAAGAATATTGCAGATTCAATGAAAATTTCGATTGAATTGAATACAAGAGTGGAAAACTACCTTTACAGCGAATTCATAAAAGCCTGCGAATCGGAAGGATATTCCCCTTCGTCATGGGCCGAGCAAAACGGATTGAGCGCCTCCACAATATCCAACCTGAAAAACGGCGTGCGCCCTTCGCAGGACACCCTGTCGAAACTCACGGGCTTCTGGAAGGGGCGGAAAACCGCAACGCTTCTCTTCAGGGCCTATCTGAAGGACGAAATCGAGCGCACGGGGTTCTCCCTGGACGAAATCGAGCCGGTAATAAAGGGGGAAGCCCCGGACACCGACCTCGCTTCCGCGCTCAGGAAAATAGAGTACTTCATGAAGAGGCTCCCAAATCTCAGGGAAGCGATGCTTGAAATGGCCTCGCTTCTGGAGCTTGCGGAAAAGACCGACTCCCCCGTCCGGCAGCCGGAAGACGACGCGAAACCAAAGCGGCGCGCGCGGCCCCGCAAAAATCCCGAATGACCTTCCGCCCTTTGCGCGGAACCCCATGCAAAAGCCCGGGCCGCGCCCAGAACAGAAAATGGCGGCCATTCAAAATGCGGATTCGGCCCGCAGGCCGCCGCAAAGCCGCTCCGCATTCCCAATGAGCCCGGCATGGAAAAACCTTCCGCCCGCGCTCCGGAAGCCTGGAGCGGGACTGCGGTAAAAGCCCCCCTTGCCGCCACGGCCGCTTCGCCACCGCTTTGGCAAAACGCCCAGCGCCCCCCCCCGAAGCGGCGCCACGGATATGGAATGCGCCGCAAAGAAAATCCGGGAGAACTCCCCGCACGCCGGCACCGGCGGCCGTCATTTTCCGGAGCAAACAGGCGCATGTCCCCCGAACCGGCATAACCTGCGATAAATCAGCCCGCATACGGCAAAAACAGCCTCACCCAAGACACTCCCGCCTCAAAGACGCCCTGCGGGGCAAATCCCCGCCCCGCCTTTTCAGGATATGCGAGGCGAAGGCCCCCAAATGCGAAGGCGCACGCCGCAGCCCGGCGGGCGGGGTGAGCTGAAATGCGCGCAAAAAAAATCCGCAGGAAAACTCCTGCGGATTGCTTCTTCAAAGCCGCCTGGCGGGCCTACTTTGAAAGCATCGACTTGAATGCGGCCTCATAGACGTCCTTCGCCTTCCAGTCCGAAGAGCCTGCGGCGGCGTCTATCGCCTTGAGCCACTTTCCGGTGCGGAAGTCGTGGAGCTGGTTGCGCCCTATTCCCGGATTCTTAGACTTGAACTCGGGGGTGTCCATCAGCATCCAGCGGAACTGGTCGGCGGGAATGACATGCTCGTTTATTATGCGCGCGTCGCGGTCGAGCTCTTCGGCGGTGGGTTCGCGCCCGAGCATTTCGATGTACGCGGTCTGCACGACGGCCCTGGCCTCCTCCGGTCCGTAGGAGTAGGCGCGGTAGCCCCTGAACGGCGAGCCGCCCTGCTGGAGCGGGCCGTGGTTGCAGCGCAGGAGGTGCTGGAGGGAGCGCTTCTGGGGCTTAAACTCCGGCTGGAGCTTTGAATTTTCGACGTATTCGGGGTTGAAGAGGAAGGGCCCCGGCTCGTCGCACAAAACGTCCCAGCGGCCGTCCGCGAGGCCCGAGTGCTTTCCGACCGACTTGTTGCCCCTGACTTCAAATCCGTCCACGCCGTCAGCCACAAACCCGTATGCGGAGGCGCCCCCGGCGAGGGTGTTGTCGAGAATCTTGGCCCCCACAAACGTCATTACGCGTTTGTCGCGGGGGACCCACACGGTGGCGCCCATCGGCACGGCGATGTGTATCCTTGCGCCACGGCTGTCTATGAGGTTGTTTTTGACTTCGACGCCGCGATAGTCGTACCTGCGCATCGCGTCCTTGTCGGCGGGGTCCGCCCTGCCCTTGTCCATCTCGTAGAAGCCGAGGCCGTCGACGAGGTTGATGCCGCCGAGGGATTCGCGGGAAATGGAGGCTATGACGTTGTCTTTTACCACCGTGCCGGGCGCGCAGAAAATCACGACCCCGACGTCGGTCGGGTCTATTATGAGGTTGTTTGACACTGTCGACCTCTCCGCCGCGCAGGATATGCCGTCGCCCCACTTGAAGGGCTTTTCGTCGCGGAACCTGCCGTTGCCGCGGGCGTCCGCGCCGCAGCCGAAGAACACGGAGTTTTCTATCTTGCAGTCCTTGCCGCCCTCGTGGAGCTTGAACGTGGACCACGTGCGCGAATTCATGAACACGCAGTTGCGGATGGTCTGGTTTTTGGCGCCGTTGCCGCCGAACCACGCAAGTTCCGGGCCGCCGTCCGGATAGGGGGGGAGGTTGTAGCGGTTGCCGTCGAGGGTGACTCTCTCAAGCAGGATGCCGCTTTTGCCGTTGCCGTTTATGACCTGGCCGCCCTCGGGGCTAGTCACGCGCAATACGGCGTTGTCGGATATGCGCCTGGCGCCCTTCGTGTAAATTTTCTGGTTGTTGCGCTGGTAGCGTATGGGGGTGTTCACCTCGTAAACCTTCCCCTTCACCAGGGCCACGTCGTCGCCCCTGTCGAGCGCCGCCTGAATTTCCGCAGCATTCTGCGCAGTAACTTCCGCCCCGAGCGCGGCCCCGAGCCCGAAGAGAACCCCCGCCGCGGCGGCGGCGATCCTCTTGAAGGCTCCCGTCCTTATCATATATAGGTTTTGCATATTGCATCTTATGACAAATCCAAAGCCCCGCGCTGTCAAACAATTTCGCCCCGCGCACTCCCTTTGCAAAGCGCCCCGGCCCCGGGCCTGCGGGGCCTCCCCGGATGCGCAGGGCGGGCCGGAAGCGATAATCCGTCCCATTTGCGGGGGGAAGAAAAAGCTTTACAGCGGCCGCCTAAAAGGTAAGTTCTAACGCTAAATTAAAAAACGAAACAGGAATTTAATCTGAAACCAAATAAAGATATGGCAGACATAGAACAGAGAGTTAAAGAAATCATTGTCAACCAGCTCAACGTCAAAGAGTCTGAAATCACCCCCGAGGCCAGCTTCATAGATGACCTCGGCGCTGATTCCCTCGACACCGTTCAGCTCATCATGACATTTGAGGAAGAGTTCAAGGACGAAATAAACGGCGAAATTCCCGAATCGGAAGCGGAAAAGCTCACGACGGTCGGCAAGGTTGTCGACTATATCAAGGCCCGCTCCCAGAAGGCGTAAGCCGGTTCCGCAGCTTCCCCTTTGCAGGGGGAAACCTCCGACCCGCACGTGAGTTTCAACCGCTCGTGGCGGGTTGTTTTTTTAAAAGAAAGGCCGCATGGCCGACAAAATTCTCCAACCAAAAACGATTATGGGAAAAGAACGCATTGTAGTAACGGGCATCGGCGCGATCTCCGCATTCGGCGACGGCGTAGATGTATTTTGGGATTCGATAACCGCCGGCAAGAGCGGGATAACAAACGTGTCGCTTTTCGACGCCTCCGAGCTGAACTGCCGGGTGGCCGCCGAGTGCCGCGGGTTCGACGCCACAAAATACATGGACCCCAAACAGGCCAAGAGATCCGACCGCTACACGCACTTCGCAATCGCCGGCGCAAAGCTTGCGATGCAGGATGCGGGCCTGGACCTCACGAAGGTCAGCCCCGAGCGCCTCGGAGTCCTCATCGGATCCGGCGTCGGCGGCATGGACACCATAGAACAGCAGTCGCGCGCATTCATACAGAGCGGCCCGCGCAGGGTTTCGCCCTTCATGATTCCGAACCTCATCGCCAACATGGCGGGCGGGGTCGTTGCCATTGAAATAGGCGCAAAAGGCGTAAATTTCGGCGTGGTCAGCGCCTGCGCCACGGGCACCCACTCGATAGGCGAGGCCCTCCTGCACCTCCAGACCGGGCGCGAGGACGTGATACTCGCAGGCGGCAGCGAAGCCGCCGTGACGGGCCTCTCCTTCGCAGGCTTCTGCGCCATGAAGGCCATGACGACGGACTTTAACGACGACCCGGCGCGCGCTTCGAGGCCCTTCGACCTCAACCGCAGCGGATTCGTCATGGGCGAGGGCGCGGGCATACTGGTGCTGGAAAGGCTAGAGCACGCCCTTGCGCGCAACGCGAAAATATACTGCGAAATCGCCGGGTACAGCGCGACGTGCGACGCCTACCACATCACAAGCCCGGACGTCGAGGGCCGCGGCCTCGCGCTCGCCCTTGAGCGCGTCATGGACGACGGCGGGGTCGCTCCGGAAGAAGTGGACTACATAAACGCCCACGGCACTTCCACGCAGTACAACGACAAGTTCGAGTCCCTCGCAATCAAGAAGGTGTTCGGCGACCACGCCAAAAAGCTCATGGTGAGCTCCACAAAGAGCATGACCGGCCACCTCCTCGGGGCCGCAGGCGCCATCGAGGCGGCGGTATGCGCAAAGGCCCTCCAGACGGGCGTGGTTCCCCCCACCATCAACTACGAGACGCCGGACCCCGACTGCGACCTCGACTACGTGCCCAACGAGGCCCGCAAGGCCGACATCAAGGTTGCAATCAGCACGAACCTCGGCTTTGGCGGCCACAACGGCGCGCTTCTTTTCAAGAAGTACGAGGGCTAGGCCGGGGCTGGAGGCCCCATCAATCTGCGGCGTCCGCATGGGCGCCGCTTTTTTTGCGCCGCAGCCGGCCGCCACGGGCGGGAAAGCCCGAAAAGCCAGTATTAAATTGACAGGCGCGGGTTTTGCCGGAAAATCACGGGCACATTTAACGATTCACACTATGGAATTCAAATACCAGAAAATGTTCCCGATGGGCCCGGACGACACGAAGTACAGGCTCGTGACAAAAGAAGGCGTTTCCACCGCAGAATTTGAGGGCAGGAAAATCCTGAAGGTCTCCCCCGAAGCCCTGACGCGCCTCGCGCGCGAAGGCTTCCGCGACATCGCCTTCAAGCTCCGCCCGGCTCACCTCAAGATGGTGGCCGACATTCTCGACGACCCGGACGCCTCGGAAAACGACAAGTCTGTGGCGCTCACCATGCTCCGCAACGCCGAAGTCGCAGCGGGCGGAATCCTCCCCTTCTGCCAGGACACGGGAACCGCCATAGTCGTGGGCAAGAAGGGCCAGGCCGTCTGGACGGGCGGCGGCGACGAGGAGGCCCTCTCGCGCGGCGTATTCGACTGCTATACCCAGGAAAACCTCCGCTACTCGCAAAACGCGCCCCTCAGCATGTGGGACGAGGTGAATACCGGCTGCAACCTCCCCGCCCAAATCGATATTTTCGCCACCGACTCAGACAAGTACGAATTCCTCTTCATCGCAAAGGGCGGCGGATCGGCCAACAAGACCTACCTCTACCAGGAGACGAAGGCCCTGCTCACGCCCAAGCGCCTGGTCGCATTCATGATTGAAAAGATGAAGACCCTCGGGACTGCGGCATGCCCGCCCTACCATCTCGCCTGGGTAATAGGCGGCACGAGCGCCGAAACGTGCCTGAAGACCGTAAAGCTCGCCTCCGCGAAGTATTACGACAACCTCCCGACTTCCGGCAACAAGTACGGCCACGCATTCCGCGACGTGGAGCTTGAAAAGCTGGTGCTTGAGGAGGCCAAGCGGCTGGGGATAGGCGCGCAGTTCGGCGGCAAATACTTCGCCCTCGACGTAAGGATAATCCGCATGCCCCGCCACGGCGCGTCGTGCCCCGTCGGGCTCGGGGTGTCCTGCTCGGCGGACCGCAACGCCAAGGCCAAAATCGACGAGAACGGCGTCTGGATTGAGGAGCTCGAGTCCAATCCCGGACGCTTCATCCCCGAGAGGTACCGCAGCGTGGACACCGGCGACGGCGCGGTGAAAATCGACCTCGACCGCCCGATGCCCGAAGTGCTCGCCGAACTTTCAAAGCACCCCGTAAAGACCCGCCTCAGCCTGAAAGGCACGATAATCGTGGCCCGCGACATCGCCCACGCGAAGCTGAAGGAGCGCCTCGAAAACGGCGAGGGGCTGCCCGAATACTTCAAGAGCCACCCGGTTTATTACGCGGGCCCCGCAAAGACCCCGGAGGGCATGCCGTCCGGGTCGTTCGGCCCGACAACCGCAGGCCGCATGGACTCATACGTGGACCTATTCCAGGAAAACGGCGGCTCCATGATAATGATAGCCAAGGGCAACCGCTCACAGGCAGTCACCGACGCCTGCAAAAAGCACGGCGGCTTCTACCTCGGCTCCATAGGCGGCCCGGCCGCGCTCCTGGCCAAGAAAAACATAAAAAAAGTCGAGCTTGTGGAATATCCGGAACTCGGGATGGAAGCCATCTGGAAGATAGAGGTGGAAGACTTCCCCGCATTCATACTTGTGGACGACAAGGGCAACGACTTCTTCAAGCAGCTTTGATTGGCGGCGGGGTCCCGGCGTTTTGCGCGCCGGGCTCCGCGCATGGAGGAGACGCCCTCCGCAGGCCGCATGCGGCGCCCGGAATTTCCGGGCGTTTTTTTTGCGCCCGCCCGTAGGCAAAACGCGGGCCGCATTATGAATTTCTTACGGCGCCCGGCATGAAACGCGCACGGCGAGCGGCGCGCGGGAGGCTATGATTTGCGCCCCGCAGACGGGGCCTGTGAGGAACGCGCATTCAAGGCGGCGGGAATTCGTCCGATGAAACAGGCTTGTATTTTTATTCGCCATCCGGGCGGATTTCGCTTCACTAAAAAAAATGAAAAGAATCAAGGCGGTATTTTTCGACATAGACGGCACCCTGCTTAGCATGAAAACCCACAGGGTCCCCGAATCGGCCATCGCGGCCATACGCGAGCTAAGGGGGCGCGGCATAAAGACGGTAATAGCAACCGGCAGGCAGTTTTCCGAGATAAAGGCGGTCGATACCGGGCTTTTTGACGCCTACGTCACAATGAACGGCGGCTGCTGCCTCTCGCGCGAAAAAAAGATACTTTTTAAAAAGGCCATAGGCCGGGCCGACATCGAAGCCTGCCTCAGGGCGCTCGAAAACGGCGAAAAATTCCCGTGCATGTTCATGTTCGACGACGGGCGCGCCCTCAACTACGTGGACCAAAACGTCCTCGCCTTCTCCGAGGCGGTTGAAATTCCCGTACCGCCGCTCTACCCCGACCTCCGCGAGGCGGCAGGGCGCGACATCTACCAGATAAACATGTTCGTCGACAGGGCGGGAGAGGAGCGGCTGATGCGCGACGTATTCGCAAACTGCGTGTCAAGCCGCTGGAATCCGGCCTTTGCCGACGTAAACCCCAGGGGCGTTGACAAGGCTGCGGGAATGGACGACATACTGAAAAGCTTCGGCATGACCGCAGACGAAGCCATGGCCATAGGCGACGGCGGCAACGACCTTCCCATGATAAGGCACGCGGGAGTCGGCGTGGCGATGGGAAACGCCATAGAACCGGTAAAGACTGCCGCAGATTTCACAACCGCAGCGGTGGACGAGGACGGCGTTGCAAAGGCCCTCAGGCATTACGGCCTGATATAGCCCCCCTCCCGAAGCATTTGCCTCGCAGATTCAAAATCGCCCCCATGAGAAAAGGCTGGCGCAAACCCCCGCGCCTATTTGAGCTTTGCTTCGCAGCGCGAAATGAGTTTCCGGACCTTCTGCGAATTTGGGAACATCGACTCGCACTTCCTGAAGTCGGCAAGCGCCGCCTTGAAATCCTTTTCCGCCATGGACAAATGCCCGCGGAATACCAGAAGCTCCCCATTTTCCGGATCGAGCTCCAGGGCCTTGCCTATATCACTCTTGGCCCCCGGAATGTCCGAGAGGCGGGCCGCCTTGAGCGACGCCCTCAATACCAGCGCCTGGACATATTTCCCGTCGGCCTCCAGGGCGGAATCGAGGGCGGACACAGCCCCCTTGAAGTCGTCCCTGCTTGCAAGCGCCGCCGCGCGCGCGAAGAAATCCTCGGCAGTCTTCGGCTCAAGCTCGAGTATCTTCGCAAATTCCGCGTCGGCATCGCGCTTTTTGCCGAGCCCGATGCAGGCCATCGCGCGTATGCGCAGCGACTCGGCATCCTCGGCCGGAAACGACAGGGCGTATTCAAAATCGCTCTTTGAGGAGGCGTAGTCGCCCTTGGCAAGCATTATCATCCCGCGCATCACATAAAGCCTTGCAGAAGACGGGTCCGCGAGAATCGAGGCGTTTGAAGATTTGAGTGCCGCATCGTACTCCCCCATGGCAGCGAGTCTGGCAGCCTGTTCAAAATCCCTATCCGCCCCGTTTTTCATGGCAAACGCGGCCAGCGAAACAAACGCCGCAAACGCGGCAAAAATCATTTTCTTAATCATGGCAAACCCTCGGAAAATTTCAAATTTGCAAAAAACGCCCCGCCCCGGAGCCGCTGGAAATTCCAAACCGGCACGCGGCAGGCGGAGGCGGACAAGGCGCGCAGACTGCGCAATTTCAGCCCGCCGCGCAAAACCAGCCCCGGCAGGCGCAGCCGCAAACCGGAACGCGGGCGGGAAAACCATCCCGCATTCCGCAGGCGGGCAGCACAGTCCCGAAGTCGGGGGCGCCCCAAAGGCTACATCGCAACCAGGGCGTCGTCGCGCGAGGCGTGGATGGGGAATATGCTTGTAAATCCGGAAATTTCAAACACCTGCTTCACGGCCGGGATAAGCCCCGAGAGCGCTATTTCGCCGGAAACCTTTTTGAAGCTCTTGGCAGCCGACAAAAGGACGCGCAAGCCGGCGCTGCTTATGTACTCCAAATCCCTGCAATCGACCAGAACCTTCTTTGCGCCTGCGGACAGGGCGGTGTTGAATGCGGCCTCAAGGTCTGCGGTGGTGGTCACATTTAGGCGCCCCTTGAGGGAAAGGACCGTCACGCCGTTTATTTCTTCCTGATTTATTTCCATATCGCTTATAGTAGAATTGGGGCATATTTTCCAAAAAACGTCCGGCAATGCAATCTATTATTGAGCGGCGAAAAAAACTTTTCGCATTTTATTTTTCTTTGGAACATCGCGGAATGTCCGATGTCCAAGAGAGCAAGGTTAGTGTGTTGGCCCGGTTTTAAGGGAACCGGGCCGTGTAATAGGTAGAGCACGGCGCGCGGAAGGTTTTCGCGCGCCGTGTTTCTATTTCGGCAATGGCGAATCGGCGCGGCGCGGAACCGGACGGCACGGCGAGAATCCGCACCGTCTGGGAACTCCCATGCCTGAGCGGTAAGCCCCAGCCGTTTTTTATAAAGATATGAGCGGTAAGCGGCATTGCCCCGCTAAGTTTGTTTTTGGAAAATTTCGCGCTGACTGAATGCTGCCCGCCGGAAACCTTTTGGTTCTCTCTGCCCTTTCATTTTCCCTGCGACATGCCGCAGGGCGTTTCTCCCCCCCCTCCCCGCATCCGCCCGATTCTTACAGTTCAGCGGATTCCCGAGCGGCGTTTTATTTTCAAGGAGAAATCGGCATAAGACCCCGCAACTCTTAAGAGCGCACCCGATATTTTATTTAGAATCTCCCTATTTGCCGTTGCCATAGGCGGCTTCTTCTTACGCCTGATAAATCTTGCCATTGGTTTTCTCTCATGAAGATGCCTTTGGGCGGGCCTTCCATAAAGGCGCATGATAAGCGATTTTCCCATTCTGCCCCCTCCGCATCCTCCAATACGCGGCAGGCTTGCGGGATTTTTCGCATAAAAAAGCGAAACTAATGCGGAGGCGGCCAAACTGTGAGCACCCCGTCCGCCTGCGCTCTTCCTGCGGGAGGCGCTCCGCAGGCGGGGAGGCGGAACCTGTGTGGCCCCCCGCGCCAGTTCGCTCCGCGCCATTTTGAAGCGCGCGGAAATGCTTTGGGGATAAGTACAAAATTTTTCTTTTAAAAAGGCCCGCTTTATGTAAGTTGTTTTTCCGCGCATTTTTTTTAAATGCGCTTTTTTAGTTAAATAATAAAACAAACAAGACATGAACATAAAGAAATCGACCATTGCGGCTTCGATGCTTGCCGCGTCATTCCAGGCCTGGGGCTCAGGATTCCAGGTTGTGGAACAGGGCGCGTCAAACCTCGGCACCGCGCTAGCCGGCGCGGTGGTGAACGCAAATAACGACGCAACTGCGGCATATTGGAATCCGTCGGCCGCGTTTTTCGTCCAAAGCGAAAACAAAATAGACTCGGCCGGCTCATTCCTGGTGCCCACTATGCAGTTCCAGGGAACCGCCACCTACCCCACGGGCGCCGAAGTTCCGGGGACGGACGGCGGCAACGCCGGAAAGCTCGCCTTCGTGCCAAACTTCTTCTACGTCAAAAAATTTGGCGACCAGTGGCTCGGCACCGTCTCCATCACGTCGCCATTCGGGCTTGAGACGCGCTACTCCGACGACTTTGTCGGCCGCCAGCACGGCATACAAAGCAACCTCATGACGCTCCAGATAAACCCGAGCGTGGCCTACAAGCCCCTCGACTGGCTCTCGTTTTCAATAGGCGCCTCCGCCGACTACATAAACGCGGAGCTCTCCTCCACAACCTACATAACGACCCACCCCGCGCTGGGCCCCGTGGAGGCCAGAACCCGCGCCAACGGCCACTCCTGGTCCGGCAGCTTCAACGTCGGGGTAACCGCAAAGTTCCTCGAAACGGGCAGGATAGGCGTTGCCTACCGCCACCGCATAGACCAGAATTTAAGCGGAAGCCTGTACCTCCAAAACAGCCAGATAGGGCTGAATCAGGACAAGCCCATAACCGCCGACCTCAGCCTGCCAAGCAACATGACAGTCGGCGTCTATTACCGCTTCAAGGACGCCCCCATCGCCGTCATGGCCGACTACGCCTTCACGCAGTGGAACCTCTTCAACACCCTCACGCTCGTCGAAAGCGACGCCCCGAACACGGAATACGTCACAAAGGAAAACTGGAAGAACACCTCGCGCGTCAGCATCGGCGCCCACTATTTCCCGAGCTGGGACAGGAACATGGTTCTGAGAATCGGCATGGCCTGGGACGAATCCCCCGTGCGCAATAGCCACTACCGCACCCCGCGCATCCCCGACTCCAACAGGTGGTGGGCGTCATTCGGCATCGGCTACAAGATAGACTGGCTCAACCTCGACTTCGGCTATACCTACATACTCTTCGACGACGTCAACATAAATAACGACGTCGAACCCGGAAAGGGCACGATAAACGGCTCCTACACGGGCCACGCCCACGTGATATCCTTCCAGGCTGGCATAAGCTGGTAGCCCTCTCATCCGACGGCGGCCAAGGCCGCTTCGGCGGCATCAGGGCGCGCCCCCGTTTTTCGGGCGGCGCGCCCTCGCTTTTAATACGTTTAATGGCCGCACGTTTTTTTATGGCAATTTAAACTTGACGCATCCCGGCCGATTCCCAACATAAAACATTTTAATAATCATGAGTTCCGGAATACCAGAGCAGATCGCCAGAGTCCTAGTCGTCTCCAACAAGATGGGCATACACGCCCGTCCGGCGGCAATGATAGTGCGCGCGTCAAACAAATATTCGGGCGCGGATCTTATCGTTGAAAAGGACGGCGAACAGGTCAACGGGAAGAGCATCATGAGCCTCATGATGCTTGCCGCAGGCCGCGGTTCTCAAATAAGGTTTGTGGCAAGCGGCGAAGGCGCGGAGCAGATGCTCGACGAAATAGAGGATCTCTTCAACCGCAAATTCGACGAGGAATAGCCTCCTTGGGCCGCGCGTCGCTATCGCGCGCATCTTCCCATATGGCGCCGGAAACCCTGCGCGGGACACCGGAAAGCAGACTCAAATATTGCAAACGGACGGTTCAAGCCTCCGTTTTTTTGCAGAACTGCCTGCGCGCCCGAAGGGATGGCGCAAGATTTTCTCTCATACCCAGCCGCTTGAAGCCGCCCGCGAAGACAACCGATGAAAGCAAAAGGCAAAACGCTTCCAGCCAAAAACCTGCCGGGTGCAATTCTTTCCACAGCCTGCATGTTTTTATCTGCGGGATGCCTTATAATACCAAAGGAAATACAGGAAGCCTACGTCTCAGACTTGGCGGTATGCGAGACGATGTCCTCCGGGCAGACCGAAATCCGCATTGCAGGCAGCTACGGCGAAAGCGCATGGGGAATCGACACCCTGAATGCAGTACGGGAAAACGACGCGATACGAATTTCCGGCATGCTGAGATATAGGGCGCCGGGGAAGATAGACTTCAAGCTGAAAGTCCCGGACGGCGTAAACGAAGTCTATTTCTGCTCCAGAAAGATTTGGTCGAGAGACAATACGGAAGCGAAAACCCGCTGAAAAATCCGCCTGCACTTTCCACGGAAGAGTTCAACCATTTCGAGCCCCCCCCAAAAAATGCAGGATAAAATAATGCGCGAAACGCATGCATGACAAATGCTGCAAGAGTCAAAATACTCCCCACTCAACCCCTCCGATACGCGCGTTCCAAGAAAGAAGCCCATAGGCTAGAATTGCCGCAGGAATCAATCCCGAAAGACCTGAAACAAGACTCCGGCATAGATAAGAATGCCGCAAAAGAAACGGTAGAAAATATAACACCTGTCTCTTATACACATCTCCGAGCCCACGAGACGGAGCTACATCTC
>ERZ1026946.250-NODE-250-length-21556-cov-36.735036_pt1 | contig 21556 bp, 16 predicted proteins | sample MGYA00519460_ERZ1026946 | MGnify/ENA primary metagenome ERZ1026946 (study PRJEB26926, sample SAMN06164620) | human gut metagenome | biome: ENVO:00009003; feature: ENVO:2100002; material: ENVO:00002003 | host: Homo sapiens | place: USA | collected 2012 ...
GAGATGTAGCTCCGTCTCGTGGGCTCGGAGATGTGTATAAGAGACAGATTTTAAATTACATATAATTAAACGCCAAAAAAGTTCCGCCCGCCCCCTGCCAATCCGGCCGATTTTTCGCCCCCTCGCGAAAGCCCGCGCTTTAAAATGCAAAAAAACGCCCCATTTTTTCCAAAAAGCGCGTTTTTTTAAATTGGGCCAAAATTTTTTTTGCATGGATTTCCCCCGCTTTTGCGCCTGTCCACAAATTGTCAATAACTTGCAAAGAACTTCCAAGGCCCCGCCGCAAATCGTTAAAAACAGGTTAGTTTCGCACATCCCGGCAGCGCGTTTGCCCTTTTTAAGGGCGCTTCAGCCTCCCCGGCTGCGCCGGGCCCCCTCGTGGAGGGGGTTCGGGCGCGGCGGAAAAATCGGAAACCGTGGCAAGCATTTTTTGAAAAATTTTTTTCACATCCGTTTTGTCAACAACTTGTCAAAAAGTTATTCTTGAAATAATCAGGCCGCTATAAAATAGTCCTCTGCATTGGAAGGCGCCCGTAGCCTCGGCCAGCCGTCCCGAAAGCGGCGGAAACGGGGTTCAAGCGGGCGTCCGAATTTTTCTATCTTTATATAAAACAGGAATTTATCCACAACCCCGCCCATCCCCCAAGCCGGGGAGCCAAAGGCAAGTCGCTATGCGAAAGCCTCTTGCGCCCCGGGCCGTGAAAAAGGCTGAAAACCGGCTTGACTGAAAGGGCGGCTTTTTGTGAATAAATCCCGAGAATTTGGAGAAAAAATGTCAGAAAACTCTTTGAACACGCTTGAAAAAGGACTCTGGGACTCGGCAAAGGCGGGGCTTTCCGCCGCCATGTCCCGGGAGACTTTTTCGTCGTGGTTCGGCGAAATGGACTGCGTGGGCGTGGAAGGCGGCGTCCTGAAACTCGGCGCCTCCACGGATTTCGCCGCAGACTGGATACGGGACAACTATTCGGACATAATCAAAAAGCACCTCTGCCTGGCGGCCGGCGCCAACGTTGAATTCGACATAGTAACCGCAGGCGCCGCCCATTCCGGAGACGATTCCGCCTGCCCCTCCCCCGCCCCCCGGCGCCAGATTCGCCGGAGCGAACCCGCCGGGGCGGTCCCGCCCGTGATAAACCCGAGGAACACATTTGAAAACTTCGTGGTAGGCGAAGGCAACAGCCTTGCCCATGCGGCCTCCCTGGCAGTCGCAAAGTCGCCCGGCAGCGCCTTCAACCCCCTGTGCCTGTACAGCTCCACCGGCCTCGGCAAAACGCACCTGATGCACGCCGTCGCCCACTTCATTTTCATGAACAACCCCTCCTCGTCCATAGTTTACCTCTCCTCCGAGAGGTTCGTGAACGAGTTCATCAAGGCGATACAAGACAACGACCTTGTAAAATTCCGCCAGCGATACCGCTCCGTGGACGTGCTAATGATAGACGACGTGCAGTTCTTCTCCGGCAAGGAGCGCTGCCAGACGGAGTTCTTCCACACCTTCAACGACCTGTTCAACGCCGGCAAGCAGATAATACTTTCCTCCGACCGGCCCGTAAGCGAGATTCCCGACCTGGAAGCCCGGCTCGTCTCCCGTTTTGAATGGGGCATGCCAATCGACATACAGCCCCCCGACTACGAGACGCGCGTGGCGATTCTCGCAAAGAAGGCCGAAGCCCTCTCCGTAAAAATTCCCGCCGAGGTGCTCGACCTGCTCGCGCGGCGCATAACAAAGAACGTCCGCCGCATGGAGGGCGCCCTCAACCGCCTCATAGGCTACGCCTCGCTCGTCTCCTCCCCCGGGGCGCTCGACGTAAAGACTGCGGAAAAGCTCCTCGCGGACGCGTTTTTGCAGGAGGAAAGCTCCAGGCAGACCGGGGTTGAGGACATCCAGAAAAAGACGGCGGAATACTACAAGGTGGAGGTCGCAGACCTCGTAGGGCCGAGGAGGCCGGCGAACATCGCGCTTGCAAGGCAGGTCGCCATGTACATTTCAAGGAAGCTCACCTCCCACTCCCTCCAGGAAATCGGGCAGCTTTTCGGGAACAGAAACCACGGCACCGTCATGCACGCGATAAGCTCGGTTGAAAATGCGATGGAGCAGGACGACGTGCTCGCCCGCGCAGTGGAATATCTCCTGAGGTCCCTCTCAAAGTAGGGGGCAGATTCCGCGCCGCCTGGCGGCGAAGCGGGCCGCCCGGAAGGGCCGCGAGAGCTGGCACGGCCCGGCCGGCGCGCCCGGGGAAGGGGGAGGCCCATTTGTAAAAAGCCCGGGGCGCTGCGGCGGAAGCCCTTGAAGCGATGCGGTGAAAGCCTGAAAAACGCCGCCCGGTCAAATGCGCAAAAATGGCGCAGACTCCGGATTTTTTGCTGGAATCGCGCCCCTTTTTAGCGATACTGAAAGGCATGGCAAAAGTGAGGATTGCGATATTCGGGCTGGGAGGCGTCGGAGGCTTTCTGGGGGCGAACCTGGCGTCGTTTTACGCCGGAGGGGAGAAGGCTGAAATCTGCTTTGTCGCCCGGGGGAAGACCCTCGAAAGCATTGCGGCAAACGGCATAGAGCTTGACTGGAACGGGGAAAAGACCGCCGCGCGCCCCTTCATCGCAACCGCATCCCCGGCGGACATAGGCGTCTGCGACTACGTAATTTTTGCGGCGAAGACGCCGGCTGTCGGGGAGTTTGTCAAATCGATTGCCCCGTGCGTCGGCCCGTCAACCGCGCTGGTTCCGTTTGCAAACGGCCTTGAGGCCGGAGAGATGATAGCCGCAGCCTTCCCGGAAAACTGCGTGGCAAGCGCCTGCGTTTACATAGTCTCCTACATAACCTCCCCCGGCAGGATAAGGTGCGACACCGCCAAGGCCGCCTATTTTTTAGGCGGGGAAGAAAAATGCGCCCCGGCCCTCGGGCGCCTCGCAAAAATAATGTCGGAAGCCGGAATATCCGCGAGGCTTGACGCGGACATATCGCGCAGGGTCTGGTCCAAGTTCGGCTTCATATCGCCCCTGTCAACTGTCATGGCGGCGTCGGGGGCAAACTACGGACGGCTCGCCCGCGACGCGCGCCTTGTGAAATCGCTCGAAACGCTCCTTTGCGAGTTCTGCGCGGTGGCGGAAGCTTCGGGGGAAGGGCTACCGCCGGACTTTGCGAGAGAGACCATGTCGGGATACTCCGCGATGATGCCCCCCGGCTCCACGACTTCGATGCAGCGCGACTTTGAGGCGGGGCGAAAATCCGAGCTGGAGTCGCTCACAGGCTGGATAGTCCGCCGCGCCGAAGCCCTGGGGATCGAAGTTCCGGAGTACCGCAGGCTCTACGGCGTTCTGTCGGCCCGCGAGCGGGCGCAGGGGCTATGACCCGGCAAAGTTGGTGGAATTTTCGGCTTTGAATTCGCAAAGAAACCGGACTCCGCCCCGCGCAGCAGGCCGCCCCGGAACGCGCCGCCCAAACGCTGCCCGAGCCCGGGGCTGCCGCGTTCGGTTGCGGCCAAGCCCCCGAGAGGCCGCCGAAGCGGCGGCAAGGCGCATGTTTTTTGTTGAAAACGGGTGAAAAGTCGGCAATCTGTGGGTTTTTTATGAGCGGAAAAACGAGAGTAAGATTCGCACCCAGCCCCACTGGATTCTTTCACATCGGCAGCGCCCGCACGGCGCTCTTCAACTGGCTTTACGCCCGGCACACGGGCGGAACATTCGTCCTGCGCATCGAAGACACCGACAAGGAGCGCAACACCGAAGAGTCCCTCAGGGTTCTCGTGGACGGCATGCGCTGGCTCGGCCTCGACTGGGACGAAGGCCCGGAGGTCGGAGGCTCCTACGGCCCGTATTTCCAGAGCAAGCGCGACGGCATATACCTCGAATACCTTGAAATCCTCCGCAAAAACGGAAGGGCCTACGACAAGGACGGGGCCGTGTTCTTCAAGGTGTCCGGCCAAAAGCAGGTGCTCCACGACCTGGTTTACGGCGACGTCGAGCGCCTTGAGGAAAAGGACTTCCCGATTTTCCGCTCAAACGGCACCCCCGTCTTCCACTTTGTAAACGTCGTGGACGACATCGCGATGGAAATTACAAACGTCATACGCGGCCAGGACCACCTCACCAACACAAACAAGCACATAGAGCTTTTCAAGGCATTCGGCGCGCCCATGCCGCAGTTTGCCCACATCCCGCTAATCCTAAAAAGCGAGGGCCAGGGCAAGATGAGCAAGCGCGACCGCGGGGCGCTCATAGAGGAGTACCAGCAGAAGGGCTTCATGCCGGAGGCCGTCCGCAACTACCTGTGCATGCTCGGATGGAACCCGAAAAACGAGAAGGAAGTGATGCCGATAGACGAAATCATATCGCTTTTTGACTTCCATGGCATAGTCCGCTCGAATGCCCGCTTCGACGAAAAGAAAATGGCCCACTTCAACACGGAGCACATAAGGGGCCTGCCTCCGGAAAAGTTCTCCGAGCTCGCGCGCAAGGCGATGGAGAGGGCGGGCGCAGGTTTCGGAAACGACGGCGCGTACGCGGACGCCGCCTTCAGGCTCGCCCAGCAGAAAGTCTCCGCAATGGAGTCCTTCCCCTCCCTCGTCGAATGCTTCTTCAACGAAAACTACGCATTCGACCCTGCGGCGAGGGATAAGGTTTTCAGAAAGGGCGACCCCGCAGCGCGCATGGAGGAGACCCTCGCCATACTCTCCGCCCTTCCGGAATTCAGCGCGGACGCGATGCACGCAGCCTTTGAAAAAGCCGCGCAGGAGAGGGGCCTGAAGCCCACCGAATACTTCCCCCCGCTGCGCTTTGCCATCTCCGGGGCGTCGGGCGGACCCGATTTGCTTCCTATGGCCGAAATCATGGGAAGGGACAGGGTTCTTTCGCGGATAGCGAGGTTTCTTGAATCCTGCCGGGCCGCGAACCACTGAGGCCGAGGCAGACTCAAAGCAGTAAAAACACTTTTTTCGAGAGTAAAAATATGAGCGATGCGATAAAACACGAATGCGGAATTGCGATGGTGAGGCTTCTTAAGCCCATATCCTACTACCAGGAAAAGTACGGGACGCCGCTTTACGGCTTCAACAAGCTCTTCCTCCTCATGGAAAAGCAGCACAACCGCGGCCAGGACGGCGCGGGCATAGGCGCGGTCAAGATAGGCGTGGAGCCGGGCAAGCAGTTCATGTTCCGCGACAGGAGCACGAAGGCAAACGCCCTCTCCTCCATATTCGCAAACCAGCTTGCATCCTACCAGGAGCTGGTGAAGGAGGGCGCAATACACCCCGAATTCCCTTCGACTGCCAAGGACAATTTCGACTTTTGCGCTGAGCTTCTCATCGGCCACCTGCGCTACGGCACGAGCGGCAAAAACGACAAGACCCTCTGCCATCCGTTCTTCCGCAAGAGCACCTGGCCCTCGCGCAACGTGATGCTCGTCGGCAACTTCAACATCACCAACACCGACGAGCTGAACCGCAAGCTCATAGAGCGCGGCGCGCACCCGGTTTTCAGTTCCGACACCCAGTCGATAATGGAGGAAATCTGCTACCACCTCGACATGGAGCATTCTGAAATCTACCGCAGCCTGCGCGACCAGGGCTTTTCAGGCGACGACGTGCTCCGCCTCATGGCGGACCGCCTGGACCCCGTCGACATCATCCGCCGCGCCGCAAAGGACTGGGACGGCGGCTACACCATAGCGGGCCTTCTCGGCAACGGCGACGGCTTCGTGCTGCGCGACGCAAACGGAATCAGGCCGTGCTACTACCTTAAAAACGACGAGATAGTGGCCTTCGCCTCCGAGCGCGTCCCGCTCATGACAATTTTCGACGAGACCGAGGAGAACGTCCGCGAGCTCGAGCCCGGGCACATTTTCGTTGTGAAGCACGACGGGGAATGCAAGGACGAGGTTTACAGGGAGCCGGGCGAAAAGAAGTCGTGCACATTCGAGCGCATATACTTCTCGCGCGGCAACGACCCCGAAATCTACCGCGAGCGCAAGGCCCTGGGCGCCGCCCTCGTGCCGCAGGTGATGGACGCCGTCGGCCACGACCTCAAAAACACGGTTTTCAGCTACATTCCAAACACCGCCGAGATGGCCTACTACGGGCTCATGCAGCAGCTTCGCCTCTCGCGCCGCGAGGAGGTCAAGGCCGAGATACTAAAGATGTCGGCCGAAGGGGCGCCCATAACCTCCGAGGTTCTCGACAGCCTCATAATGGACAACTGGCCGAGGGGCGAGAAGGTCGTCCACAAGGACATAAAGCTCAGGACCTTCATCAGCTCCGAAAAGGACCGCATGCAGATGGCCTCCCACGTCTACGACATAACCTACGGCGTGGTGACCCCCAGCGATTCATTCGTCGCCCTTGACGACTCCATCGTGCGCGGCACGACCCTGCGCCAGCAGATACTGAGGATTCTGAGCCGCATGAACCCGCGCAAGATAGTTGTGGCCTCCACAGCCCCGCAGATACGCTACCCCGACTGCTACGGCATAGACATGAGCGAGCTGGGCAAGTTCGTGGCCTTCCAGGCGGCCGTGCAGCTCCTCAAGGAGCGCGGCAACCGCGACCTCATACTCGAGGTTTACCAGCTCTGCTGCGAACAGGCGGACAAGGACCCCCGCGAGATGAAAAACCACGTAAAGAAGATATACGACCAGTTCACCGACGACGAAATCTCCGAAAAGATAGCCGCCCTCGTATATCCCCGGAACATCCCCTGGAAGGGCGAGCTCCAGCTCATATTCCAGTCGATTGAAAACCTCCACAAGTCCATAAAGTCCTCCTCCGGGGACTGGTACTTCACCGGCGACTACCCCACCCCCGGCGGCTTCAAGGTGCTCAACCGCGCATTCATAAACTACTTTGAAAAGAAGGAGGGGCGCAGCTACTAGCGCCTTTTGCATGGGCCTGCGCGCAATGGCATTCAGGGCCGCGTCGTTTGCGCTTTCATTTGCGCTGGCGGCGGCGTGCGGCTTCATGGCCTCCCTCTTGTGGACGGCGTGGGATTCCCCGCCCTCCCCCGCACCCGGCGGGGATGCCAAACTCCGCGCCGCAGCCTCAGACCCGAGCCTCATGCCGAAGCGCGGATGGACCACGGTGTCGAGGGCGGACGGAATAAGGGCTGCCATCGCTGCGGCGATGGCGGGCGACATCGCTTCCGGCTCGGGGCGCACGGCTGCGGCGCAAATTCCGAGGGTGCGCATAGGCGGCGGAGAGCTGGAGCTAACCGTCGACGTGAACGCCCCCATAATGGGCATGGACATGGTGCGCCCCCTGGCCTTCACGTTCCGTTCGCGCTCCGGCGCGCTCGAGCTTGCCGGCGCCCGCCTCGGCGGGGCCAGGATACCGCTCCTTGCCGCCAGGGGAATGTTCGCCTCGACGCTCAACTCGTATATTGCGGGCCCCTCGACCGCCGAGGCGGCTGAGATTTTCAAAAGTTTTTCATCCGTCGAAATAGACGGCGAAACCCTGGTGATGCGCCCGTGAGTATCCGCCTTTCACTGTTAGCCGCCCTATGCGCCGCGCTCTCCGCCGCGCCCGGCGGGGTTTGCGCCCCCGGAAGCGAAGCGGACTCCGGCGGCGGGCGCACGATGGGCGAGATGCTCCGCGCCCTCGAAAGGGAGAGGGAGCTGGCCCGGAAAGAGCTTGGCGAAGGCCCGGAAACGGGCGGAAGCGCCGCCGTTTTGCCGCAGAATTTTTCAGATTTTGAAATAGAGATGGACAGGTTTGCGGCGGAGCGGGAAGCTGCCCTGGCCGGGATAGCGGCGAGGCTCGCAGCCCGCCCGAAACTAGCCGTGGCGGAGCCGGACGCCCCCGCCCCGGAAGCTGCGGGAATGAGCGACGAGGCGTTAAAAAAGATGAAGTCCGTCCTGGAGGAGGAAATCAAAAAATCAGAGGCCGACCTCTCGCTCGATACCCTCCCCAAGGCCGAACAGTTCTACCAGGCATTCTCGTCCAATTCGGCCTTCGCAATATTTTCAAAGGACTACGAGGCCCGCAACCTCGCGCTGGCCCTCGCCGAGAATGCTGACAAGGCGTTCGCCCAGTGCTTCGGCCCCGGAACCCCGTTTGCAAAGCCCGTGGAAATCCACATGCTGCCGGAGGGCGATGCGGAATTTGACGGGCATTTTCTTGAAAACATAAGCAGGAGCGGCGACACCGTAATATCCGTGAAGTGCACCCCGGCACTTCCGCTCGACGAATTCTGCCGGCTGCTCAACCGCGCCTACCTGCGGACCCTTGCGCTGGCACTCGGCGGTGAAAAGGCGTTTTTTTCCGTTCCGAAATGGATGCAGGACGCCTTCGACGTCTCGGCGGCAGCCGGCCTTTCCCGGGGCGTTTCGTTTGAGATGGCGCGCCGTGCCGCAAAGCTTCCGCCCGCCCCTCCCGAGGATGTCTTTTCGGGGAGGCTGCCGGATGGGGCCAATGAAATATCGGCCTATTGGACGATGGTAGCCATGCGCGCCGCCTGCGGCCAGCCCGCAAAATTTGAATCCCTGATGCGGAGGCTTCTCGTATGCGGCGGGGATTCGGCAAAGGCTGCGGAAACGCTCCGGGCGGAATTTCCGGGCGCGCGGGATTTCGGGCTCTACTGGCGCACCGCGCTCTGCGGGGAAATTTTCGCGCGCCTAGGCGGGGTGAAGCGTCCGGAAGATTCGGATGCCGAAATCAGGAGGCTGTGCGTCCTGGCCATCCCGCGCGAAGGCGAATCCCCCCAGCCCGTGTTCGACGCCGCCATATTTGAAAACCGGGACCTCCTCCAAAAAGCCATAGAAGCCAGAATAATGGAGATAAAGCTGGAGCTTCCCTGGACGAACCCGGCCTACTACAACGCCATGGTGTCGCTCGGGCGCATGTTTGAAGCTGCGGCGGAGGGGGATTCGGGCGGCTTTGAAAAGGGGCGCGCCGACTTCCTCTCCGAACTCCGGCGGGCGCGGGACATATCTCAAAGGACGGAGAAAATCCTATCCGCCCCGGCGCCCTAGGCATCCGCATTCCGCTTCCGCCGCCCCGGCCAAATATGCTTGCCGCCCACGGCTGCATCCTGGCCCGCCTGTTCCGAGGCTCGGAGTTTTTACCCCCGCAGAACCTGCGCCAAACCTTGAAGAGCGGAAGAGGGCCGTCCAGTTCTGCCCGCGCTTCGACAAGTGCCGCAGCATGATTATTGAATAGTTTTTGAAGCGTCTCATTGCAGTCCCCAAATAGGCCGCACAAAATACGGCAATACCTGCCCTATCGAAAAACGCCTCTTTTTAAGAAAGGATAAAAATCGCTAACGCTTCGCAGACATTGTAAACATCGCCATGACAGGGTTTGCGGCAAACCCTGACTATCCTTTCCGCCCCTCCGACGGCCGCATTCCGCGCCGCGCAAAAAAAATGCGCTGCAACCGCTTTTCAAAGCCCTTGTAAGTCTGTTGAGGGAGCCTTTTTTCAACCCGGCGCGAGAGGATAAGCAGGACGCAAAATTTAAAACAGGGCGAAAAACCTTTCCAAATCTCACTTCATTTTTTTTGGGGCCGGCGCAAAAAATTTCAAAACTCAAATCCGGGCGCAAATTCCGCCCCAAAGCCTTTAAATTCCGGCAAATTGCCGTTATTTCCCGGAATTTTCCGTATTCTATCCCATCATTCAAACGCCGCCGCCCGCAAAAGGAGGCAAAAAACTCCCGCTCCACGAAAGCGGGGCGGGAGCCGCATTTGCGCCCCGGAAAAATCGCTAAAGAATCGGGGATGAATCCGCGCGGGCGCTGGCGGGATTTCCGCGGGCCTTCCCCGTCGTAAAAAACCGCCTCCCGATTCCGGGACTGGCAGGGCTAAGGGCCCAAAAAAACGGGCCGCGCGCAAATCCATGCCGCAAAGGCGCGCCCGCTCCGCCCGGCAAGCGCAAAAAAATCGCCCCATCCAAACGGGCGCCGAATGAAGCGCAAAGCCCGGGGCGGGGCGCAAATCAAGGGCGGGGGCGGAAATGCTAGGCGCGCGGGGCGCCCTCCTCAAGCTTTCCGTCCCTCATATGGACGATGCGGTCTGCTATGTCGAGAATGCGGTTGTCGTGCGTCACAAGAATTACCGTCACGCCAAGCTCCTTGGACATCTTTTTTATGAGGTCGACGACTTCCCTTCCGGTTTTTTCGTCGAGGGCCGCCGTTGGCTCGTCGGCGAGGACTATCGCGGGCTTGCGTATGAGGGCACGGGCGATTGCCACGCGCTGCTTCTGCCCCCCCGAGAGGTGGCCCGGGCGCTTTTCGGCCTGGTCGGCTATGCCGACGGTCTCAAGGGCGGCGAGGGCGAGGGCGCGAGACGAGGCCCCGGTGTGGCGGCCGTCAAATGCGAGCGGAAGCTGGACGTTTTGTATGACCCTTATAGATTCGAGCAGATGGTGGCTCTGGAATATGAAGCCTATCTTGCGCCTTATTTTCCTTAGCATTGCGGGGCTTGCGCCAAGGAGCGAGTCGCGGTCTATGCGTATCTGCCCCTGCTGGATTGTGAGCTGCGCCCCTATGAGCTTCAAAAGGGTGGATTTTCCGGAGCCTGAAGGCCCCATTATTATGGCTATCTCCCCGCGGACGAAATCGAGGTTTACGCCGTGCAGAACCTCCTTTACGCCGTCGCCCTCCCTGTATGAGTGGTGGAGGCCGCGTATGGATATTATGGGAGTGTCTGGCTCTTCGGAAATCATCGGTATTTTCCAATACCAGCAAAACCGGCGCGCCTTTTCAAGAATCAAATGGGATTTCGGGCGGGCCTGCCGCAGAACGGCTGCGAGAGGGCGGCAGTTCGTGCAAATAGCTAAAAAAATCATCTTTTCAAAAAAAGCGGTTTTTTCAAAAAAAACTGCCACCCGCAAGCGGCCCCGGGCGTCACGACCCATTCAAGTAATTTATAAAAAGCCATTTAAGCCTAAAGGTTAAAATGCGCCATCCCCTGCAAAAATATAAAAAAACAGTTGACGCATTCGTGTGAGGAAGTAATTTTTATTTCGTTCGTAAATTTCCGGTATATACAGCCTTGCCATAAGTTGGGCGCGCATATCCGTAAAAATACGGACAAAACACACCCCAATAACCAACGCGATTTTTGCGGATTCATCCTTCCATGCCCCGCAGGTGGATGCAAATCCGTCCCTTAACATATTGTGCCATTATGAATAAAAAAATTGGAATGCTGACGGCTTCCGCCATTGCCCTGTACGGTACGGCGCAGGCCGAAACCGTATACGCCATAAAATCCGGCGACTGGTCAGACGAGACGATATGGGCGACCAAGGTCGTAGACGAAGAAACTCAGGCCGAGACATACGTCCCCTATGGGGGCATCCCGACGATGGACGACACCGTGATATTCAATTCCGGAGTAGAGGTCAACCTCACTTCCGACGTTGATATCGGCAAGTTCGGCTTCAACTACAATAACGCCGAATCTGCTGTGCTCAATATTTCGGGCCCCGCCGGCGCCCTCTACATGAATAACTCTGAGACTTCGGACCTTTATTACGGGTACAAACTCGAAGTAAACCTCACAGATGGCGCATATATGGAGAGTTCCATGCTAAACTGGGGAAGCGGCGGCTATTACAAATTCAATGTGGACGCCTCAACTTTCTACGGCCAATTTGACCAGTTTAATGGTTCTGCAATCGCCGGAAAAGACGGGACGTTCGATAGCGGCGTGTATTTTACAAACGGCTCAGAAGCCTTTGCAGTAAACGCCTGGGTTCTCGGCAAGCAGCAGGCGGCCAACCACCACCTCACAATGTCCTTTGACGCCTCCACGCTGACGAACCTCGGCAATGGCATTGAAGTCAGCGCAAAGGGCGAGAACGCAAGCACAAAATTTATAGCACAAAACGGCAGCACCATAAATCATAACGACAAAACCCTCAAGGTTACCGCCACGAACGCCGGCGCAACATCGGAAGCTGTTTTTGACAATTCGGTTCTGATGGCGAACGAACTTTGGGTTGAAACAAGCGGCGCAAACTCCGCAGGGGCCATCGCATCCGCCACCCTCAAAAACATGACGGAGGACCAGCTCCAGCTTTCAAACCGTTTCATAATCCAGGGGAATGCCGCAGGAGCCACGGCCGAAATCAACATCGTAGATTCCAATGTAAAGAATACAAACGGCCTCACGCTGCGCGCAATAAACGGAGGCAACGCCGTCTTTACAATAGACAATTCAACCGTGGTTCTCGGCTCGAACTACCTTGAGGCGTCAAACGGCTCTACAAACCTCATAATAAAAAACGGCTCCTACGTGACTTCGCAGGGCATCCGCCTCGCAACCAATAATGTCAACCCCGTAAAGAACTTCATAACAATCTACGGCGAAGGCTCCAAGCTCGACCTCCGGGCCCAGGGCAGCAATTCCATCGAAATCGGCTCGAATACCGGCGAGAGGACGGAAGGCAAATACGTCGGCTTCGTATTCGGCGGATATGAAAACGGCAAATTCGTTGCGGCAGATGCGGGCGCCTTCAAGTGCGGCTGGGAGTTCAAGGCACGCGCCGACAGCTCCTTCACCTACCTCCTCGGCGCCTCGAACGCCCTCACCGACTTCGACAAGACGCAGGCAATACTCGACGGCAGATACCTCAAGCCGATTGACGGCCAGATTTACGTCGATTTCACAAACGTAGTCGGCCTCGAAGCCGGTTACTACAAGTTTGCGCTCATGACTTCCGACCAGAGCATAGCAGACGGCGGAATCTGGAATGAAAATGTCGCAGGCGAAACAATAGTCCACACATTCGACTGGAATAAGACCCTCGGCTGGAATGAGGACACCAAGACCTACGAAAACATAACTGAAACCGAAGGCGTGCAGCTCGTTTACGGCGAAGACGGCAAGTGCTACGAAATAAACGACAACACCCTGTACATAAACGTAGTGGTAAGCGCAGTCCCCGAACCCGCCACATGGGCTGCGATATTCGGCGCGGCGGCCCTCGCCATTGCAGCGCGCAGGCGGCGCGCCCGGGCATAGGAGCCGCACCGTTTCGGCAGACTTTGAACTTCAAAGCCCCGCAATGCGCGGGGCTTTTTTGTGCTCTAAAGAACATAGCCCCGCAAAACCGCACCTTGCCCCCACGGGCTAAGCCTCTCAAACACTCCCGCAGCGCCGGAACCGCCCCACGGCGCATCCGCCAGTACAGCCGCCGTAAAAAAACGCGCCCCCTCCCTGCCCTTTTAAATAAACTGCCAAAAACTGCAATGCCCGGAAGAAATGGAAATGGCGCCATCCTTAAAACCTCCGCGCAAGGCTTTTTTGCAGGCGGCAACTTTCATTAAAAAATCGGCCTTCTGTAAAAATCTCCATAAATCACCTTTTAGATTTGCCCCGCCTGCGCATTACTCCACACATTCTGCCCGCACCACGCACAGCCTTCCCCCTCTCCAAAAAATCCAAAATTAGACAAGCGCCCAATAACACGCAAACCTCGGGCAAAGCAGAATTATAAGATAAAACCTATGTAGCGGCCCGGCGCCCGGCAAGACAGTCGGATGCAGCCGCAAAGCCTCCCGAAATCGCCGCCTGCCCATCCTCCCGCCCGAAAATTTTGCAGCCGCATTTTAAAGGGGCTGGCATAGATTAAAAAGCCCCGAAAGAAACGAAAAATCAGGCGGCGTTTCGCGGCAGGTTGGGCGGGTTCCTATCCGTGTAAAATTCAATTTCAGAATCCGCTTTCCGTTCCCTCATCTATGGCCAGCCCCTTTAATGAAGTTAAATGACACAAAACGTTTTTTTACGCAAATTCCCAAACGCTGACGCCGTCCCATGCCGGAAGCCCGCCTTAAAATCCCTTCCAAGTGCCCGCTTTCTATGCCCGGCGCCTTGCGATGTGCCCCCCGCCCTCCCGCGCAAGGGCCGCGCATGCGGCGCGCAAGCGAAAGGCGCGTAGCTTGCCGGAGGCTCCCCCGCCCGGAGCATCCGCGCTTCCCGCGCCGGGGCGAAAAAAGACGGCTCCCGAAAGAGCCGTCTGACGAATATGAAGAAACTTCGCAGTAGAAATAAAGTGTCAGGCGAACGAAACGGCGTTGCCGGTAATCTCAGGCGGCTCGGGATAGGCCCCGGAGCAGTAGCCCAGGGCGGCCCCTCCGTAAACCATATTTTCCGGCGGGACGCCGAGCGAGGTGAGGACGGGCCTCAGCGCAGGAGACGAGCAAAACGGCACCAGCGCATGTATCCAGCAGCTCGAAATTCCGAGCGAATGCGCCGCAAGAAAGATGTTCTGGAGGGCGCACGCGGCGTCGGCCTCGGGAGCCACGATGTCCGGGCCTGTCGGATTTGCGGACACTATAACGAAAGTCGGGGCGGCGTAGAAAAAGTTGAAGGACGGGTCCACCGCCTCGGAGACATAGAAATCTTCGCCGGAGGCGAGAAACGCCTCTTTTGCCGCAGAAAGGAGCGCCGAGAGCGACTCCTTTTTCTGGACTACGCAAAAATGGCAGCCCTGGGCGTTCACTCCGCTGGGCGCGCGGCGGGCGCAGTCGAGAATGGCCATGAGGTCGCGGCTGGGAATCTGGCGGTCCTCAAAAGAGCGCACGCTGCGGCGCGAAAGTATGTTTTTAATGACTTCGTTCATATCATATGAAAAATATTCATGCGGCCCCCGCCGCAGCGCGGCGGCAAATCCGGCCGGATGCGCATGCGCCTTTATATTTTGTAAGACAAGCTGCGGCCGGAAATGTTGCAGTTTTTTTTGCGGGACTCCGCGCGCGGCCTGATTTTAACAAAAACGCAACAAAGTGGGGTTTAGATACATTCGCCGTTTCCGCCCGGCCCGGCATAGCTTTCGTCCGGCGCGCCCGGGCGAAAGCTCCGGAAAGGCCGGGATGGCGCCCCTTTTTTATTTGACTATATTTTGAATGGGTGTAGTTGTGTCGGATTTTATTATTAAACAAAGCAAGGAAATGCTCGTTCAGATTCTAAAGTCGAAAATATTGCGCGCAGAAACGACCGACGCGATACTTGATTACGAGGGGTCGCTCGCCATAGACGAGGCTCTGATGAACAAGGTGGGGCTCATCTACGGCGAAAAAATACTGGTGGGCAACATCACAAACGGCAAGAGGTTTGAAACTTACGCAATCCCCGCACCCGCCGGCTCAAGGACCATTTCGCTCCGCGGCGCCGCCGCCCACATGGGCAAGAAGGGGGACCTGCTGGTGCTTATGTCGTTCGCGCAGATGACGGAGGAGGAGGCCCGCAAATGGGTGCCCCGCACGATAACCCTCGCCGAATGCAACTCCAGGGCCATAAAGGAACAGAACACCCTGCGGGCCTGACTCTTACAATTTCGGAACTAAAAGCCGCAAAATCCAAACAAAAAAAAAGATATGTCGTACAAACTATTCATTCCAGGCCCCATCGAGGTTTCGGAAAAGACCTACAAGGCAATGACCACCCACCTGGTCGGACACCGCAGCAAGGACTTCGTCGCCCTCATGGAAAAGATCCAGCCGGACCTTCAGAAGCTGTTCTTCACGAAGGACCCCGTGTATCTGAGCACCTCCAGCTCCTGGGGCGTGATGGAAGGCTCCATCCGCAACGTCTGCCGGAAGAAGATTTTAAACTGCGCAAACGGCGCGTTCTCGGACAAGTGGTACGACGTATCCAAACGCTGCGGCCTCGAAGCCGAAATGCTCAAGTACGAATGGGGCAAGCCGGTCGACCCCGAGGATGTCCGCAAGGCCCTCTCAACGGGCGAATTCGACGCAATAACAATCATACACAACGAGACTTCCACCGGAACGATGAGCGACATCAAGGCCCTCATGGACGTGATACGCGAGTTCCCTGAAGTGATTTCGATAGTCGACACCGTAAGCTCCTTCTCCGCCCTCCCCATAAAGAAGGACGAGCTGGGCATAGACGTGATGGTGGCCGGCTGCCAGAAGGCCATGGCAATCCCCCCGGGCCTCGCCTTCCTCACCGTTTCCGAACGCGCCCTGAAGCGCGCCGCCGAAACCCCCGGGCGCGGGTACTACTTCGACTTCCTCGAGTTCCAGAAGAACTACGAAAAGTCAATGACCCCCTCCACCCCGGTAATCTCCCTCATCTACGCCCTCGAAAGCAAGCTTGAGGACATCTCCTCGGAGGGCCTCGAAAACCGCTACGCCCGCCACCGCGAAAACAACAAGATAGTCCGCGACTGGGGGTATGCGCACGGCTTTGAGCTTCTCCCGGAGGAAAAGTACGGGTCGGTTTCGCTCAACTGCTTCAAAAACACGCTCGAAGTCGACCTCCCGGGCCTCATCGCAGAGCTTAAGAAGCGCTACAACATGATGTTTGACGGCGGCTACGGCGCGCTCAAGGGCAAGACCTTCCGCATATCAAACATGGGCGACGAAACGCCCGAAACGATGCGCGAGCTGCTCTCGAACATCGATTCCATACTTCCGGATTTCCTGAAGAAGTAGGAATCCGCCCGGACAAAAGACCACGCGCGAAATGAAGAAACTTGTCATTGCCGAAAAGCCGAGCGTCGCTGCGGACATAGCCCGCGTGCTCGGAAAGGCCAAGAAAAACGGCGATTTTTACGAGAACGAAGACTTCGTAATATCGTCCGCCCTGGGGCACCTCATAGAGCTGCCCATGCCCGCCGACATCGACAAGAAATACGCGCGCTGGTCTCTTGCCAACCTCCCCATCCTGCCCGAGTCGTTCAAGCTAAAGCCCATCGAAAAGACCAAGAAGAAATTCGCGGAGCTCAAAAAGCTGATGGGCCGCGACGACCTCTGCGGCGTTATAAACGCGTGCGACGCGGGCAGGGAGGGCGAGCTGATTTTCACATACATATACGAGGTCGCCAAATGCAAGCTCCCGAGGGAGCGCCTGTGGATGTCGAGCATGACGCCCGAGTCTATCCGGGACGCATTCGCCCACCTGAAGCCGCAGGAGGAAATGGTGTCGCTCCAGGACGCCGCCCGCTGCCGCAGCGAGTCCGACTGGATTGTCGGAATGAACGGCACGAGGGCCGTCACAACCCGCATGTTCGGGGCGAAAAACAAGGCCCTCGTCAGCGTCGGCAGGGTGCAGACGCCGACGCTCGCCATGATAGTGGAGCGCGAGCACGAAATATCGAACTTCACGCCCAGAAAATTCTGGAAGGTTTCGGCATCGTTTGAAATAGCAAACGGCACCTACCAGGGCCTCTACCAGCGCCCGGACTTCAAGTCAAAGGACAAGGAGGCGGGCGACGCCGCAGACCGCGTGTGGTCAAAGGAGGAGGCCGAACGCATAGCGGCCGAGGCGATGGCTGCGCAAACCGCCCAGGTGAGCGAAAAAAAGACGCAGTCCAGGCAGGCGGCCCCGAGGCTCTACGACCTCACCACCCTCCAGCGCGAGGCCAACAACCGCTTCTCGTTCTCGGCCGCGCGGACGCTGTCAATAACCCAGGCCCTCTACGAAAAGCACAAGATGGTGACCTATCCGCGAACGGACTCAAGGGCGCTCCCCGAGGACTACCGAGGCGTCTGCGCAAAAACCCTCCCAGCCCTGGGCGGAAGGTACGGGGAGTTCGGCAGGCGGGCGGTCGAAAGCGGCTACGTGCAAAAGGCCTCAAAGCGCATCTTCAACAACGCCCAGGTGAGCGACCACTTCGCAATAATCCCCACGGGCGTCGACAGCGGCAAGCTCGGCGAGGACGAGGCGAAAATTTACGACATGATAGCGCGCCGCTTCATAGCCGCGTTTTATCCGGACGCCCTTTTCGACGTCACAACGAGGATTTCCAAAGCCGCCAGCCACTCCTTCAAAACAGAAGGCAAGGTCATGAAGTCCCCCGGCTGGCTGGAAGTCTATGAAAAGGGCGACGCGGCACCGAAAGACGGGGCAAAGGACGGCGACGAGGCGCCGCAGAACGCCACCCTTCCCGCCCTCGCGGACGGGGAGTCGTCCGCGAAGGTCCTAAGCGCGCAGACGAAGGAGGAATCCACAAAGCCGCCGGCGCGCTACACGGAAGCCACCCTGCTTTCAGCAATGGAGGGCGCCGGAAAGCTGCTCGACGACGACGAGCTGGCCGAAGCCATGAAGGAAAAGGGCCTCGGCACTCCGGCCACGCGCGCGCAGATTATCGACACCCTCGTTATGCACAAGTTCGTCGAGCGCCAGCGCCGCGAGCTGGTGCCCACCAACAAGGCCGAAAGCCTCATCACATTTTTGAAGGTCGTGGGGATGGAGGAACTCACAAGCCCGGCGATGACCGGGGAATGGGAGTACCGCCTGCGGCTCATAGAAAAAAACGACCTCACAAGAAAAGATTTTATGTCGGGCATTTCGGCCATGGCTACAAAGATTGTCGAAAGGGCAAAGGCCTTCGTGGAGGCGGACGCCGACGCGACGGAGACTGACATAGTCTCCCCCACGGACGGCGAAAAGATGATGGAGTCGTTCCGCTCGTTCCGCTCAAAGGACGGCAAGGTCGTTATATACAAGACCATAGGGAACCGCAAGATGTCGAAGGATGAGGTCGCGGAGCTTTTGGAAAAGCGCATAATAGGCCCGCTTGACGGCTTCAAAAGCAAGATAGGCAAGCCCTACTCGGCCTTCCTGAAGCTGGACGACGACTTCAAGGTGAAGTTCCAGTTCGGCACTGCGGCATCCGGCGACAGAGCCGAAGGCTCGCAAAGGGCCCCCGAAGACCTCTCCGGAGCGGAGGCCGTGGCCCCCTGCCCCAAGGGCGCGCGCGGGCTTTGCAAATGCCCCGGCGGGATGATGCTTGAAACCACGTCGCAGTACGTCTGCTCCCACTCCGCGGATCCGGAAAAGGGATGCGGATTCAAAATCTGGCGCAACATGCTCTCGCACTCGATAAGGCGCGAGGAGATACAAAGCCTCGCCGAAACCGGCAAAACGCCTCTCATAGACGACTTCGTATCCAAGCGCAACGGCAAGAAGTTTTCCGCATACCTCGTCCTGAAGGACGGCGGAGACCTCGGCTTTGAATTTGAAAAGCGCGCCCCGAGGGCCCCGAAGGCGGGAAAGGCCGCCGCAAAAAAGCCGGACGGGGACGGGAAGCCGCAAGAATAGTGTTGAAAAACCCCGCGCCGCGCGCGTAGATTTCATCCGTTGACAAAAAGTGGGCGCGCGCCCAGAACAAAACCGGAACTCCGGAAACGCAAAAGAAGATGGAAGACGAAAACCAGACAAACTTTACCTCAAAACCTTTTCTGCCGCTGGCAGTCGGCCTCGCCGGCGCCGTGCTGGGCGTGGCTTCCCTCGCGGTGGCCATAAACGCGGCAAGCCGCGCATCGACCGCCGAGGAAAACTTTAAGACGATGAAAGACGGCGTGGAAAGGGCTGCGGCGCTCTCCATCGAAATGAAAAACATGTCCTCGAAAATGGAGGACGCAATGACCCAGGTAAACGACATAAAAAGCGCGGGGGCGACCAATGTAAACGCCCTCTCGCGCCAGATGCAGTCGGCCATAAACAGCCTCAGCGCAGAAATTTCCAAAAACAGGTCCCTCATTGCGGAAAACCAGAAGGCGATAGGCGAAGTGGCCTCCCGGGGCGGAAGACCCAGGGCTTCTCAGCCCTCCCAGGGCGCAACTGCGGCGGACTCCGCCCAGCAGGGCGCAAGCGCCGGGGGCAAGGTCCACAATGTGCGCCCGGGCGAGACGCTCCTTGTCATAGCCAAAAAATACGGCAAAAAGCTTTCCGAAATACAGGCGGCGAACCCGGGGGTTGATTCCAAGCGCCTCCAGATAGGCCAGGAAATCGCAATCCCCTGACAGGAGGGACGGGGTCATGCCGGCTTTTGAACCCAGGCCCTGGCGCCTTCTCGGGAAAGACTGCGTAGCAGACTGCCGCATATTCAAAGTGATGAGGAGCCGCTTCCGCCACCCCGACGGGCGGGAGAGCGATTTCTTCACAATGGACACCTCCGACTGGGTCCAGGCCGCAGCCATAGTGGGCCAGGACAGGGTTTTGATGGTAAACCAGTTCCGCTTCGGCTCGCTAGGCACGTCGTGGGAGTTCCCCGGAGGGGTGATGGAGCCGGGAGAGTCGCCGATAGAGGCCGCCCGGCGCGAGCTCGCGGAAGAGACGGGCTATGAGGGCGGCGAGGCGAGGATAATCGCCGAAGTTTCGCCGAATCCCGCCATCCAGTCCAACAAGGCGTATGTCGTGCTGATAGACGGCTGCCGCAAAACCGGGAAAACCGCCTGGGACCCGAACGAGGAGCTGGAAGTGCGCGAAGTCCCCGTGGAGGACATTGACGGCATGGTGGAAAGCGGGGAAATCCACCACTCAATCGCCCTCAACTGCGTGCTTTTTTTGCAGAGGTATCTGGAAGGGTCCAGGGGGGAGCTTTAGATGCCGCTTTCCGAAGACCGCGACGGAACGCTGAGCGCCTTCAGGGGGCTTGAATTCACGAGGCCCTCCGGCAGCGACCCGAAGCCCCCGGCGGCGTTCGTGGACAAGATTTTCCAGGACTGCCGCGTAGGCTCCGCAAGCCCGCTAAAAGCGGCCATAGAGGCGTGGGCCGGGATTGTCGGCCCGAAGTACGCCCCCCTTTCCGAACCGGCGGACATGGGAAAGACCGTCCTCTACGTGCGCGTGTTCAATTCGGCAGCGCGGCAGGAGCTGGCCTTCATGGAGCGCCCGATACTGAAAAAAATCGCGGCCCTCGGAGGGTGCGCGGCGATAAGGAAGGTAAAGTTCATATGAGGATAGCAATCGCCCAGACGGCCGTGGAGCAACACCGGTTCGCCGAAAATCTGGAACACGCCCGCGAGTTTGCGGGGAGGGCTGCGGAAGGCGGGGCGGAGCTTGTAGTGTTTCCCGAAATGTTTTTGAGCGGCTTCCACTACGGAGAAAACAAAAAGGCCCTGCTCGCCGGGGCCGACTTCGTCTGGGAGGTGCGCTCCCTGGCGCGCGGATTAGGTATTGCGGTGGCGGGCTCCGTCCCCGCGCTCGACCCCGGCATGGACCGGCCTGCAAACCGGATGCTGCTGGCCTCCCCCGCAGGCGAGGTCTGGGGCTCTTACGACAAGCTCCACCTGTTCGGCGTATTTAACGAAAACCGGCACGTCCACCCCGGGCGCAGCATAGAGGTGGCGGACGCGCCCTTTGCCAAAACCGGCCTTGCGGTATGCTACGACCTCCGTTTTCCGGAGATGTTCGTCAAGATGGCTCTGCGCGGCGCGGAACTCATAATACTGAGCGCGGCATGGCCGCACCCGCGCATGGAGCACATACGGCTGCTCGCCCGCGCTCGGGCCCTTGAGTGCCAGTGCTTTTTCATATTTTCAAACCAGGCCGGCGTCGAAACCTTCGGGCCGAACGCAATGCATTACGGCGGATGCTCCGCAGCGGTCGACCCGTGGGGAAAGGCCCTATGCGAATGCGCCGCAGACGCGGAGGACCTCAAATTCTGCGACATAGATTTCGGGCTCGTGGAAAAGGCCAGGCGCCAGATTCCCGCCCTCGGCGACAGGCGGCCCGACGTGTATTAAAAGGGGCTTTCACGCATTGAAAGCCGCAAAAGAATCGGAACCCCAGGCGGCGCTTCGCGGCGGGCCAGGCGGATTTTCCCTCCCCGCTTAAAATCCCGCCTGCGAATCCCCAATCCCCCCCCGGC
>ERZ1026946.271-NODE-271-length-20543-cov-4.505613_pt1 | contig 20543 bp, 23 predicted proteins | sample MGYA00519460_ERZ1026946 | MGnify/ENA primary metagenome ERZ1026946 (study PRJEB26926, sample SAMN06164620) | human gut metagenome | biome: ENVO:00009003; feature: ENVO:2100002; material: ENVO:00002003 | host: Homo sapiens | place: USA | collected 2012 ...
AGTCGACGATTGTCGGCTTGTTTTGCTGTTGGGTATTGTATACCAATCCGTCGCTCCGGATTTTGGTTATGGCGGCCGATCATGCCTTGGCTAAAAAAATGGTGCGTAATGTGAAGCGGATTATTGAGCAGCACCCGCTGACCAGACATTTGAAGCCGGCGCGTCTGGATCAATGGGCGTCTGACCAGTTTACGGTCAATCGTCCGCTGGAACTGCGCGACCCGTCGATGTTGGCCAAAGGGATTGGTGCTAATATTACCGGCCTCCGCGCAGATTTAATTATTTGTGACGATGTGGAGATACCCAAAAACTGCGATACGCCGTTAAAGAGACAGGAGCTGAGAGAAAAGCTTGAGGAGCTGGATTATATCCTCACGCCTGAGGGGCTGCAGCTTTATATCGGTACGCCGCATAATTTTTATACCATCTATCAGGTCAAAGATGAGGCTTCCAAACCGGAAACGGAACCATTTTTGCGCGGTTTTAGCAAATTGGAATTGCCGATTTTGGACAAGGACGGCAATTCTGCCTGGCCGGAAAGGTTTAGTCTTGAGAAAATTGCCTCAATCCGCAGTCGTTCGGGAGAGAATAAGTTTCTGTCACAGATGATGCTGCAGCCTGTCAATTTCAGCGACAGCATTTTAGACCCGTCGCGACTGAGGGTGTATCATGATGAGATTTCGATAATCTCGGCTAATAACCGCGAGTTTTTGAAAATCGGCGAGAAAAAAATGCTCTCGGCTTCTTGCTGGTGGGATCCGTCCTTTGCGGCAAAAAACGGCGATAATTCGGTCATCGCCTGCGTTTTTACCGATGAAGACGGACATTACTGGCTGCATGATTTGGAATATATCAAAATCAACCCGCAGCAAAGCGAAAATGCCGCTACTCTGCAATGTGAGAAAGTGGCTGATTTTCTGGAACGCAATTATTTGAATGCCGTGCGTGTTGAAGCAAACGGCATAGGCAAGTTTTTGCCGGGGATTTTAAAACAGGTTTTAAGCCGGCGCAATCTGCGGATTGCCGTGCTTGAAATGTATTCGACAACCAACAAAGCGGCGAGAATTGTGGCCGCTTTTGAAGTCTTGCTGGCTGAAAGGGCCTTAAATGTACAACAAAAAATCTGGACGACGCCGTTTATTGAAGAAATGCGCGAATTTAGTGTTGACGGCACTCATCATGACGATGCTCTTGACGCTGTTGCCGGCTGTCTGGCTGCTGAGCCTGTTCGTTTGCCGGTTTATGCTGTTGATAGCCTTAAGGCAAAACTGAACAGCTGGCAGGGCGCCTCAACACAGTTTTCCGCCCAAACCGGCTTTGAAATAGAATAAGGAATTTTAACCATGTTTAACGAAATGACAACCTGGATGGCGATGGTTGAGCTTCCGGTTTTTGCTGCTTTGTTCCGGCTGGTCTGCCGCAACAAAAAAGAAACGGATGCCGGGCTCAATCTTTTGAAAGCCGCTCAGGAACAAAATACATCGGGTTTGAAAGAAGCTTTGTCCGATTTCAAACTCCATGTCGCCCGCAATTATGTGTCGGTCAATTATCTCAAAGATGTCGAGAACCGTCTGACCGACCATTTGTTGCGAATTGAAAAAAAATTAGATGATGTAGGAAAAAACAAATGAGTGATTTAACAACAGATATTCTCGCCAAAACCATTTACGGCGAGGCCAGAGGCGAAACAATTTCCGGACAGGAAGCCGTTGCCTCGGTTATTATGAACCGGCTGGCATTCAGTCAGGCGCGCGGGTCTTATTGGTGGGGCAGCAGTGTTGCCGCAATCTGCCAGAAGCCTTATCAGTTTTCTTGTTGGAATATGGACGATCCCAATTATCGGCAGCTTTTGAAAGTTGATGAGGGTAATCCGGTTTTTGCCACTTGCAAACGCATTGCCAAGCGGGCACTTGCCGGCATGATAGCAGACTGCACAGGCGGAGCGACCCATTATCACACCAAAAACCTGCGCCCGAAATGGTCAATCGGCAAAATTCCCTGCGCCGAAATCGGTAATCATGTTTTTTACAATGATATTGAAGGATAAGGCGATGATTAGTAAAGTCTTAGGTAAAATAGGGCTGCCGATATTGGTCAAATTTGTCAGCGCATCTTTGAGCAAGCTGGATAATTCGGCTGCCCAAAAAGCAGGCTCGGCTCTTTTTGATGTCAGCGATGCGATAAAAAAACAGGAGATTTCGGTAGAAGAACTCAGGGAAGCCAACCGCCATGCCGAAAAACTACAGGAGGTCGAAAACGAATTTGATGCGAAAACGCTGGCAACGATTAATGAAACCATTCGTCAGGAGCTTGCTTCCGAAGACAGATTTGTGCGTTTCTGGCGTCCGGCTTTCGGCTATTCCGTAGCCATTGCGTGGCTTTTGACCATGTCGACCATTTGCTATGTGATTATTGCCGATTATAAAAATGTGACCGAGATAATCATGTCTCTGGTCGAAACCACATCTTTGTGGAGTATTGCTTTGGGTGTGCTCGGCGTTCAGGTTGTCAAGCGCTCGCAGGAAAAACAAAATCGTAAGAACGAGGATTTTTTATCCAAAGTTGTCAATAAAATAACCTGATTTTAACGGCCCCTTTAACGGGGCTTTTTTTTATAAAAGGAGAAAAAAATGGGAAAAATATTTAGCGGCGGTCCAAAAATTGAGCTTGATACCGGCAAGAGTGCGGCAGATGCTGAAAAAAAGGCAGAAGAGGAGCGTCAAAAAGCCTTAGAACGTCAGCGTCGCGGCTTGGACAGTACAATCCGCACCTCTTATACCGGAATTCTAAATCCCCAGCAAATGGATTTAAATCGTAAAAAATTGCTCGGAGAATAAAAATGGACGATAAAATTGAAAAGCTGATTACGCGCTATAAAAAAGCCGAAGAGCGCAAACAGCAATGGGAACCGCATTGGCAGGAATGTTATGAATATGCTTTCCCGCAGCGTGAAAATGTCAGTTCTTATCAAAACGGCAATGATTATGGCGCCAAAAAGAACCTTCATCTTTTTGACGGTACGGCGCCGGACGCGGTTGATCAGCTGGCTTCTTCGCTTTTAGCCGAATTGACGCCGCCTTGGGCGCAGTGGTTCGGCCTCAAAGCCGGTGCGGAACTGACGGCGGAAGAACGAGAACAGGTTGCCGAAACTCTGGAGAAAACCTCTACGGTCATGCTGCAGAATTTTGAGCATTCAAATTTTGCGGTAGAAATTCACCAGTGTTATTTGGATTTGGTTACCGCCGGAACCGCCTGCCTGATGTTTGAAGAAGCACCGCTGGGCGAAGCTTCGGCTTTCCGTTTTTATGCCGTGCCGTTAAGGGAAATTGCGCTGGAAGAAAGCGCTGACGGCAAGCTTGATACCACTTTTCGCCATTCGGATATTCGGCTTGAAACCCTTCGTCTGCGTTTTCCCGAAGCTGAAATTCCGGAAAGCTGGCAGGAAAGAGCCGGAGATGATTCTGAATTTCATCTGAGTTTAATAGAGGTAGTTTTGCCGCGTCACGGACGTTTTGGCGCCGCCGGTTATGATTACATCGCTTTTGTTTGGGATGAAAATGGCGGTATTGAGGAAAATGTCGTTGTTAAAGAAGGTGTTTTTGACACGTCGCCTTTCATCAATTTCCGCTGGTTGAAAGCACCGGGGGAAATCTACGGCCGTTCACCGGTAATGAAGGCTTTACCTGATATTAAAACAGCCAACAAAGTCGTCGAACTGATTTTGAAAAATGCCTCAATTTCGGTAACCGGTATTTGGCAGGCAGATGATGACGGCGTTTTAAATCCGGCAAATATCAAGCTTGTCCCCGGCGCCATTATTCCCAAGGCTGTCGGTTCAAAAGGGCTGACGCCTTTGGAAGCTCCGGGCAAGTTTGATGTCTCGCAGCTGATTTTGGAAAACCTGCAAACGCGGATTAATCATGCGTTGCTGGCGGACCGTCTGTCTCAGGTTCAAACGCCGAATATGACGGCTACCGAGGTTTTGGAACGTTCGGCAGAAATTGCCCGTATTCTGGGCGCCAGCTTCGGACGTCTGCAATCAGAACTTTTAACGCCGCTTTTGAAACGTGCTTTTCACATTCTGCGCCGCCGCGGCGATATTTTGAATTTTGATTTGGACGGCAAAATTGTTGATTTGCAGTATAAATCGCCGCTGGCCATGCTGCAGGCACGGGCTGATGTCAGCAATATCTCCGAATGGGTCAGCATGGTTTCAATGCTGGGAGTTGGCGGCTTGGGGGCGGTTAATATGTATGAAGCCGCCAAAACCATCGGCCGGATATTAAATGTTCCGGCCAAATTGATTAATGAACAGCCGCTTGATTTGAGTGCGCTGGAAGATTTAGGCGCCGGAGATAAAAATGCCGCAGCCTGAGAGAGAATATGACACAAGGCAGATGAGCGATGAGGAACTCAAAACCGCTTTTGCCAAGTGTTTTATAACCAGAGAGGGCAGGATTGTTCTCTCTTTTTTACGTCGTCTGACCATTGAGCGCTATCTTGGCCCGGCTGCCTCCGCTGACGAACTGCGTCATCTGGAAGGGCAGAGGCATTTAGTGAAACAAATTGAGGCGCTGGCCGGTCAGAAATAATAATTTTTTAGAAAGGAATAAGAATGCAACCACAAGAAAATAATGAAAATCTGCTGGAAATGTCTTCTGCTTTCGGCGTGCAAAATGCACCGCAAGCCGGGGGCTGTCCGCAGGGTTTGCCTGCTCAGTTTTGGGATGAGAAGGCCAAGCAGGTAAAATTGCCGGAGTTAATCAAAGCCTATAATGATTTGGCAGCCAGAGACGATAATCTCGTTGAGACAAATCTCCGCAATATTCCGGAAAGCTATGATAAATATCAAATTAATTCTCCGTCACCGCTGCTGGAAGTTGATGAAGATATTTTGAAAAAGTTTTACGACAAACGTTTTACCAACGAGCAGGCGCAGCTGGTTTATGATTTGGCCGGTGAACGCGTTTTGCCGGTTTTGGGCGAAATGGGCGTCAATTTTGAAGCCGAACGCCAGCTTGAAAAACTGGCGCGGCATTTTGGCGGCAAAGATAAGTTTAACGAAGTCTCCCGCCAGATTTCTGCTTGGGCAAAACAGAATGTCAATCCCGAGGTTTATGATGCGCTCGGTTCCACAGCCGAAGGCGTAATTGCTTTATATAATATGATGTCCTCTTCCGAGCCTGCTTTGAGCAAGGAAGGCGGCAGCGTCGAAAACCTGAGCGAAGCCTCTTTGCGCAAAATGATGGAAGATCCGCGTTATTGGCGCGATAAAGATAGCGCTTATATCGCCAAAATCACCAAAGGTTTTGAAAAACTCTATCCCGAAAAATAAATCAAAAAAATCTACAACAACTAAAAACCGTTTTTTAGCAGAAAGCTTTAAACGGTTTTTCTTATTAAAAGGAAAAATAAAATGTCTACACAAGTAAGCCAATCCTTTGTCAAAAATTTTGAAGCTGATGTCCATTTGGCCTATCAGCAAATGGGTTCAAAGCTGAAAAATACCGTCCGTTATAAAAACAATGTCATCGGTTCTTCAACCGTTTTCCAAAAAGTCGGCAAAGGCGTTGCTTCCGGAAAAGCCCGCCACGGTCTGGTTCCGGTTATGAGTATTGACCATTCTCCGGTTGAATGCGAGTTGCAGGATTATTATGCCGGAGATTGGGTCGATGCTTTAGATGAACTCAAAATGAGCATTGATGAACGCCGTGTGATTGCTTCGGCCGGTGCTTATGCTCTGGGTCGAAAAACCGATGAACTGATTATTGACGCTTTGAGCAAAGCAGGCTCAACCAATGATGTCGGTGATTATACCAAAGCCATGACCAAAGCCGATATTTTGAATGCTTTCGCCAAACTGAATGAAAATGATGTCCCTGATGACGGCCAGCGTTTCGGTATTGTCGGTCCGTTGCAGTGGAATGCTTTGCTGAATATTCCCGAGTTCTCAAGCTCTGATTATGCCGGCGACAATCTGCCGTTCTTAAAAGGAACCGAGAGCCGCAAATGGCTCGGTATTAACTGGATTATGCATACGGGGCTGCCTTTGACCGGCACTAACCGCGATTGCTTCATCTTCCACAAAACCGCCATTGGCCATGCTTCGGGTCAGGACGTCAAATCAGACATCACCTGGCACGGCGACCATGCGGCCCACTTCGTCAATAATATGATGAGCCAGGGCGCATGCCTGATTGATGAAACCGGTATTGTCCGTATCAAATCCAAAGAAGCTTAAATTCAGTAATTAACCACGAAGGAGAACAACTCCTTTAAGAAAGGAAAAAATAAAATGTATAATTCTAAAAACTTTAGTGTTTTGGCTTATGCCAACGGTTTCACTTTGTGGAGCTATTCAACCGAAGACGCGTTGTCTGTTGTCAAAGCGGCCGGTTATTTCAAAGAGATTGCGCCTTTTGCGCGTTCCGGCGATATGATTTTGGTCACCGCTAAAAATACCGCGGCCATTGAGCCGGCAATTTTGTCCGTTGCCACAGTTTCGGCCGACGGCGTCACAATCGCCGGTATTGCTCCGACTTCGGCTGCGGCTTAAATTTTTTTAACCCGCACACTTATTAGCAAATGATGGGGAGAGCTCTTTTGAGCTCTCCTTTTTTTGACAAGGGATAACTATCATGACCTATACCAGCATAAGTTTATGCTCCAAAGCTCTGCTCAAAATCGGGGCTTCTACGATTACTTCTTTTGAAGAAGGAACTGCCGAGGCGGAAGTTGCCGCCAATTTATATCCTTATATTCGTGACGGGCTGTTGTCTTCATATCCTTGGAGTTTTGCAGTTGCGCAGGTCAGACTGGCTCGTTTGGAAACCACGCCTTTGGCTGATTATAATTATTCTTACCTGCTGCCGAACGATTTTCTGCGGATTGTGTCGGCCGGTTGTGCCGGCAAGGGACGTGGACTGGAATATCGCATTGTTGAAGACTGCCTGCATACCAACCTGCAGGAAGTAAACCTGACTTATATTTATCGCCCGGATGAAAATGTGTTTCCGGCTTATTTTTGTGAAGCTCTGATTAACAAGCTAGCTTTTGAATTTTGCATTCCTTTGACGGAGTCATCTTCGCGGGCGGAATTTTTGAGCAAATTAGCCGAGGAGACTATCAGCCGCGCCCGCTCAATTGACGCCCAGCAGTCAACGCCGTCGCGGTTTGAAGACTTCAGCCTTGTGGAGGTCAGGCAATGAATCAAATTAGTGTTAAAACAAATTTCACGGCCGGTTTGTTATCAGCCAATTTGTTTGGCCGCGGTGATTTACGGATTTTTGAAAATGGCGCCCGCAGTCTGCAAAATGTGCTGATTCACCCGACCGGTGGTGTCTCGCGGCGCAAAGGACTGCGTTTTATTGATGAAATTCCGTCCGAAGCGCGTCTGATAGCTTTTGAGTTCAATACCGAACAGACTTATCTTTTATGCCTGATGGACCGGACGATGAAAATCTATAAAAACGGGACTGTTATCGCAACTTTGGAAACGCCTTGGACTTTGCAGCAGTTGAAAAAAATCAACTGGACGCAAAGTGCCGATACGCTGCTGATTGTCCACCCCGATGTTGCGCCGAAGCAAATCAGCCGAAATGCAAATGAAGATTGGCAGATTTCCGAATGGGAATATTATTCTAAAGACGGACAGCTGTTCTGCCCTTATTTTAACTTTTATCAAAATAAAGTCAAACTAACGCCGAGTGCGACCACCGGTACAATCACGCTGACGGCTGACAAAGAAATTTTTAGCGACGCTTTTGTCGGCGTGCGTATCAAAATAAACAAAGGCGAAGCGACTGTTACCGGTATAACATCGGCCACCCAGTGCACGGCCGCTGTCAATAAAACGCTGGCTTCGGCTGGTGCTGCCTCTGATTGGGAAGAACAGGCTTTTTCCGGTTTGCGCGGTTTTCCGAACTCTGTCACTTTCCACCAGGACAGAATGGTTATCGGCGGTTCCAAAAGTCTGCCGAACCGCTTGTGGCTGTCCAAGTCTTCTGATTTGTTTAATTTTGACATCGGCACCGGCTTAGATGATGAAGCAATTGACTTTGCCATTTTGTCGGATCAGGTCAATGCCATTACATCTGTTGTCTCAACGCGTCATTTGCTGGTTTTTACGACCGGTGCCGAATGGATGGTTTCCGGTGAGCCTCTGACACCTTCGAGCATCAAACTGAACCGCCAGACCAATATCGGCAGTTACACCCGCTATACTTTGCCTCCGCAGAATATTGACGGCGCCACGACCTTCATCTCGCAGAGCGGCAAACAGCTGCGTGAATTTTTGTATACGGATGTGGAGCAGGCCTATCAGGCTAAGGATTTGACCTTGTTGTCAGCCAACATTATCAATAATCCGCGCGATACGGTTTATTATCAGGATGACAGCATTTTATATATTGTTCTGGAAGACGGAAGCGTTTCCTGCCTGACCACTTACCGAACCGAAGAAGTCAATGCCTGGAGCCGCTTGACAACTGCCGGAAGTTTTCTTTCGACAGCCGTTATCGGCGATGACATTTATTTTGTCATTAAAAGGGACGGACAATATTTTCTGGAGACTTTTGACAGCGGTTATTATGTCGACTGCGGCAAAAAATTTGTTTCGGAAACAGAAAAAACGGAATGGAGCGGCTTGGATTATCTGGAAGGCAAACAGATAATGGTTGTTGCAGATGATTTTACGGTCGGTGAATTTACGGTGGCAAACGGCAAAATTACATTGCACGAAGAAGCAAAAGAAATTGTTGTCGGCCTGCCTTATGAACATATCATTGAGCCGTTGCCGTTTATGAATGATTCTGCAAGACCTTTTCCGCCCAAAGCTTATCGCATTGTCCATGGCCAGTTTCGGATTATGGATTCCAAATCTTTGCGGCTTGATTTGGGCAGCGGTTATTTTGAAGTGCCGCTTAAAAAAATGTATCGCAACCAGATTTTAGATTCCCCGCCGATGGCTTACAGCGGCGATGTCGAATTACGTTCTGTCGGCTGGATACGCGACATGGAAAAGCCGATGTGGAGTATCAGAAGCGATGTGCCTTGTGCTTTTACGCTGTTATCCGTTGTCAATGAAATCAAAACCAAAGATTAGAAAGGAGAAAACATGGGAGGAATAGGAATAGCCACAGCTGTTTCCGCCGGAACAACAGCTTTGAACCTTATGAATAAAATGACGTCTAATAACCGGCAGATGAAGTATCTGGAGCAGCAGCGTCAGGCTTCGGCTCAGCAAAAGAAAAATTTGTTAGAGCAGCAGCTGGCAACTAGGCGTGCCGGTCTGGGAGCAATGGGGGTTACCTCAAGCAAATCGGCCGCTGCGGCTCAGCAGCGTTTGGCGCAGGAAACTTATGAAGATATTGTCGAAGACAATACAAAATATCGGAATCAGTATGAAAATTTGCGCCGCGATAATCAATATAATTTATTGAATACCGCTCTTTCAACCACAGGTAAAATAATTAAATAAGGAAAATGAAATGCCTCGGACAAAAATGAATTATAAGGAAAAAAGACAGAAAGCCTATGATAAATATCTGCCGCTAGGTGACCAGCTTGACGCGATTCTGAAAGCTTTTGACATGGTTTTGCAAGACGGCGGAGATTTGCCTTATGAATTGATTGATATTATTGAAAAATGGCAGGATATCAAAGCAAAATATCCCAAAGACTAAAAGGAGAAAAGTATGCCTAACTTAATACGCTACATCGCTCAGGAAGATCCTGAGCAGGAAACGATAAAAACTGAGAGGGCTGACCCGGGGTCAGCCCTTTTTGCCTTGCAAAAAACACATTCTTCGGTACCGACAGTTAAAGACGATTCTGACTGCGATATCCGCGAAAGGATGTATTCTGTTATCAAAAAATTTGAAGATTATAAGGAATTTCCTTACAGAGATTCTGAAGGAAATATCACTGTTGGAATTGGGGAAAATGTCCATAATCTAAACAAATTTATGAATATAGACTGGATTGATGAACAAGGTAATAGGATTCGCTCCAGCCAAGCGGCAAGACATTATCAAGATTTGTTGAAATTGCCGGGAAATAATTATGTTGCTGATTATTATAAAGATAAAACACCTTTGCGCATTTCAGAGGAAACCGGACGCCGCTTATACGACGAGCATATTAACGATGATTTGAAAGTTCTGCGCAATACTTTTGCAAATTTTGATAAATTCCCTCCGCAAATGCAAAATGTTTTGCTTGATATTAAATATAACACAGGCAATGTAAAACAGGAAAAATGGCCGAATTTGCACGAGGCAATTGCAAATCGTAACCTTGAGGGAATAATTAAAAACGTTCATCGCAAAAAAGTCGGCGCTGACCGGAATCAATGGGCCATTGATGAATTGCGCAAAATAGAAAATCTTGATTACTGATTATCGTAAATAAATAGAGTTTCTCTTGAGATAAATTTTTTTCGGAAGGATATTTATCAAACATATAAATATATATGCCGTCTGAATTTCTATCTTGCAGAACAAAACGATATTGAGTTGTAATAGATTTTTCGTAAGCTCCTTCGCATTGAAGAGTAACAGCATCCATTGTGTTTTCAATAAGGGTACATTTTTGTTTCAAAACTGTACCCTTATTAGCTCTTATCATCTGATTAGGTGTGATTCTAGTCCGCCAAGTTTCAAATGAAACCGGCTCCATCGTTTTATAAAACAACGAATTGACAAACTTTTGTTCTTCCTCAGCTTGTACCGGATTGATAACGGCAAGCAGTAAAAACATGGCGATAAAAATCTTGTTCATTTGTTTTCTCCTTAAAAGTAAAATTAATTGAAATAAATTATTTATCAACATTATTTAAGCTGCTTCTTCAATTTTTGGGAAGCAATTATACTTTTGTTTACCTTTTATTTAAGTTATCAGGACTATATTTCATGCGAGTTAGAGTCTTTCGGGATGGAATAAGTTGATGTTGAATTCGATTAATGAAGAAATTGTTCATATTAACGGTCAGCCGCAGCAATTGATAATTTTTTTGCACGGCTATATTGATAATGCCGATTACCTGAATAAAACTCTGCAAAATTTTGTCGGACATTTTGATAACACGGCTGTCCATTTGCCGCAGGCGCCGATTAGCTGCGAAATTTTGGAAGACAAACGCCAGTGGTATTCCATGCACCGTTTTGATCCGAATGATGACCGCAAAACTGTTGCGACCATGGACGAATGCATTGCCATTTATGATAAAATGGCGCTGGGACTGGAAGAATCGCGCACCTATCTGGATGAATATATTGATAACTGCCTGAACGAATATCAGCTGCAGGATAAAGACTTGTACCTTTGCGGTTTTTCTCAAGGCGCAATGATGGCAATTTATACGGCTTTAATGCGTGAAAACAAAATTGCCGGCTGCGTCAGCTTCAGCGGTATTATGGCCTCGCATAACTTTTTGCTGCGCCACTATCGCAATACGCCGGATATGCTGCTTATTCACGGCAATAGTGATAATCTGGTTCGCTTTGAGGCCTTGGATTTTACCAAAAACAATCTGCTCAAAATGGGCTGCAAAGTACAAACCCATGTTGTTGAAGGCGGTCAGCACCGCATCAGCGATGATGGCTTAATTTGTGCCCGGGATTTTATTCTGAACAGCAAACCTTCTAAAAGAAAGATTGCGATTTAATCAGGCCGCCGTCTTCAATCAGCTTATTTTTGCCGCGTTCAATTTCAAACGGAGACAATGAACCGAGATTACGCTCGTATATCTCGCCATAATTTCCGAGTTCTGTAATTGCTTTTTTTGCCCAATCGGGTTTGAGCTGGAATTTGTTCCATAAATCAGGATTAATACCGAGCAAATTCTTGACTGAGCCGTCTTTAACACCGATGAAAATGTCGATGTTTTTGGAATTAATACCTTTTTTCTCGGCTAAGGTCATCGCATTCATAATCCACTTAATCGCAATGCGCAAGGTCTGGTTATCTTTGTGAATTTGCGCATAAACTGGTTTTTCGGCAACCACTTCCGGCAGCATGGTCAGGTTCATGTTGTCATTATTGATTTGTTCATAAATACTTTTCAGATAAATTTCACTGCCGGTATATAAGTCACAACGCTTGAGCAGAAAAGCTTCTTTAGCGCGTGCTCTCTCAGCAAAAAACAGCATTTGCAAATCAAGATTATATTTATCGCTGTAGTCCTGCAGATTGTAATAATCTTCGGAGTTGGTCACAATGCAGACTTTTTTGCCTTTGTAGGCTTCCATTGATGACGCATCTTCGACCTTTTGTGCCAAAAACATCTGTCTGGCATAATACAGCAGTTCAGCCTGCGTGGTCTTGCCGCTCACATCGCGTGTCGCCGTACCCGGAACATCGCCGAGCATAATGTCGATTTTATTGGTGGCAATCGCTTTGTTGACTTGCGAAGACCTGACGTCAACCATTTCAAAACGGTCGGAGCGTCCGAATATGGCAATCGAAAACAGCCGGCATAAATCAGCGTCAATTCCTCGCCAGTAGCCACCTTCGTCTTTATAAGCATAAGTCTTGGCAGATAAATCCGTTCCGCAGCGGACGGTTCCTCGTGTGTTGATATAGCGGAAACCAGCGTCAACCGCAGCCGCATTTTGGCTCAGTGTTGCGCAAAAAAACAGAACAGCCCAAAATTTAAGTTTCATTTTATTAACCAATATGTGTTATAATAAATTCCGAATTAAGGTTACTATAGGACATATTTTCATGAAAAGTAAGCAATTTTTACAACTTATTATCGTCTGTTTTGCTTTGTTTTGCGGCTCGTCGGTTCAGGCGGCCGGTCCGTCGGCCATTACCGCAAAAAACTGGGCGGAAGACAAAGGCAATCTCCTGCTGGAAACTTTTCAGGGTAAAGATTTGGCCGTTAAATATAAAAAACTGGACGAGTTGTTTTTGCAATATGTTGACTTGCCTTATATTTCCAAATTTGTCATCGGCAAACACTGGCGTGAAATGACGCCCGAGCAACAGCAGCGCTATCAGAATTTGTTCAAGCGCTATGCTTTGGGGACTTATAAAAGTTTTCCGCTGAGTTTTGAATATCCCATCACTTTCAAAATCAACAATGCCGATGTCGGTCAAAACTATACCGATGTCTGGGCATTTATCGATTTGGGCGACAACCTGCAACAGCAGGACGGCGAGCTGACAAAGCAGATTAATGTCATGTTTCGTTTGACAGGCAGAGGCAGTAACATCAAAATCATTGATATCAAGCTGGCGGAAAGCAGCCTGATTTTATCCTACCGCAATCGTTTTTACCAAATGGTTGCCGGCGTTGACGGCGATATGGAATGGTTTTTGGAAGATCTGGAAAATACCGTTGTTTCCACGGAAAAGACCAACCGGTTAAAACTGCAGAATAATCATGCGGAATAAAATAGCTTTTTAGCATAAAATAACCTTGAATTTATTGGCAGAAACTTATAATATCCACCTTAGTTTTTTAAAATTCTAAAGTGGATATTTTTTATGATGACCGAAATTAAAGTTAGATTTGCGCCGAGCCCCACCGGCTATATGCACATCGGCAACACGCGCACGGCTTTGTTTAATTGGCTGCTGGCCAAAAAACTGGGCGGTAAATTTATGCTGCGTATTGATGATACGGACAAATTGCGCTCCAAAGAAGAATATGAACTCTCTCTGCGTGATTCTTTGCAATGGCTCGGTCTGGTATGGGAAGAAGAGGCGCGCCAGTCGGCCCGTTTTGATCGTTACAATGAAGTTGTCGAAAAACTCAAAGCTGAGGGCCGCATTTATGCCTGCTATGAGACGGCCGAAGAACTTGAGTTTATGCGTAAGCGCTTGATGAACAAAGGTCTGCCTCCGATTTATGATCGCAAATCTTTGAGCCTGACCGCTGATGAAATTGCCGCTTATGAAACCGAGGGACGCAAACCTCATTATCGTTTTAAATTGCTTGACGGCGAAATTAAGTGGAACGACATGGTCAGGGGGGAAGTAAAATATGAGGCGCATAATCTCAGCGATCCGATTATCATTCGCGAAGACGGCAGCTTTTTATATCATTTGCCGTCAGTCATTGACGATGTCGATTTCGGCATTACCCACATTGTCCGCGGTGAAGACCATGTAACCAATACAGCCTCTCAGGTACAGATGTTTGAAGCTTTGGGCGGAACTGTTCCGTCTTTTGCTCATCTGCCTTTGTTGACCGGAAAAGAGGGAAAATTATCCAAGCGTCTGGGCAGCCTCGGTGTCCGCGAATTGCGCGCCGAAGGTGTCGAGGCCATGGCAATCAGTTCTTTTCTTGCCAAACTCGGAACCTCGGAAGCCATTGAGCCTTTCTTTGATTTGGAAGCATTGGCGGCTTCTTTGGACTTTGCCAAAATCGGCCGTTCTCAGCCTAAATTTGATGTTGAAGAATTAAAAATTTTTAATACAAAATTTGTTCATGCCGCTCCCTATGATTATGTTAAAGAAAGAGCCGGCGTTGACGAGGCTTTTTGGAACGCGGTTAAAGGCAACCTGACAATTGTCGAAGACATCAATGCCTGGAAAGAAATCTGTCATCAAAAAGTTAAACCTGTAATTGAAGATAAAGAGCTAGCCGCCGCAGCTGCCGAACTTTTGCCGCCGGAGCCGTGGAACGAAGAAACCTGGAACAGCTGGGTCAATGAAGTCAAAACCCAAACCGGCAAAAAGGGCCGCGAGCTGTTTCATCCCATCCGCAAGGCTCTGACCGCGCAGGAGAACGGGCCGGAATTGAAAATCCTGCTGCCATTGATTGGCAGAGAGAAAGCTTATAAACGCCTTAACGGAATAGAGGCTTAATCTGCAAGGACGCAAAACAAAATTTTCGAAAAGAAAATTAAGTCATAAAACAAAAGGAGAAAAATCGTGGTAGATATATATTTGCATAACACTTTGAAACGTCGCAAAGAGAAGTTTGTTCCCATCGACTGTAGCAATGTGCGCATGTATGTCTGTGGTCCCACGGTTTATGACAAAGCCCATTTGGGCAACGGCAAAACACCGGTGTCCTACGATGTTTTATTCCGCCTGCTGCGTCATGTTTACGGTCCCGAGCATGTGACTTATGTTTCCAATATCACCGATGTTGATGACAAAATTTTGAACAAGCACAAAGAAACCGGAAAACCTATCCGCGAGATTACCGAAGAAACTTATAATTGGTATATTGAGGATATGAAAAAACTCGGCAATCTTGAGCCAAACTATCGTCCGCGCGCCACGGATTATATTAATGATATGATTGAACTGGTCAAGCGTTTGCTGGCCAACGGCCATGCTTATGAGGCTGAAGGGCACGTTCTTTTCTCGGTAGATTCCATGCCTGATTACGGTTGTTTATCCGGCCGCTCAATGAATGAAATGCTGGCCGGTGCCAGAGTTGAAGTTGCCGATTATAAGAAAAATCCGGCCGATTTTGTGCTGTGGAAACCCTCAAATCCCGACGAACCGGGTTGGGAAAGCCCGTGGGGATACGGTCGTCCGGGCTGGCATTTGGAGTGCTCGGCAATGAGTTCAAAACTGCTTGGCAATGACTTTGATATTCACGGCGGCGGTTCTGATTTAATTTTCCCGCACCATGAAAACGAATGCGCTCAGTCTTGCTGTGCTTTTGAAGGCAGCCGCTTTGCCCATTATTGGGTTCATGCCGGCATGCTGATGGTTGACGGTGTTAAAATGTCTAAATCTCTGGGCAATTTCTTTACGCTGGATGAGGTTTTGCAAAAGGCTCCGGCCGAGGCGCTGCGCCTCTTGTTTTTAACAACGCATTATCATCAGCCGTTCAATTTTACTTTTGAAGGATTGCAGAATGCCAAAACAACTTTGGATAAATTCTATAATGCTCTTCTGAAAAATGTTAATGTAAAAGTTGAAGATGTTGCGCCTGACAACAGAGTTGTCGAGGCTTTGGCTGATGATTTGAATACACCGCTGGCTTTGTCTTATCTGCATGAAAATGTCAATAATCTGAACAAAGCGGAAAGCGAAGCTGATAAGATTAAGTATAAATCAGAGCTGTTGGCAAATGCTTATTTGCTGGGTCTGCTGTGGCAGGATCCGGAAGCTTGGTTCAAAGGTGAGTCTGCTGACGGCGATGACGCTGAAATTGAGGCTAAGATTGCCGCTCGCGCCGAAGCCAAAAAGAATAAAGACTGGGTCGCCGCCGACAAAATCCGCAATGAGCTGAAAGAGCAGGGTATTGTTCTTGAAGACGGTCCGAACGGCACCACTTGGAAGAGAATGTAACTTTTCTTTTTTGCGAATGAACAGATAACAAAAAGGCTGCCTTTTCTGGGCAGCCTTTCGTTGTGTGTGTTTGAGAGATGTAATCATGTCAGCATAATAATAGGAAACTTGTCAGCAATTGGTAATCGCTTGCAGCGATTTTTTTCCGAACGTTATTCTGTCCGGTTTGACGCGATATTCAACATTTGGTTTGGCGGAAAGATATTTGTTGTCAGACCATGAATCTACTAATAAATCAATGGTCTGAGCGACGACTTCATCATTATTGTCAAAGTTCATTCCGGCCAAATTATGAATTAGATAGTCTGCAACATTAACTTTCAACATTTTTTAATCCTCCACAAAATGTTTACTTCTTTAGTCTGTTAATAAATTATTAACTTTCTGCGCAAATACAAGTTTTAAACCTGGTGCTAAATTTCGGAATCAGCTAACGAAAAATTGGCACACTTAGACGTGATATCGGCGCTGAGTGAACGTTATAAAAGATATGTGGGGATTAAAAGTATATCTGAGAAGAAGATTTAAAAATAAAAAAAACTCTGAATTTTTCAGAGTTTTCAAAGTGGTAGGGGTGGCCGGACTCGAACCGGCACGTCTTGTGGACACAAGATTTTGAGTCTAGCGCGTCTACCAGTTCCGCCACACCCCCATCGTGCTGGCTGTATAATTAATATATTTAATCTTTCCCGTCAATAGTTTTTTTATAAAAAAATACATTCTTTCACAAGAAAAGGCCCCGCTTTGTCGGCGAGACCTTTTCTTAAAAAAAGATTTTACTTTTCTTTGAGCTCTATATTCAAAAGTTTTTGTCCCGATTGGCGGATAAACGCCATGATTTTTTCGAGCTTGTCTGCTTTGGGATACCTTTTGCCGTAAGCATAATCATAAATGCACCGCTGATCGACACCGACATATTCTGCGATTGCCGAAAACGGAATCTCATTTTTAATGCTGTAGAGCAGAGCCGGAAGAGTGTATTTATAAACCAGTTGAAAATCTGAAACAAAGCTGCCGACAGCCTTGGGAACCTGTTTGAGCAGATTCTTCAAAGAAGCCTCTGCAAGCGCGCCCTCGGGGCAAATATCAGATTCGGCCCAAAATTTATTCTCCTTGTATGAAATCGCTACTTCAACAATTTTCTTGTTGCTGCTTTTGAGAAGTTTTTCGGCAATTTTATCTTGTCTTGCCAGAGAAATCTCTGAGATTTCGTTTCCTGCAAAAATATCAAAAATCACGCCGTTCCGGTAAAGGTCAATGAGACATTGGTCAGTCCAGTTGCCGGCAGTCAGTTCCAAAACAAAATTTTGAACAGGTGCTTTTTTCGCATTGCTGAAATACTCCGCCGGATAAATCTCCCATTGAAAAGAGATTGGAATATTAAACTTGTTGCAGTTTCCCTCTTTTCTTATAAGCGGTCTGGATATGGCAGGCGGAAGCTTGTCAAAAATTTTGAAAACGCCGCCAAAATAGGTGAGATACATTTTGTCAGAAACAATCCAAAGCCATGTCGCCTCTTCTTGAGAAAGATTGACCAGCATCGGCTCGGTTGTGAGTTCTGTTAATCCGGGGATAGAATTTTGATAAAATGTCAAAAATAAGTTTTTAATACTTTCCGGTGTTTGGATGTACTTTTTCATAATAGTAATTTTTAAATTAGTAATTGTCTTAGTTTTATAAATTCAGCCCATACCATAACAGATTTAGGTTTTTGTGTCTATACTATTTTGCAGCACCAGTTATTTTTATGCAGATAACGATAGGTCAGATAAGTAAGCAGAATATTGTAGGAATGCTCGCAGGTCCAGCAAATGGCGATATCCGCCCGCAGATAAATGACCACATACCAGACGTTGATGACATAAGCACCGAGGGCAATCAGCTCCATAACCATCGCCTGTTTGGTATCGCCGGTTCCGGAAACAACGCCCAGAAGAATAAAACCCGGCACCAATGTCAGATAAACCGTCAGCATGGTATAATAAGCAGGTGTTGCCGCGGCAATAAGCGCAATATCATCGGTGTAAATCCGCATAACCCAGTAAGGAGAAATCAGCATTAAAAGCTCTAAAAAAATGCCTGCGGCATAACCGATAATAATGATTTTGCGCGCGGTCATTTCTACCTGATTATCTTTGCCTGAGCCGATGAGGTTGCCGGTAATGGCATTGGCTGAACCGTATAATGCGCCGACAATCATATACGGCAGCGAGGAAATGCTGCGCAGCACGTTGGAGATTGCCAATTCCGTCTCGCCCAGATGTTCAATCGCCAGCATAAACATCAGCCAGGTTGCCAAAGAGACCACGCTTTGCAGCATCGTCCAGACAGAGATGTCGAGGATTCTTTTCAGCATTTTGAAGTTGGTTATGGTCAGCTTGTCAAAGCCGTATTTTTTCAGCTCAATTTTTTTAATGGTGTAAACAATGAAAAAGATTGCCGAAACCGCTTCCGAAATCACCGAGGCCACGGCTGCGCCGGCAATGCCCATTGCCGGAAATCCGAATTTGCCGAAAATCAAAACATAGTCCAGACCTATGTTGACAACCAACATGAGCAGCGCGTTAAAAGTCAGAACTTTGGTATTGGTAATACCGACATAAAAAGCACGAAACATCACAATTAAAAAAGCAAAAATAAAACCGAAAATCCGCGGCTCCAGATAATCGACGGAAGCTTTCAAAACATTCGGCGATGACACAACCTGCGAAAGCAGAAACGGTGCCGACCATAGCAAAAGAACAATAATCGCCGCCGCCGTCACCAGCAGAAAAGCAGTGCCCTGATAAAAGATTGGACCGATACGGTGAAAGTTTTTTTCGCCGTTTCTGCGGGCGATGATAATCTGTGCGCCGACGCTGAAACCTTGTCCTAGCATAAAAATCATAATATAGAAAACACCGGCAATCGCCGAAGCGCCCAATTCGATATTTCCGACCCGTCCTAAAAATGCCGTATCGGTCAGACCGATGAGCTGCTGTACAATCAGGCCGAATAAAATCGGATAAGAAATCTTCCATATTTTTTTGAAATTATAAACCATGCGTCACACGAATTAATTTTTGCTGCCATATATATAGTCGTTGTTTGTAAACAAACTAGCATTGCCGAACCGCTTTGTCAAAGGGCATAAAAATCCTTGATTATTTCAAGATGGGTCCTATACTGAAACGCGCATATCGGTGCGGTTTACAGGAAAATTTTATGTTTGTGAAATCAAAATCTTCAGTTTCTGCTTTAACAAATTTCAGTATCGATTTATTTGAGCAGAAAAAATATAAACAGGCTGAAAAACTTTGCCGCAAACTTCTGAAAAAAGATGCTGAAAATTATACCGCTTTAATCAATCTCGCCAATGTGCTTTTTATCAAAAAAGAATTTGCCGAGGCTTTGTCTCTTTATCAACAAGCCGATGTTTTAAAACCAGATTATTATCCGGTCAAAATCAATTTGGCCAACACTTATCTTGAAACGGAAAATTTTGAGGCAGCCGTTCAATATGCCAATGAGGCTTTGGCGTTGGATTCTCAAAGTTATCTCGGCTGGAATATTTTGGGCAATGCGCTTCTGGAAAAAGAAGAATATCAGACGGCTGTTGATGCTTTGGAAAAAGCCGAAAAGCTGGATTCTTCCGACCCCTGGCTTTATAATTCTTTGAGCCGCGCTTATCAGCAGACGGCAGATTATGCCAAGGCGCTCAAAGCCGGCTGGCAGGCTGTCGGGCTGTCTGCGGGTGAGGATTCCCAGCAGATAAATTTTGGTTATCTTCTCTATGAAACAACCATGGAAAATAACACTGCGGAAGTCAAAGATTATGCCCGCCGCTGGCTGAAAAATTATCCTGAAAATCAGATAGCTTTGCACATGGGAAATGCGGTCATAAATGAAGAAAAAATTGAGCGCGCCAACGATGGTTATCTGCAAAATATTTTTGATGTTTTTGCCACCGATTTTGAACAGGTTTTGAGCTCGCTTGATTATCAGACGCCGCAGCAGATTGGCGGATTCTTAGAGCAGTTTTATGCTGAGGATTCTCATCCGAAATTAAAAATTTTAGACGCCGGCTGCGGTACCGGATTATGCGGAAAATATCTCAAAAAATATGCCGGATTCTTTTCTTTGTCCGGTGTTGATTTGTCTTCGGAAATGCTCAAAATCGCCAAGGCAAAAAAACTCTATAACCATTTGTATTGTCAGGAATTAAACACATTTCTTGGTGGCCGGAAAAAGGCCTGTCTCTTATACACATCTCCGAGCCCACGAGACGGAGCTACATCTCG
>ERZ1026946.274-NODE-274-length-20403-cov-37.598290_pt1 | contig 20403 bp, 14 predicted proteins | sample MGYA00519460_ERZ1026946 | MGnify/ENA primary metagenome ERZ1026946 (study PRJEB26926, sample SAMN06164620) | human gut metagenome | biome: ENVO:00009003; feature: ENVO:2100002; material: ENVO:00002003 | host: Homo sapiens | place: USA | collected 2012 ...
ACGAGATGTAGCTCCGTCTCGTGGGCTCGGAGATGTGTATAAGAGACAGCCCTCACCCGGGCGCACGCGCCGTCGTACGCATCGTCTGCGGAGGCGTACTCGTCGATGTGGGCGGCCGCGACCATCTTGACCGTGTGGCGGGCGTTGTCGAAAATTATAACGTCGTCGTAGAGGCCAAGGCTCGCGTCGTCCCAGAGGGCTTCGGTCTTTGGCTCGGGCAGGCGCTCGAACATGTTCGCCGTTTCGTACCCGAAATAGCCTATCGCGCCGCCGAAGAAGCGGGGGAGGTCGGAGGGCTGGTGGACTTTCCGGGTTGCTATGTAGTCGCGCAGGGGCTTGAGCGGGAACTCCCCGGGGGCTGATGAGCGCGACTTGCCGTCCGAAAAAGTCAGCCTGCCCGCGCCGCCTGACAGCTTGAATTCGGCCTTCGGGGAAAACCCCAAAAACGAATACCTGCCCCAGTTTTCGACGCTCTCTGCGCTTTCGAGCAGGAACGCCCCGGGGCGTTCAGCGATTTTTGCAAACGCCGATACGGGCGTTTCCATGTCTGCCAGAAGCTCCGCGTAGACGGGAACCACGTTGGCGTCCCTCGCGAGCTTTTTGAATTCTTCTCTTGTCGGTTTCATGTAGGGCGCAAAAAAAGGCGGCCAAACACAAAAGGCCGCCAACCGGTTTAAACTTAATTAAACTAGCTGCGACCTGTATTTGAACCACCAGTACTTGTTGAACATTTCTTGGAATTTAAAGCCGTTTTTAATGCGGCCGTTTTTCCGGCCTGTCAAGTTTTTTTGAAAAAAATTTCTTTTTCCTTTAATCTGCGCGCCGCCGTGTGCTATAAGGGAGGCAAATGGGAGCGGACCGGAGCCGCGAAGGCGCGTCTTTCCGGCCCGTTCCCGGATTTTTTTTGAATAACGGCGCCCCGGCGGCGCCCGGACTGCGTATTGTCGTGAATGGTATAAAAGAAAGTGTTGTAAAGTGCGTGTTCCCAAGGCGGATAGATTCGGAGCTTGTGTCCAGACTGCCGCTTGCCGCGTATTCCGGCCCGCTCAAGGTGGTGGAAACGGAGGCGGACGCCGACGAGGCCCTCAGGCAGATTTCGAGGGAGAGCGTGCTTGGGTTTGATACGGAATCCCGCCCTAGCTTCAGGCGCGGGCAGAACTATCCCGTGTCCATCCTCCAGCTCGGGGGCGAAAAATGCGTCTGGGTGTTCAGGCTCGACGCGCTGCGCGGATGCCTGGCAAAGATTTACGCCCCCCTTGCAAATCCGAAAATCAGGAAGGTCGGCGTCGCCGTCAAGGGCGACGTTTCCGGGCTGCGCAAGCTGCGCGACTTCGAGCCTGCGGGATTCGAGGACATAAGCGACAAGACGCGCAAAATCGGAATAGTCAACACCGGCCTTCGCAATTTGGCCGCCGTGTTTATGGGCATGCGCATTTCAAAAAGCGCCCAGATGAGCAACTGGGCCGCCGAGAAGCTCACCGAAAAGCAGATTACCTACGCCGCGACGGATGCGTGGATAAGCCGCGAACTCTACCTTGCCGTAAACCGGATTTACTCTCGCGGGCTTTACGATATCGAACCGGAGCCCGAACCCGTCCTTCCCGACAGGCGCGGCGCCCTGGCAAAATTCTGGGATGCGCTTCGCTCCAGGTTCTTTACGGACTGACCCCTGCGCCCCTCCGCCGGTTTGCGGAGGGGATTTTTTTGCGGCTCTGGCATAGCTAAGGAGGCGGAAGGCGGATTCTTAAATGGAATTTTGCGCGAATAAGGAAAAAAACGCCTAACCTGCCGCGAAACGCCGCCTGATTTTTCCGCAGCCCGAAAGGGCGGGGCGACGGGTACGCCCGGGGTGGCTTTTCCGCGTGGCAAAATGGTGCGGAGGAGGGGATAGCTGGCTTTAAAAGGGCGGGGCGGAAGTTTTTTAATCGGATTTGTCAAGGGGCCTCATGCCGGGTATCAGCCGAGGCTTTTCAGGGCGCGAAAAACCGATTTATAGGCACACCGCCTTTGGTGTCCCCGCATCTTCAAGTTTTTTATGCCGCCATCGGGATTCAATGCGCATGCCGCAGGCAAATGGGCGGCGGCAGCCTGCGCCTCTAGAGCTTTGACAGAAATCTGGCCCTGTCCACAATATATCTCACATGCACGCCCGAGCCAACCTCCCCGCGCGAGTCTCTGGCCGATACCTCAAACTCAAGCCGCCTTCCTTCAATTTTTATAAGCGTTGCGCGCGCCTCTATCCGCTCTCCGACGCCCGACGGGCGGGTGTGCGAGATTTCCAGCCGTGAGCCAACCGTCGCCGCCCCATCCGGAAGAAACGGCGCCACGGCGTTCATCGCGGCGTTTTCCATTAGGGCCGCCATCGCCGGGGTTGCAAACACTTCCATGTCGCCAGAACCCATGGCGGCGGCCGTGTTCTGGGGGGAAACTGCGGTTATTGATAAGGAGGATAGGCCCGGCTTTAAGTTTTCCATATGCCCCGTAAAATTGCACGGGGATGTGAGCGTGTAAAGGAAAAGCCGCCATGTATGGCGGGCTCTTTTCCCAAAATTGTTCCGCCCCCGCGCGCGCCGCGCCGGCCGTATTTGGGGTGGTATGGGCCGGGCGGCGGCCGCATTTTGGCGGCTGCGCCGGGGGCGGCCTGCCCGGGTCTGGGGCAGGAATCGCAATTGATTTTTTTAGCGGTTTTGTGAATTTTGAAAGTTCGCGCTTTATGTGCGGCAAGGCTTTTTCATGCGCATTTTCCGCCGGCCGTTTGCCGGGAGCTTTTTATCGCTTTAAAAGGCGTCATTGCGGCGTGCAAATCCCTTGCCTCAATTCTTCCGCCTGAGAAGCGCGAGGGCCGCCGCAAATGCGCCAAAGGCCGCCGCGTAGGTCGAGGGTTCGGGAATTGCCGAATAGGAGAGGTCGTAGGTCAGCCATCGCTTGTCGTTTCTGTATTCCGCATTTCCGGTGGATTCGGTCAGGGTTATCGTATAAACGCCGTCGGCGGTGGATATTTCAGTGGAGCCGTTGTAGGAGAGCTCATACTGCGCTCCTGCGATTGTTGCGACGTACTTGCTGCCGGAGTATCCCGACCACATGCCGAAGTTGAAAAGGTCCTGCGATACGCTTGCGTCCGCGGAGGTGTCGAATCCGGAAAAATCCAGAAGGACAAGCGAGTTTATCGAGGAGTTTTGCCCTCCTGTCGGGCATTCGCGCAGGTTTGTTATGGAGCCTGTCGAGCCGTCCGAGCCCGTGTTGAATTTTATGACGGTTCCTGTGAAGTCGGATTTGGAGGAATATGAAGAGGTGGTTCCTGCCGCCTGGTTTATGTTAAACCACGTCCACATTCCTATGTTTATTTCCGACGATTCGCCTATCTCAATGAGGGCTTCCGCATTTCCTGCGGGAACATTGTCCACGCTTTTATTCACGTCTATAAAAAAATTGTAAACCTCGGAGCTGGCGTTTGTGGCGTCAAAATAATATTTGCCTTCGTTGTAGCCTGTCTGTTCCGAGGGAGGGGTGTTGATGTCAACCTCCGTAATTTGTGCCGTGGCCGTTGAGCAAGCGGCCGCTGCAATTATGGATATTGCGCCTTGTATTATTGGTTTCATTTTCGTTTGCCATTTTGGGGTGAATCTGCGGGGGGATTGGATACGTCCGCCCTCTTCGCAATCAATGCAAGCCTCATGTCTTGAAAGTTGCAAATGTTTTGCCCCTTTACAGTAATACCGTTTCCGCTCCTCGCATTTGGCGCAGCAGCGCGCCCAGTGGAAGTGCGGGCGGGTGGCGTTTCTGCAAAAAAACGGCGGGGATTGGGGTATGGCTAATCGTTTCCGTTTTTTATGCGGATGAGCTGCCGCATGAGCCGAAGCCCTCCCACTGAAAACTGCGCGGAATTTTGCCGCCTCCCGATGGGGCGCGCAGGGGGTGCCTGCGGCGGTTTTTCCATGCGTATTTTTATGGGGGCCTGCCGCCTTTTATTGCGGAAAAGGGCGGCCTTTTGGAAGGCCGCCCTTATTCTGTTATTGAATGTGAAGCCTCATGGAAAAGGCGCCGCTTTGGGCGCCTTGCCGGGGCGAAAAAATCTGCGGATTAAAGGCGTTTTCTATTTTTTATCCGCAGTAATGCCATGGCTGCGGCGAATGCTCCGAACACTGCGGCGCAGGCCGAGGGCTCGGGAATGGCGTAGGTGCACGAAATTTTGTCTCCGGAAGCGGATATTTCGATTGATATGCCGTTTTCGGAGGAGTCTGCCGAATGGTAGCTTGTGCCGTCAAGCGTGTAGAAGTAGGACACGCTGTCGTATCCGCTCAGGCCCTTTTGGGAGCCGTCGAAGAGAGTTCCGCTTCCGGATATTGTGGAGCCGGGGGAGTATATGGAGGAGAAGTCGAGCAGGACTGCCGTCCCCTGGAGGTTTATGTCCTGGACGGAGGAGGACACCGTATGGCAGGAGCCCCCGTTTTCGGCGCTGAAAACAAAGTCCGTGACAAACCCGGAGTATGAGAGTTTCCCGTCGGAGAAATCCACGGAGGGGGAGGCTCCGCCGTATCCTCCGGTCGAATAATATACGTTGGCGTCGAAGTCTTCATCCACTATTATGAGCGAATTTGCAAATCCGCTTCCGCCGCTTGTGATTTTTTTTACGTCTGCCGCGTTCAGGGTTGAGGTGGCGACAAAATAGCTGTCGCCCGGAGTGTTTGAAAGGTCGGTATGCGGGCCGTAGCTGTTGCCGAAGTCCACGGCCCAGACGTTTCCGCCTATCCAGTCTGCGGTCTGCTCGCCCTTGTATTGGCCGATGTTTGACGCGTCTATTTCGACGCCGGCATACTGTATTGCAAACGCGGGGATTGCCGCGGATATTGACGCGGCCGCCGCCGCGATTTTGAGGATTTTTGTTCTCATGGTATTTGGGGAGTTGTGTGTTGCGTTTTGTCCGCCGAGCGGAAGCGTCGCAGGCGGAGGGATTTTTGCCTGAATCTTTCAGTCGCAATCCGCATGCTCCCGGCTTGTCCGGAACGTGCGGTGTTCTTATGGAAAACATTTTCCGAAACTCGGGCGCCATTTTCAAACAGTTTGTAAGATTACAGTAATACTGTACTTAAGCCGCGCATTTTTCCGGAGTGCGGCGGCGTTTCCGGGCGGAACGGGGGCGGCGTATTACTGTAAAATTCGCCCGGGTTTGACTGGGGGCGCGCTGCCCTTAGAATGGCGAAAGTTAAAAAATGCCGCGCGTGCGGCCCGATGGAAACAGCATACTGAAAGCAGCAATGATGAAAACAGCGACTAAAAGACACACGACGGTGCACTTGCTTGCGGGGCTTGCGCTCCGCCTCGCGGGGCTCGCCGCCGTTTTACCGTGCGCGCTTGCGGCGGCCGACGCTTCGGCCTCCGGGGAAGGCGCCCTTCTTTTTGCATTCTCAAACTCGAAAACCGAAAAGGCAAAGGACCGCGGCCTCAGCCTGGCTTACAGTTCGGATTCAAAAGAGTGGAAGCACCTGACGTGGCCGTGGCAGAGCGCGGTCTTGAGCGAATTCGGGAAGGAGGATGAGCGCGCGATGCTGTCGCCGTTTCTCTTCCGCGCGCGGGACGGCGAGTGGCATTGCATCTGGGGGCTCGGCGGAAATTCGGGCAGGGTGGGGCATTCGCATTCGGACGACCTCTTCTCGTGGCGCAGGCAGAATTATCCCGAAATAATGCCGGGAGCGGAAATCTCAGACCCCGTGGCTGCGGAGGTACCCGGGGGGCACGGGGTGTTCTTCAAAAGCGGCGGCGCCTTCTTCAGGGCTTCCACGAAGGATTTCAGAAAGTTCTCCAAGCCCGAACCCTCTTCAAAAACGGCCTATGAGGCGGCTGCGGCCTCCGGCGGAAAGGCGGCGCAGGCGGAAGTCGAGGGGCTCGGAATGCAGTCGGGCCGGATTTCAAAGATTCCCGCCGAAACGGTTTCGTCTTATATAAAAAGGCGCGACGAGGCCGGGCGCAAGTATGCGCTTTCAACGAAAACCCTGGCGGACATCGCGCGCGAGCTTGGCGGAAGGGAGTCTGTCAAAGCCGAAATATCGGTAGGCGCTTCGGGGGCAAAGGCCATAAGCCCGAACCTCATGGGGGTGTTTTTTGAGGACATAAATTACGGGGCTGACGGCGGGCTTTACGCGGAGCTTGTGCAAAACCGCGACTTTGAATCCTCGAAGCGGGACAACTGGCAGTGGAAGGAGGGGCAGTTCTGGAGCCTTTCCGGAGACGGGGCGGCGTTTGAAATCATGACGGGCGACCCGGTGCATGCGAACAACTCCCGCTACGGCGTCATGCGCGTAAAAAAGCCGGGGGCCGCCCTGCGCAACGCCGGTTTTGACGGCATATTCCTCAAAAAGGGAGAAAAGTACGACTTTTCAATGTTTTCAAAGGCGCTTTCCGGAAAGGGGGGCAGAGTCTCGGTGCGCGTGGTCGGCGCGGGGGGCAAAACAGTCGCGGAGTGCGAAGTCGAAGTCGGCCCGTCTGGATGGAAAAAGTCCGAGGCGGTGCTGACCGCTTCGGAAGACTCCGGGGCCGGAGTCCTAGAGCTAGTCCCGCAGACCGCCGGGGATTACGCCTTTGACATGGTTTCGCTCTTCCCTCAAAAGACCTTTAAAAACCGCAAAAACGGCCTGCGGGCCGACATCGCCCAGGCCATTGCCGACATAAAGCCGAAGTTCGTGCGCTTTCCCGGCGGGTGCGTAGCCCACGGCAGGCTGCTCGACACCCTGTACCATTGGAAGGATTCAATCGGGCCGCTTGAGGCGCGCAAGCCGATGCCCAACATCTGGGGCTACCACGCCACGCTCGGCCTCGGCTACGCCGAATATTTCCAGTTCTGCGAGGACATTGGCGCCGAGCCGCTTCCGGTTGTCGCAGCCGGCGTGGGGTGCCAGTTTGTCGGAAAGGAGCCGGAGACAATCCCTATGGACGAGATGCCGGCGTATGTGCAGGATGTGCTCGACCTTATAGAATGGGCAAACGGCGACGCCAAAACCACGAAGTGGGGCAGAATCCGGGCGGAAAACGGGCATCCGGAGCCATACAACCTGAAGTATCTGGGAGTCGGCAACGAGGACCTGATAAACGACGCCTTCAAGGAGCGCTTCGAAATGATATTCAAGGCCGTGAAGGAAAAGCACCCCGAAATATCCGTAATCGGCACGTGCGGGCCGGGCGCCGGGGGAATGGACTATGACGAGGGCTGGCGCTTCGCAAGGGAAATCGGCCTGCCGATAGTTGACGAACACTACTACGTCTCTCCCGGCTGGTTCTTTGCAAACGGCGGGTTCTACGACGGCTACGACCGTTCCGCGGGCAAGGTGTATGTCGGAGAATACGCCGGGCACAACAAGGAGAAGACAAGCACTGTCGAAACGGCGGTGGCGGCGGCGATGCATTTGGCAAACCTCGAACGCAACGGGGATGTGGTGGTGATGAGCTCTTACGCCCCGCTTCTTGGCAAAAAGGGCGCCACGCAGTGGAACCCGGACCTGATATACTTCGACGGGGAGCGCGTCTATCCGACGGTTGACTACCACGTCCAAAAGCTCTTCGGGACCAATTCGGGCGACGTGTACTATCCGTCCTCAATAAAGCTCGACGCATCCGGCGAGGGCGTGGCGGAGCGCGTAGGCGCGTCTGTTGTGAAGGATTCCGGGAGCGGGGATTACATCGTAAAGCTGGTAAACGCGCTGCCCGCGAAGGTCGAGGCCACCGTCAGTTTGCCGTTTGTCGCGCGCGAGTCGGATGTTGAAAAGACCGTCCTTACGGGAGACCCCGATTCCTCCGACGCCGAGCCGGCGGAAACTTCCGAAAGGCTTGGGCGCAAGTTTGAAATGGAGCTTCCGGCCAATTCGCTCACTGTGCTGCGCTTTAAAAAGCGGATTTGAGCGCGATTGAAAATTTCCGGCCGGGATTCGCCGCAAGGGAGTTCCCGGCTTTTTTATGCAATCATGCCGGCCGCCTGTTTCCATGCCATGCTGAGATGGGGCGGCTGCCTTCAGGTTTGAATGATGTATATTTTTCCCGTTAGGTTTCTTTTAGGCGTGGCATGGGCGGTTCCGAAAGAAATCGGGCAGGTTTTTTTCGGGAGATGCGGCGGGCTGGGGCATTTTCTTCCCCGGCGGCGGGGCTGTTTGAAAAATTTTTAAAAAAGATGAAAAAAAGGCTTGATTTAAAAAGGCCGTATGATTGTATATGGATTTTTAATTGACGCAGGGTGGAGCAGCTTGGTAGCTCGTCAGGCTCATAACCTGAAGGTCGTTGGTTCAAATCCAGCCCCTGCACCCAATTTAAAAATGCGGACTCCGTGAGGGGGCCGCATTTTTTTGCGCCGATGAGCTGGATTCAAGCGAAGCGCAGTTTTTTGCGCAGCAAAAAATGAACCTTGGTTCAACACGCAAGCCTTAAAAAGGACTTGCGTGAAGGACGGCGCGCCAGCGCCGCCCCGCAGGGGCGAGACGAGCACGGCGTGCGAGCGAGTCCAAATCCAGCCCCTGCACCCAATTTAAAAATGCGGACTCCGTGAGGGGGCCGCATTTTTTTGCGCCGATGAGCTGGATTCAAGCGAAGCGCAGTTTTTTGCGCAGCAAAAAATGAACCTTGGTTCAACACGCAAGCCTTAAAAAGGACTTGCGTGAAGGACGGCGCGCCAGCGCCGCCCCGCAGGGGCGAGACGAGCACGGCGTGCGAGCGAGTCCAAATCCAGCCCCTGCACCCAATTTAAAAATGCGGACTCCGAGAGGGGGCCGCATTTTTTTGTGCCGATGAACTGGATTCAAGCGGTGAGGTTTGAAAGATGGAGTTGGAGGCGGGAAATTGCGGGAATTTAAAGGCTTTGGGGATGGGTGGGGCCTTGCGGGCGGGACCTGACGCGCCGTCAGCCGAAAAACAGGTGCTCGATGAGTATTTTAAGCCCTATGGCAATCAAAATGGCGCCCCCGAGTATTTCAATCCGCCCCTCCGCCCAGCGGCCTACCCTTGAGCCGAGAGCGGCTCCGGCAAGCGATACGGCGAAGGTTACAAGGCCGATTACGATGCTTGGCATAACTATGTCGCTTGCCAGGCATCCGAGGGTGACCCCGACTGCGAGCGCGTCTATGCTCGTGGCTATCGCGAGCATGAAAAGTACGCTGATGTTGGTCGGGTCGCCGTAAATCCTCTTTTCGGTCTCGCACCTGCGGCATTTGCGCGCCTCAAGTATCATCCTTGCGCCTATGTAGGAGAGCAGGGCGAAGGCTATCCAGTGGTCGAAGCTGGATATGTAGGACGAGGCGAGCACCCCCGCCTGCCAGCCCACGTATGGCATCAGGGCCTGGAAGCCCCCGAAAAACCCGGCGATAACGAGCATGTTTTTGAGCCTGAGCCTGTCGGAGGCCGCGGACATGCACACCGACACCGCGAAGGCGTCCATCGCGAGCGCAAGGCCTATCAAAACCGTCTGGAAAATAGACATGTGTCCCGAAACCCTCGCAGGGCGCCTCGGCGTTTGCAATGCCAAAGGCGGCGGCGGGGCGATTTTTTTGCGAATCAAAACGGTTGACTTTTTCGGGGGTGAAATGTTGCAATCGAAAAAGTGGGGGGCGTGCGCCTCCCGCGATTTTTTTGCGGTACGCCCGTCTGGCAGCCATGTCGAAATACGCTATTCCAATCGTCCTCCTCTTCCTTTCGAACGTTTTTATGACGTTCGCCTGGTACGGCCACCTCAAGTTCAAGAGCGCGCCACTCTGGGCGGCCATCGCGGTCAGTTGGGGCATCGCGTTTTTCGAGTACTGCCTCCAGGTTCCCGCAAACAGGATAGGGCACCGGACGCTCAGCGTCGCGGAGCTTAAGACCATGCAGGAGGCGATAACGCTGGCGGTTTTCATCGGCTTTTCAATCCTCTACCTGAAAGAGGAGATAAAGTGGAACTATCTGGTGGGGTTTGCCTTCATGGTGCTCGCGGTATTTTTCGTATTCTTTAAAAAATAGGATTTCAACATGCAGCCTTTACACATAGAAATAGCGTCGAAGTCGGTAAACATCCCGGCGCGGCAGGTCGAGGAGACCGCCAAGCTTCTGGAGGGGGGGGCTACTGTCCCCTTCATCGCCCGCTACCGCAAGGAGGCGACGGGCTCCCTCGACGAGGTGCAGATAGCCGCAATCCGCGACGAGCTTGAGCGGCTCGCGCTCCTGGACGCCCGGAGAACCTCCATAAAAGACTCCCTCCGCGAGCGCGGCCTGCTTACGCCGGAGCTGGAAAAGTCCGTAGATTCCGCCGAGACCATGGCGCGCCTTGAGGACGTTTACCAGCCCTTCAAGCCCAAGCGCAGGACCCGCGCGATGATAGCCCGGGAAAAGGGCCTTGAACCCCTCGCGCGCTTCATTCTCGAAAACCAGGACGCTTCGTGCTCGGCCGAGGCCGCCGGCTTTGCCGACCCGGAAAAGGGCGTCGCCGACGCCGACGAGGCCCTGGCCGGCGCGCGCGACATCATCGCGGAAACGGTTTCCGACGACCCCGACGCCCGCTCGCAGATGCGCGCCTATTTCGAGCGCGAGGCGGTTACGACCTCCAAGGTGATGTTCGGAAAGGAGGAGGAAGGCGCAAAGTACCGCGACTACTTCGACATTTCCGAAAAGGCGTCCTCCATGCCAAGCCACAGGATTCTCGCGATACGCAGGGGCGAGGCCGAGGGCTTTCTCATAATGCGCGTGCTTCCGGACGAGGAGGGGGCGCTTTCGATTTTGAAATCGCGCTTCGTAAAGGGGGGCGGAGAGTGCGCCGCCCAAGTCGCCGCCGCAGTGGAGGACTCTTACCGCAGGCTCCTTTCGCCCGCCACCGAAACCCACATGCGCCTGGAACTCAAAAAGCGGGCCGACGAGGAGGCCGTGAGGGTGTTTGCAAGCAACTTGAGGGAGCTTCTCATGGCCTCCCCGCTTGGGCAGAAGAACGTGCTTGCAATCGACCCCGGCTTCCGCACGGGCTGCAAGGTGGTCTGCCTCGACCGCCAGGGCGCGCTCCTTCACCACGAGGTCATCTTCCCGGAGCAGGGCGCCGCGCGCAGGATGGAGGCGGGAAACGCCGTTCTTCGCCTTTGCAGGCAGTTTGAAATCGAGGCCGTGGCTATCGGAAACGGAACGGCCGGCCGCGAGACCGAGGCTTTTGTCCGCTCGCTGGGGCTCCCGCCCCAGACGGCTGTCGTCATGGTAAACGAAAGCGGGGCGTCTATATATTCGGCAAGCGAGGCGGCGCGCGAGGAGTTTCCCGACCAGGACATCACGGTCCGAGGCGCGGTGTCGATTGGCCGCAGGCTCATGGACCCGCTCGCCGAGCTTGTGAAAATCGACCCCCAGTCCATAGGCGTGGGCCAGTACCAGCACGACGTAAACCAGGCCATGCTCAAGCGTTCGCTCGACGACGTCGTAATTAGCTGCGTAAACAGCGTGGGAGTCGAGGTCAACACGGCGAGCCGCCAGCTTCTTTCGTATGTGTCCGGGCTCAATGCCTCCGTGGCTGCGGGCATAGTGGCCCACAGGAATTCAAACGGGGCCTTCCGCTCGCGCAGGGACCTTTTGTCGGTAAAGGGCCTCGGGGCCAAAACCTTTGAGCAGGCCGCCGGATTTTTGCGCATACGCGGCGGGGCCGACCCTCTCGACTCGAGCGCGGTGCACCCGGAGCGGTATGCGCTGGTTGAAAAAATGGCCTCGGACCTCGGTACGGACGTGGCAAGCCTGATGGCCTCCCCCGAGCTGCGCTCCAGAATAAGGCTTGAAAATTACGTGTCCGACGACGTGGGCATGCCCACCCTCAGGGACATCCTGGGCGAGCTTGGCAAGCCGGGCCGCGACCCGCGCGAAAAGTTCGAGGCGTTTTCCTTCGCAGAGGGTGTGCGGGAGATTGCGGACCTGCGCGAGGGGATGCGCCTGCCGGGCATCGTAACAAACGTGACGGCTTTCGGCGCCTTCGTTGACATCGGCGTCCACCAGGACGGGCTTGTGCACATAAGCGAGCTTTCCGATACATTTGTGCGCGACCCCCACGACGTGGTAAAGCCGCTCCAGAAGGTCAGCGTGCAGGTTCTTGAAGTTGACAGGGCGCGCAACCGGATAGCCCTTTCTATGAAAACCAACCCGCAAAAGCGCGCATCGAGCGCCGGGGATGCGGCGCGCAGGGACGGACCGCGCAGGCAGGGCGGCAAATCCGGCGGGGCCTCCCGCCAGCCCCCCCGCCGCGATGAAAACATTAACAGCTCCTGGACCAGCGCGTTCGACAAGCTGAAGTTCTAGGCGCGCGCCGGCCGGATTTCGCCCCAGCAGGCGTTTCCCTGCGGGGCGTTTTTGCGCCCGCTCCGCCCCCGGCATTTGGGTTCTTGATTCCTCCCGCGCATACGGGGCCTTTCCCGCAAGAATACGGCCTTCAGAGGCGCCTCCGCAAATGCGCGCTCCATTTGGCGCATTCGCTCCGGAGTCGGCGCAAAATTTCCCGTCGCCGGGGCGGGGAAACTTTCCGAGCGCGATATTGGGTTTGCGCGGGAGGTCCTCCCAAATTGCGGCGCGGGGCTAGACTTGGATTTACACAGCAGCCGTCAGGCGCGTTATCAGGAATTCGTCGATTCTTCGCTGCATGCCGCGCAGGGCCGGGCGGCCGTCCTTTGCCAGAAACAGGTGGTCGCCGCCTTTGGCGATTTCAAGCTCGCATTTTGCGCCAGCCTTTTTTGCGTGGGTGTGGAACAGCGCGCTGTCCTTCCATGTGACAAGATTGTCGGCGTCGCCGTGCAATAGCAGCGTCGCGGGGGAATCCTTGGAAATGTACGAAATCGGGCTAAGGGCGCGGGCTTCGACCTGGTTTGCGGAAGGCGGGGCGCCAAGGAGCCTTTCGAGGGCGGAGCGGTCCCTGCGCATGTCGAGCCTGAAGTGGTCGGCGTGGAAGAACGTTGTTACGGGCGCCTTCGCAGCGGCGCAGGCGAATGTCGGGTCAAACCCCGCAAGTTCCGGGTCCCCCTGAAAGTCGCTCGGGGCGGAGAGGGCCGCAAGGAGCGCGAGGTGCCCGCCCGCCGAATGGCCGAACAGCGCGAAAGCGCGGGTGTCGAGGCCGTACAGGGACGCGTTTTTTGCAAGGAAGCGCGCGGCGTCTTTTACGTCTTCTGCGCAGGCGCGCACCGTCCTGCCCGGGCGCACGAGGCGGTAGGACGCCGCTGCGAAGGCGACGCCCGCCCTGAGGAGGGCCTTTGCCATATCGCGCGAAAAATTGTAGCGGCTGCCCCCGTCCCATCCGCCGCCGTGGATTTCAAGCACAAGCGGGGCCGCGCCGCCGAATGCGGGCTCCGGCGGCAGCGCTATGTCGAGCCTCAGCTCCTCCCCGTCGGCCGTCTTGTAGAGGACGCCGAGGTCGGCGTCCATGTCCCTGTACTTTTCAAGGGCAAACGGGTTTGCGCCGGCCGCGCGCGCGGCGTATGCGGACGCTTCCGCTAGCCCGCCGGATTTTCCCCTTATTTTCATGCGGGCAATCGAAGCACGCCCGGGCGCGGATTTCAAGGGCATAGTGCCACGCCGCTTTTTTCAAAAATATCAAACGCACTTCTTCTTTCAAAAGTTCCAACAGTACTTTTGACGGTTTTCGGGAAAGCGTTTACAATCGAAAAATCTCATAAAAAGCGAAAGGAAACATGTCAGACGCAAGAACAATAAAAATATTCGCGGACGCGGCCTCCGCCGATTCCCCCATCGACGCATCGACGGGCGGAGCGGTCGCCTTCCGCCGGGGGGGCGACCTGGTGGTGGAAGCGCTCTTCCTGGAAAACGGCAGGGTTGCGGACCTGTCGGGGGCGGTTTCGGCCGTTTTGGAAATTCTGGACGTGGGGGCTGTGAACTCGCCCGCCCCGCGCGCGCCCGTCCTGCTTGCAAGGTGCGAGGTCTCGGAATTTTCCGAGCCGGAAACCGCGGCGGGGGAGGCCCCTTCGGAATCTTCGGGGCGCCATGCGCGCTTCGGGTTTACGGGCTTGCAGACGAGGATTGCGCCGGGGGAAAAATGGATGTCGGTGTACGTGGAGTTCGGGGGAGGGAAAAGGGTGTTTTTCTCTTCCGGATGGATTTATGTGGGCGAAAACTACCTGTCCGAGCCGGGCGTCGAGCCGCTTGAAAACCCGGTCTATCTCAAGAAGTCCGAGGCCGTTGGAACGTATGCCGCAAGGTCGGCCAACCTGTCCGATTTGCAGTCGGCTTCCGCCGCGCGCTCAAACCTCGAAGTCTATTCCATACGGGAGTGCGACGCCGCCATAAACGCCTCCGTCGCGGGAAGCCACAACCACGATTCGCAGTACTCCAGACTCGGCCACTCCCACGCCCAGTACGCCGACAAGTCAAAATCCCTTTCCGATATAGCCGACAAGTCCCTGGCTCGCTCCAACCTTGGCGTCTATTCCAAATCCGAAACCGACGCGGGCCTCGCCTCCGCAAATTCGGAAATTTCGGCGGCAAAAGTCAGGATAGGGGCGTGCGAGGACGCCTGCGCAAGCGTCGATTCAAGGGTGTCCGGGCACGGGGAAATTCTGATGGAGCGTTCTGGGGCGGGCCGATATTGGCTTTTGGGCGGGAGCCTTTCTGCCTCCGGCGACATCCCGGAATTTTCCTCCCTCACGGTGTTTGCAACCGTCTCTCCCGGATATTCGGGGCCCGTGTGGAGCCTCGGCCAGTCGGCGCTTTCTGTGTCGGGCGGCGGCGCGGCTTTTGCGGGGACGTCCGCCCCTCTTGACGCCGCCCGTCCGCATGCGCTCGCCGCAGTGTTTGACGGCTCAATAGCCAGGCTCTTTGTAGACGGGGACATGAAAATCGAGGCTCCCTTGTCCGTCCCGCACGGTGCGTTTGCGGCGGGTGGCGACGGGGCTTCCGGCGCAGTTTCGCGCATAAAGGCTTTCAACTTTGACTGCTCTGTACCCGGGAGCGCCTACACGCTTTCAGACTATGTGTCGGGCCTTGACGAAAGCCCGCTTCTGCGGCAATGCCCGCCCGGAAAATACTTTGAAAATAATCCGGAAAAGTTTCCGCATGTGTCGAGCTGGAACAACGGCAGCGCGGTTTACGACGGAGATGAAATTGTCGTTAGCGGGTTTAACACGGATGCGTGGGTGCCGCTCGCCTGCACGTTCCCGCAGCCCATCCGCGCAGGCTCCAGGGTGAGGGTGAAGTTCAGGGTCAATTCCGCAGACGCTGGCGCTACGGGAGCATCCCTTTACGAGACTTCCGCAAAGCGCACCACAATCGTCCTGCATGCCCCCGACAACTCCGATTTTGAATGGGAGGGCGTATGCGGCCACAACGCGACATTCCTGTTTTTCCAGATAGGCGCCCGCGCCTGGACCGAGGCCAGGTTCTCCGTTTCAAACCTGTCCGTCGAGGTTCTGGGGCCCGCTCTCAGCGATTCCGGCTCCGCCGACGGGTCTGTGGTGCGGGATTTGTCGGCGGCAAAGAACCACATGCTGCTGCGGGGGGCGGCTTTGGCGTCAAAATCGAATACCCCGGCGCTCTGCCCGCATACCGTTTCGTGGGCCGGGACTGCGACCGCGCAGAACGTATGCGGAGAAACCGGCGCCGAGGCCGACTCGAGAATCTCCGTATGGGCGCGGGCGACGTCGAATGTGGCAATCTCTGTAAAATGCGCGGCAAACGCCGCAGTGCAGAAGGATTTGGCGGCAGGGGTCTGGACGGAGTGCGGGACGTGGCTCAACTCCTCGAAGGGCGCAATAACCGCAACCCCGGCTGCGGCCTATGAGGGGGCGGTGGATTTCTCGGTAAAAATAGAAAGGCTGAAATAATATGGCAAAAGAAGATGCGGGCGCGGGGGAGCTTGCGCCCATAATGGTGTCGGAGGGCGTATATGCCCGGGTAAACAGGGTGGTTGTGGACTGCGACCTCGTGGATTCGGAGGGGCGCCCGGTCGAGTCGGGCGGATTCGCGCAGTCGCCCAACTCAATCATAACGCTCTCGGGGGCCGAGCTGTCGGGAACCGAGCTAAACGTTCAGGCCGTGGCCGACAGGGTGTTCGGCAGATAGAGGCCCGGCCGTCCGGCCAAAACAGGGCCCCCGCAAAAGGCGGGGGCCTTTTTGCGCCCGGAGCGCGCGCCGGTTTCATGCGCCGGGGCTTCGGCTGCGGAGGCTATATGGAGCGGCAGTCGTCCTCGTCCTTTACAGAGTAGCCGGTGTCCTGGCGGTGGTGGTTTACGGCGTTTTTCTTTACGTAGGCGTCGTGGAAATCCTGGGCCGTCATGCCGAGAGTCTGCGCTATCGATATGAGGAAGTGGAGCATGTCCACAACTTCGACGCGGGCGTTCTGGAGGTCCAGCTTCTGGTATTTCGCCCACCACTTCCAGGGCACGGAGTCCGTGAGCTCCGCCGCCTCCTGCTGGAGGGCGCGTATGTAGTTGAGCGTCCACTTCACGCGCCCGGCTTCGTCGAGCGTTTCGGTGTCTATGCCTATGCGCTTGTTAAGCTCGTACTGCATCTTGAAAATTTCGTCCAATTTGTCCATATGGAAGGCAGTATGGGGCGCGGGCGGCGTTCGTCAAATTTTAAGTTCGGCGCGCGCCTCTTTGAGCACGGCGTCGAGGGTGGCGGAATTGAAGCGCATTACGGGGGCGGGGGGCAGGGCTCCGAGGAATTTCCTGCCGTAGGACTTGGTGACAAGGCGGGAGTCTAGGAGGGACACGATGCCCCTGTCGGACTTGCTCCTTATGAGGCGCCCGACGCCCTGGCGGAATTTGATTATGGCGTCAGGCACGGCGACTTCCGCGAACGGGTTTCCGCCCTCCGCCAGGGCCTTGTCGTACCTTGCCTCGACCAGGGGGTGGGAGGGGTTTGCGAAGGGCAGGCGCGTTATCACGACCTGCGAAAGCGCTGGCCCCGGGACGTCGATGCCCGTCCAAAACGAGTCCGTGCCCAGCAGGACGGCGCTGCCGTGCTCCTCAAACCGCCGTATCAGCTCGGTGCGCGGCATCTGTTTTTGAAGCAGGATTGGCCGCCCTTTTAGCAGCGCGCTTTCAAACAGGATTTCCGCCGTGCGGTTCATCTCGAAGTAGCCGGTGAAAAGCACGAGCGTGCCGCCTTCAACCCCCGCGCAGAGCCGCTCTATGACGGACGCCAGGCGTTCGCAGTCGAGCTTCTTTGAGTCGCGGTCTGGCTCGGGCGCGTCGGCACAAAGGAGCACGCGCATGTTTTTGCGGTAGTCGAAAGGCGAATCGCAGACCTTCTTTTCCGCGCAGTCCCCGCCTGTCTTGCGGATGAAGCTGGCAAGGTCGCCGCCGTTTGTGGCGAGCGTTGCGGAACTCATTATGACCGATGTGCCGCGCTCGAAAAGCACCTCCCTCAAAATCGGCGCCACATCCACGGGCGCGCTTGTGATGTGGACGGACGAGCCGTCCTTGCCGGCCTTTTCTACCCAGTAAACATGGTCGCGGGCCGCGAGGTATATCGCCTCCTGGAGGGAGTTGCGCGCCGAAGTTATGCGCCGCTGGTAGTCTTTCAGCTCGGCAGCGGCCTGTTCCGTCTTTGCGCGCTGGGCGAGCCCGGCGAGGGCCTGGGCGACGGCTTCCAGGGGCGCGTCCAGGGTGTTTTCATGCCACTCCGGGCAGGACAGCGAAACCGTGTCGCGCTTCGTGAGGAATTTTTGGCGCACCGAGGCGAAAAACTCCTCGCACGCGCGCAGGGCCTCCGCCACGGCCTCCTTTTCGTATATCTGCGCGAGCGCCCCCCGGGTTATTAGCCCGCGCCTCTTGCGCGGGTCGTATATCCTTTTAAGCTCGCGCGCCATTCCGAAGCTCGAAATTGAAAGGCCGAAATTTTCCGCAGCCACGTCCGGAACGAGGTGGGCCTCGTCCAGCACGCACATGTCGTTTGCAAACAGCACCCCCTTCGCGCCGATTTCTGACGCGGCCCCCGCCGCCAGGAGGGCGAAGAGCAGGCTGTGGTTGACTACCACGACGTCTGCGGAGGCCACGGCCCGCCTGGCCTTCTGGTAAAAGCACGTGCCGTCCGAGCAGTTCTTCGGGGTGCACGACGAGGCGTCCGCGTTCACCCAGCCCCAGACTTCCCAGTCGGGCGGCGGGGTTAGCTCCTCGACCATTCCGGTTTTTGTGGTGAGGGCCCATTCGGCGATGCGCTCCAGCTCTGCGGATTCGGAGGTGGCAAAAAGCTCTGACTTTTCGGCGATGGCGCGCTTGAGCCTGCCGGTGCAAAGGTAGTTTGCGCGCCCGACGAGGAAGGCCGTCTTGAAGTCGGCAAACTCCCCGAGGACTGGGTCGCGCGAGAAAAGGAGCCTTGCAAGCGGCAGGTCCTTTCTTAAAATCTGCTGCTGGAGGGCGATGGTGTGGGTCGAGACAATCAGCGGGCGCCTGAGGCGCCTTGCCGAAATTATGCCGGGAATGAGGTACGCAAGGCTCTTGCCCACGCCGGTGCCGGCCTCGAAAACAAGGGGCGAGTCGCATTCAAACGCCTGGGCGCAGAAACGCGCCATCTCCTCCTGCTCGGGGCGGTGCTCGAACGCCAGAAACTCCGCGAGAGACCCGTTTTCACGGAATATGCCCTCGCTTATTTCCGAAAGAAAAAGCGGGTCCTTTACGTCCGGCGAAAACATCTGCCTGCGGCCCGGCTAGTCCTGCTGGCGCTTCTTGAAGTTGCGCATGTGCTTGGCCGCCCTCATCATTCCGCCAAAGCTGCCGAAGATGTCGCATACGGCGCTGGCCTCGTAGCCGCTGTGGAGCATGCAGTCCTTGCACTCGGGACGCGTGCCGGAGTGGCCGAGGCTGTAGGAGTCGATGCAGTCCATTAGCTCGCGGAAGGTCTTGACGTAGCCGTCGTTTATCAGGTAGCAGGGCTTCTGCCAGCCGAATATGCTGTACGTGGGGTTGCCCCACGGCGTGCATTCGTATTCCTGCTCGCCCTTGAGGAACGCCAGAAAGCCCGGGGAATGGTTGAATATCCATTTCGGGTTGGGGTTGCCGAGAATTTTCCTGAAGAGCTCAACCGTCTTTTTGCGTTCGAGGAAGATGTCCTGGCTGGGGGCCTTCTCGTAGGGGAATCCCGGGGAAATCATCATGCCTTCGACGCCGAGGGCCATCACTTCGTCAAAATGCCTGCGAACTTCGTCGGGGTCTGCGTTGTTGAAGATTGTCGTGTTCGTGGTAACCCTGAAGCCGCGTTTGACGGCCTCTTTTATGGCCTTGACTGCGATGGCGTGGGCCCCGGGCTTGTTGACGGAACGGTCGTGCATGGCCTCGGTGCCGTCGAGGTGTATGCCGAAGGAGAAGTATTTGCTGGGCTTATACAGGTCGATTTTCTTCAGCAGTATCTGGGCGTTGGTGCACATGTAGATGAACTTCCTGCGCTCGATAAAGCCCCTTACCATCTCGGGCATTTCGTCGTGTATGAGCGGCTCCCCGCCCGCGATGCTTACGACCGGGGCCCCGCATTCCTCCACAGCCGCCCACGCGTCCTCTTTGGACATGCGCTTCTGGAGGATTTCTCGGCCGTACTGTATCTTTCCGCAGCCGGTGCAGTTGAGGTTGCATTGGAAGAGGGGTTCCAGCATCAGAACGAGCGGATAGCGCTTTTTGCCCTTCAGGGTGTTGCCCAATGCGTATTTTGCCACTTTGACTACTTGTGAAACAGGTACTGCCATAATCGCACTAAAAGTGGACTATAAATAAAATCTTTCAACCTTTTTTTTACGCTTGCAAAGTCCCGGTTTTCTCCCATTATTATAAACAATCCGTATTGGAGTCGTGTGCGCGTCTCGACGGCTTTCGCCGAATCCGGAATTTCTTTGGTGTTGCGCGCGCATTTTTTCCGCGGACTTGCAGGGTTTGCGGATTGGGTTTGCAGCAGGTTTTGGTCTTGGATTTATGGGCTGATTGTTTTGGAATGTTTGGTATCGGAGGGGATGAAAATGAAAAACGTATTGCCGGCAATTTTTATTTCGGCCGCGGCGCTGCCGCTTTTCGGCGCGCCCGAGCTTGTCATTTTTAAAAACGGGGAAAAGATAAGCGGGGAGGTCGTGGAACGCTCCGAGGCAGGTTTGGCCCTCAAAACCCCGTACGGCACAATCCAGATACCTTCTGATGCGGTGGAGTCGGTCGCGCCGCTAGTGGTTGCAGAAGCACCGCCCGCGCCGGCCCCTGCAACCGCTCCGGCCCCGGCAGCCCCTGCGGTTCCAGCGGCACCCGCGCCTGCGCCACAGGCGGAAGTTGCGGCAGTTCCCGCGGCTCCGGCCCCGGCAGAGCCTGCTCCTCAGGCTGCGCCCGCACCAACCCCTGCGGCACCGGTAACTCCAGCGGCACCCGCGCCCGCGCCACAGGCGGAAGTTGCGGCAGCTCCAGCGGTCCCGGCTCCAACAGAGCCTGCTCCTCAGGCTGCGCCCGCACCAACCCCTGCGGCACC
>ERZ1026946.276-NODE-276-length-19979-cov-5.297480_pt1 | contig 19979 bp, 10 predicted proteins | sample MGYA00519460_ERZ1026946 | MGnify/ENA primary metagenome ERZ1026946 (study PRJEB26926, sample SAMN06164620) | human gut metagenome | biome: ENVO:00009003; feature: ENVO:2100002; material: ENVO:00002003 | host: Homo sapiens | place: USA | collected 2012 ...
GACTAGTCGTCGGCAGCGTCAGATGTGTATAAGAGACAGTACGGGTACCGCACAAATGTTGATTTTCGTATTATATGCTATTACCATGTTATCTATTTATGGTGGTAAGTTACCTACTATTATCATTAATAAAACAGGTAAGAATCCATATGCAGCCCGTATGCAGGCTATGCTTATCTTTGCCTTGTTCCCACTGCTGGCATTGTTTGCCCAACCTTTAGGCAATTATTCATATTGGTATCCTATCATTATTATCGGTATTGCAGGTGCGGCACACCAATCATGGTCTGCTAATATTTATTCTGTAGTAGGTGATATGTTCCCCAAAAGCACCATCGCTACTATCGTAGGTATTGGTGGTATGGCAGGTGGTATAGGTTCATTCTGTATTAATATGGGATCTGGCAGACTGTTTGACTATGCAGCAGAAACGAATATGACTTTTATGGGATTCGAAGGAAAACCTGCCGGCTACTTCATCATATTCTGTGTATGTGCCGTAGCTTATTTGGTTGGTTGGATTATCATGAAAGCATTGGTCCCCAAATACAAACCGGTTGATGCCTAATTAAAGAATTCACCACAGACTACACACCTAAGTAGCCTGTGGTATTTTTTTCCCTAATAAATAGTTTTCAGAAGATATTGATAGATAGAATTATGACTTAATATTTCAGGGACTCCTGTGATAAAAAGCTGCTTGCGTGCACGCGTTAAAGCGACATTCAGCTTACGGTCAATCTGTACACCGTCCTCTTCTGTCAGGTTGGGCAGAAACCTTAATTGATAGAGGTGATTCACACAAAAAGAATAAATAATGACATCACGTTCGCTGCCCTGATACCGTTCCACAGTGTCAATGGAAATCCTACTCAAAGCAGGAATAGCCAATGCCTGAAGCTCTTTACGTATCAAAGCAATCTGACTTCGATAAGGAGTAATGACCCCTAACGTTCGATTCGGATCAAATTCCTCTTCATGAGCCAGATACACCTCTTTGGCTAAACCGGCGACAATCTGTGCCTCATATCTGTTTGTTTTTCCGGAAACACTCTCCAAATCTTGCTTCGAAGGGATAAAACGTACCGGAGCCTCTATGTGCTCCAACTGATGAGGTAATCCCAAAGCCTCCAATTTTCCGGCATAAAATGCTTTATTGGGAAAAAAAGCCACTCCCGGATGCATACGCCCCTGACGGCAAAGCATATCTATCGCTTTAGGAGATTCTTCTTTTAAATGAAAACGATAAAGCCGCTCAAACAGAGAATCTTTTAAATTAAAAAGTCCGGCTTCCCTAAGTCCCTCATCATGCACTTCAGAATGTCCGCTATTCTGCAAAATAACGGCAGGCAACTGTTTATGATCACCTATCAGGATAAATTTACCCACTGCATTTCTTTCATCGGCAAACTTGGCACACAGAATACCCAACAATTGGGGTTCTAATATTTGGGTGGCTTCATCCACTATGGCTACATCAAAACGTTTTAATTTAAAAAGTTCAGCTTTAGCCGCAATAGAGGCCACGGTTCCAACATATACTCTGCAATCTGCCATACGGATATTCACCTCTCTCCTACTGTTGCATTCCGCCAATATATTCTCCAACAGATGTCCTCTAAAACGTACATCACAGGAAAGCTCACTTCCCACCCGTATATAATCTATACCGGGGGTGATAGAGGACAGTGACTGACAAATTTCATCAACAGCCCGGTTGGTATAAGCCAGTAACAATATCTGCATAGATGATGCTGCATAGAAATGTTCCACCATTCTACGCAACGCCCTCGAAGTCTTTCCTGTTCCGGGAGGTCCCACTAGAAGAAAATAATCACGGGCCGACTCAGCTTTCAACGCCACCCTCTCAAAATCATCACCGGTCAGCGCTATAGCTTCATCAAAAGACGAATCAAAGCGGGGAGGCCGTTGTCCCAGCAATAATTCCCGTCTTTCCGTATTCGCATCCAGAAAAGCGGAGAGTCCCAAATACATACTGCGAAATGTAGTATCCATCGTATCATGTTCTACAGCATAACGACTGTCCGGAGAAAAAACGGAAGCATTACGTTGGGTAGCACGTAAACGAATACGCAATTCTGTATCTGTAATCTGCTCAATATTACCCTTAAAAACCATTTTATTGGTCGCATTATCCAAGTCATTATTACGCTCATACAACACAACCACATCTCCTGTACGGAAATTGGGAAGAAACATTTCATCATATTGCGGAATAGACAAAAGTATATAGGCCTTATGAGCCTGTGATGCCCTATTTTCCATTATCTGCAAATCATATAATATCTCTCCCGCCTCACGTTTCTCATCCAGTGTACTCAGCCAAAGAGCTGAAGCCCCTGCACGTCCTTCATAATCCACATCTCCCGATTTGGAGGTATAAAGTTCTTTTGTAATGAAATTATAAAGCGTATAAAAATAGGCCTGCTCCAAAGGTTCCAACGCCGACAGCTTCTCCCGGAAACGCGAGATAGAGGGCTTCAAATACTGTTCCCAGAATCTGCCGCTCAGTTTTCTTTCATTCACCACCTCCGGATTGATTTGTGCCAACAAGTTGCGTGTAAAATCAGGATGATTATGGAATTGTACCCCATACTCGGCAGCAACAATACGGTTACGCAAATTGATAACCCGCCTTACCTGAGCCCACGATGCTCTGGCCGGATACAATAAAGGATAACGGGTATAAAGCAAATAGGGATGCATACGCCGCCGGTCCTGTCCCATGCTATATTCCAACACTGCCATATATAGCAGCATCTGAACCTTATTATTTTCCTTGGGTTCCACTTTTCCCTGCATGGAGAATTCATCCGCTTTGCCCGATTTCATTTCTATAAAGCTGCTCATATCCCGCTGCATATAGTCCAGACGTCCCTGAATGCCCAACGCCTCGCAAATATAGGACGGTTCCAGCACAGCCTCCTTTTTATCCAGATTATACCCCGGCTCCAAAAAAGTGTGTTGTACAACGTCCCGTATATGCTCAAAATGCATCCGGCAATCCTTGGCAAACTCTTTCTCTTTGGACGGATCACGAAGTTCGGCACAAGCAGCCAGTTCAATGGGATACTGCCGGAATGCCTTCTTCATACAGTCTATATAGTCCGGCTCCTCCTCACCTGCATGTATCCATTCATCCAGAAACAGATTGGCTATATTTCCCAACAGCAAAGGGCGGGCATTATCAATCGGCACCAGCCGGCTCAAAAAATAGTTTGCCGGATGGCTGCCATAATCCTTGTAACATTCCGCCAATGAACTGATATCTATCAAATAATCCGGTTCCAATACGATAAAAGAAGGGGTATAAATTCCATCCCTATCTACAGAAACATCCAGCAGATTAAGCTGGGCATATCGCCAAAGTTCCTTTATGGTTTCTTCAAATTCATGATTTATACCGGGTTTATTATAAACAACCCGTATAAGTTCATCAGCTATTACATCTACAGGATGTACATACAAATAGGTATCATCGGCATAATCAAAGCATACACGGATGCGGCGGATGTATTCCATCTTTTCTTTTTTCCCTGAAGATGCTATTTCCTGCTTGGGAAGAACTGAGAACAACTTCAATGGAATATCCTGTGCAAACATCTTCCTATATGCGTATGCCACTGCACGCAAATCACGCAGGAACTCTTCTTTTACAGGAGACTTACGATGGTTCAAAATATCATTGGAAGTCAGGCGAAAGGTATGTAACTGATTCTGTTCTTTCAGATCCAGCCCATATTGAGTGGCTACATAATTAATACGGGCGGCCAAATCAGTGGTCTGCAAACTATTCCCTTGTATCTTTTCACGCACCACACGCTCCAATGATTCACGCAATTGCCTGTAACGGCGTTCCAATGGCTGGTTTTCATCTATATAAAGCCTGTATAACTCTTCGTAATACTCTTCTATCTCTTCATTCATGCCGTAAAGATACACAAATTATTATTAATAGAATACCGGCATAATAATAGGATGGGTTTCCCATTTACGGGTCATCGGATTAAATTCCCTCTCTGCTCCCGCTTCAATTCCGAAACTATCCGATATTTTAAATTCCAAAGTGCCTCCGTATGAATTTTGGTTCATAAAAAGCTGTGAAGCGGGAGTCATACCATATCCGTTATACACCGAGTATGTGCCGAACATATTGATCTTCATTCTGTCATTAATGCGAAAAGACAACCTTCCCTTAGCACCTAAATCATTAAAGCGGACTCCATATACATTGTATTTAGCAGCATATACTCCTCCCGTCACGGTTATAAAATCATTGAGACGCTGTGTGTACATCACTCCGGCATTACGTGCCTCACCTATAGAAGGCAACCCTTGAAAGGAATGATAACCACTCAGAATCCCTGTACTATTAATCTGATAAGCACGTCCATCTATATAATCATGTCCGAAAGGATTTCCGGAAAAAGTATAAGGGGATATCTTAGGCATTTCTTCACGGGGAGTAAAATCAAATTTTGGCATCCGCAACGTATCAGATAAAACGGGAGGTGTCAACGTAGGAGGTTCGTTTATAAAATCCATACTTTTATCAGCCTCATTCATCTCATTGATAAACTCATTGATTTTATCTTGCCGGATGATGAGCGTATCCTTGTCATTTTCAACCTGAGCTATGCCATGCAAGGAAAGAATACAAAAGAATAAGAACAAGCCAATGCGTTTCATTTGTAAATGTGTTTTTTCAAAATTACAATTTCCGCATTGACTTTTCCCGTTTCATTAAGACTTAATAAGACTTTTTGACTGTATTCCTCAAAAATGCTATTGATTTACCATAGGAAGTTCCAGCCATTCGGTAGAAATATAATTCTTACTTGAATCTATAGCAATTAATACCTGGTCATTATCCCGATTATAACTGCCGTCATAGGTAAAAGGAGTAATTTTACTATCAAATTCTCCTATAAAAGAAAGTTTTCCATCTTTAGGACTATACCACCATACTTTCTTTTTTGCGCCACTGATTTTAGTCAAGTCAACAGATATCGGATTTCCGGAGTAATTGTATACTAACAAATAATCCTTTCCTCGAGTCGCAATGGCTCTGTCATAACGATTCCCATTCGTACCGGCAATTACACTTTGATCCGGTACACGTTCAAAATAAGGGAAAGTTAACATCAGATTCTTCAGATATTTCATCTGATTGAAGCCGGGATCCTGCATTGCTTTATACCAAGGTTTCTCTATTCCATCAGCTCCATACCCACCGGGTGTACCCGGTTTCAAGAACTGCATGATATTATTATGTCCGTATGTATGTCCGCAAGAGCCCGCAAAAACAGACCAATATCCATAGCGTCTCACATCACAGTCACGCCAGCGTGGCTGGGCAGGATCATGCAATCCCTGAGGAATACCTTCATAACTGGGTTCTGCATCCAGAACAGGCTTCAGTGGAGTCATGGACAAAGCCTCTTCTACATAACGCCAATTGTCTTCCTCCAATCCCGTAACAGAAGTATCACCATCTCCTTTTTTCTGGCCATAACGCCTGTGTCCACTTTGGAACATATTCATATCCATCCACTCCTTATTATTCAGATGAGTAGCACTGGATGTACGGCCAAACGGATGAAAGGTCATTATATGATTCTTGTCCACAGCAAGAATACTATTCGCCAACGCCTCCCAAATCTCAGTATTCCGGTCAGCATAAGTATCTCCACCGATTACCCAAATGATATTAGGGGCATCTTTATATCGTTCACCTAAAAATCTACCATACGCTTTAGCCTCTTCAACATTCATCTTTCCGGAGCGCACAAGCCCTCCCCAGATACATACCATCGCTATGTAAATGCCGTTCTGCTCAGCTTTCTGAATAATATAATCCATGTGGTCCCAATACCCGTAAACTCCTTTTCTGTCTATATTCTTAAAATTGAAACCATCTATCATGGAATACTGGCCATAGAAATTCATGGCAGGAACTCCATTTATAGTCTGTACCTGCACCACATTGAAACCTGCCTGACGACAATGTTCCAGATAATAAGCAGCCTCATCTCTATTCAGTTTCTCGGGCAACAGCCATCCTGTATCCCCCAACCAGAAAAAAGGAGTTCCGTCCGCATTCATCAGATAGCGGTTCTCTTTACTTACTTTCAGTTGTCCATGACTCCAAGGCTTATAAACCGACGATTTGCTCTGTGCTGCTGCCGAAAGCAGCCCTCCTTCCACCATCAGAAGAAGGAATAATAATACTAGATTCTTGTTTTTCATTTGTGCATTCATCTTATAAATTTCAAAAGCCCAAAGTAACTTATTCAAGCAGACAATTCTGGGTAATAACTAGTCTTTTTGAGGGAATCTTTTAGCTTCCTCCGCTTTCAGGTTGAGCAAAACTGATTCGGGAACTTTTATGATAGTACCATGCTTATGTCCTTGTGGAATAGAAATCTGATCGTCAATGGGAGTAAAGTTCTTGAAGTCTTTTGTAGACACGGCTCCAAACCGTCCTTCCCGATAAACATCAAAATAAATCAACCATTCATCACCTACTTTCACGGCACACGGACCTTCAGAGTAAGTCGGTGCAAATTTTACTGACGGATCAGCATAAGGTCCTTCTGCCGATGGCCCGGATACACAGAACAAATCACTGTAACCAGGCTTGCGATTGTCTTTTATAATTAATACATAGTCGTTTTTATCACGCTTTACTATAAATCCGTCAATAGAATTAAATCCCGGATCATAAAACGCCTTTGCAGGAGTAAATGTTTGGAAATCCTTGGTCGTGGTATAATAGGCACGGTGACTTTTATTAGCTCCCAAGCTATCGGCTGCCGTATATCTTTCTACAGGAATGGCAGAAGACCAGACAACGATGAACTGTTCCTTTTCATCATCATAGAAAACTTCCGGTGCCCACACATTGTTAGTCAAAGAGTCTTTCATCACTTTGATTTCGCGTTGTTCACTCCAATGAATCAAGTCTTTAGAACTGGCATAACCAAATCCCTGTTCTCCATTCCAACTGATTGTCCACACTAAATGGAAAGTTCCATCCGGGCCTTGGGTCATGGACGGATCACGCATCATCGAATTGGGAGCATATTTCTGTTCTTCGGTCTGTTTAGTGAAATAATTATAATAAGGAGTCTTATTTCCTATTTCCGGTTTCAACCATGAACCTGCGATACTATCCCAATGATAGCCGTCATAGCTGTAAAGATAATGTAACCCGTCCAATGCCGGCTCACGATGAGAAGTGAAGATATAGACTTCCTTTTCGGGTTTTGTACAAGCTGTAAAAGCCAATAAGGCAAAAACGAAGGAAAAAAACAATTTCATAGCATGCTGTTTTATGATGAATAAACCTTTTCCAACAGGACGAAACAACAAGTATTTTGTACTCTATACTTCTTAAAGTATCAATCCAAATCAATAATAAATATCCATCATATAACAAGATGTATCTCGAGACATAAAATACGAATTATATCCCGAGACAATCCTACATAGAATAATGATGAGAATCAGCCTTTAGTTTCCAAATAAACCAGCTGCGTCTGTAAATACTCTTCCAGCCCATGTTTACCATCCGCGCCGCCGATACCAGATTTACGCCATCCGGCATGGAATCCCTGCATCGCCTCAAAATTCTCACGATTCACATAAGTTTCACCAAATTTCAACGCACGAATCAATTTGAATGTCATATCCAGGTTCTGGGTATAAATAGAAGAAGTCAGCCCATATTCACAATCATTAGCCCAGGCAATGGCGTCTTCCACCTCTGTAAACTCAACAACCGGAAGTACCGGTCCAAAAGTTTCTTCCTGAATAATATCCATCTTTTGGGTACAATTAGTCAAAATCGTCGGTTCAAAGAAATATCCTTTAGTACCGATACGATGACCACCGCATAGCAACTCGGCTCCCTGCTCAATAGCTTTTTTCACTTTCTCTTCTACTGATTTCAGTGCATTGGCATCAATCAACGGACCCATATCGAGGTCTGTATACTGATTCGGATCACCCACTTTCACCTGCTTGAATCCTGCCAACAGTTTTTCAAGGAAAGCCTCTTTTATACTAGAATGTACATACACGCGCTCACAGCAATTACATACCTGTCCTGTATTAATAACACGCGAAGCAATAATGGATTTTACAGCTAAATCCAAATCTGCATCCGGCATTACAATACCGGGAGCCTTCCCTCCCAATTCCAAAGAAACCTTCGTCACATTGGCAGAAGCGGCTGCCATAGTCTGTATTCCAGCCTCCACACTTCCGGTCAGACTAACCATACCTACTTTAGGGTTAGCAGCCAATTCATGTCCAATCACCGAACCACGACCGTTCACCAGATTGAATACACCTTTAGGCAACCCAACTTCATCTACAATCTGTGCGAAAACATACGCGTTTTCCGGTGTCAGCTGACTCGGCTTTACCACAATTGTATTCCCCGTCAACAGAGCAGGAGCGGCCTTACGGGCAATCAAGAAAAAAGGAAAATTCCAAGGCAGGATGCCTGTTGTCACCCCAATAGGTTTCTTAAAGACAAATATATTTTCGTGAGGACGGTCACTAGGAATGATTTCCCCTTCATAGCGACGGGCCCATCCGGCCATATAATCAAGGTAATCAGCCGTAAATAACACCTCTACATTAGCTAATCCTCTTGTTTTTCCACCCTCCCGGATAATAATATCAGTCAATTCCTGTTCCCGCTTGCGGATACCTTGTGCAATCCGAGTTAAATAGCCGGCACGTTCAATAGAGGTAAGACTCTCCCAAGAAAGCTGTGCCTTCACGGCAGCATTTATAGCAGCACGTGCATCTTCCGGTGTGCCATCAGGCATTTTAGATATCACTTCTTCCGTAGAAGGGTTCAATACATCAATCCACTTATCGGATTGGTTTTCGATGAATCGCCCATCGATGTACATCTTTAGTTCTTTCATGGCCTTAAATGTAAAATGAGTACTTATTTCTTTCAATCTGAAATATTCAAGCAGCATTTTACAAATATATCGTTATTTATAAAGCCCCAAAATGTATTTTTGTTCATTAACATGGAAATTTATACACTTTAATTGAACTTTATGAATCATATTTATAATTATTCCTCCATCAACTGCCACAAAAGCTATCTCCTTCTTATCACTAAAACATCACTTATTATATTGTGTAGGCAACACCCCAAACAGTTTCTTGAATGATTTTGTGAAATAACTAGGTGTATTAAAACCAACCTGATCAGCTATCTCAGCAATGGTAAGCCCTCCCTCTTTCAATAATTCGGCAGCTTTACGAAGACGTACATTCTTCACAAAATCAGAAGGCGAGCTTCCGGTGATAGATGTAATCTTCCGGTAAAGAGTAGCACGACTCATGCACATATCCCTACTTAAATCTTCTATGGAATATTCAGGATTACTAAGGTTCTTCTCAACCATATCCAATGCCTTCTTTATTAATTGCTCATCAGATGCTGAAATAGAATTCGCTTCTACTTTTCCTTCTTCCGACAATGGATCTATCTCATGCCTTTGCTCCGGATTTTGTTCCAGTGGCAGAACAGTCTGTGCAACCATGGACTCCCGTAATTTCATATACATCCGGCCCAATCCCCACACCACCGATAAAACAACAAGTATATAAAACAAATACGCCCAACCTGTTTCATACCAAGCAGGCAGACACTGGATCATAACCGTCAATGTACTCTTACTCCACAGACCATTCTCATCTGTAGCACGGACTTCCAGTTCAAATTCCCCCTTTGACAAATCAGACAAGCCGATACTATTTTCCCCTGCCGGTAAAGCCACCCAATTATCGTTTCTTTGTTTATAACGATAAGCATATCTTACCTTATTCGTATTCAAATGGTCAAAAGTAGAAAAAAACAATTTCACATTTCTCTCATGAGGAGACAGGCTTATTTTCTTTTGATTATCCACCCCGATTTCAGAGGTGTTATTCATTTCGACGGATGTCAAACGCACCGTTGGCTCAGGTATCCTTCTCTTTTTTTCATTATAGTGAGGAAAAGTCACAATTCCACCTCGTCCACCCACACTCATTTCTCCCCGAGGACCTTTATACAATGACTGGAAATCTTCCAGATTTATCCAAGAATCAGTACAAGACATCATAGTAAAGATATGTGTTCCGGGATGATAGACCATCACCCGCTGTGATGTAAGAATCCAAAGATTCCCATCGTCATCCGATTTTATATCCAACACAGCATCCCCTGTCAATCCACAATCTTTTGTCCGGGAAATAAAATCATTCGTATCCGGAGAATAACTATACACATTGCCCTGTTTAGTACCCACCCAAAGATTGTTGTCCGGTGCGACAGTCAATACCGAATAATTTTCTCCAGTATCCTTTATTTGCAACCGGCTTTCTCCGGAAATTCTCCACAACCCTCTACTTTCAGTTGCAAAATAAACAACTCCTTCATTAGACGAAACGATAGCATTTATAAAACTAACATCATCACAAACTGTAGTCAATCGGTCTTCCTCCAAGCTATACCGAAATAAATGGTAAGTAGTCCCTATCCAAAGATTTCCATGGTGGTCATCATGCAAAGCACGGATACGCTCACCTTGTTTAATGGGTATGGCACATACGATGGATTCAAAAAGCCGGTTCTCCTTATACCGAATTAAAATTACCGAATGATCCCTTACCATATAGAGTCCCTCTCTATCCGATGGCCTCTCAAAGAAAAAAGAAAGCTCCCTGTCATTCTTAACAACAGACATACGATCTCTTTGGGGATCATAAGCATACAGCCCCAATTTTTTTTGCCTGATCCAATAATAATTTTTCTCTTGAGAAAACTGCATAGGAGACGCGATTACCCCCAAATTTTGCTTTACCCCTTCCATAGACAAAGGAAGCACTTCATTAGGAAGAAAAGAAATAATGAAAGAAGAAGGATAATAACCTGTCACCCATAAGTTTCCGGATTGATCGGAAAGAATCTTTGTGAGGATTTTCCTGTCAGCTGATAATAAACGGGAGAGATCTACCTTATCCAAAGATGCATCGGCCGTTATTTTATAGGCATATAAATTATCTGCCGCAATCACCCACAAATATCCCTTAACAGAATCTTGTATGATATGATGAAGCTTTCGGGTATCGGAGTTAGAAGACGCATTATCCACTGTTTGCAATCCAAACATTTTGTCTGTATCCTGTGCCTTGGGATCAAAACGTACAATACCTTTTCCCCAAGTAGTAACCCAATAATACGGGGTGTTATGATCTTCCGTCATGCTTGTGGGATACTCATCATAGGGCCAAGGATATGAAATAAAAGAGTCCTTTACCTTATCATAGCAAAAAAGCCCGCCTTTTGCTTGAGTTACCCAAACAGTCTGTTTCTTATCCTCATAAATAGAATTGACGGTATTCTCCCGTCCTTTCCATTTAAGAATGTATTTTCCAGTTCTTTCCCCTGACTCATTGTATCGAAACAAATGCCTGTTAGTCGAAATCCAGATCGTACCATCAGACGTCGCTGTCATTGTAGTTATAGTCCAGCTCTTTATCGTTTCATCAGCAAGCGCCCTTATCTCATAATCTGTTTTTGACAAAATATAGGCGCCACGCTTCGTTCCAAACCATATTTTCCCTTCACCGTCTTCAGTAATACACGTCACACTGTTGTTTTCCAAGATTCCCGGGTTCTTGAAATCAGAACGGAATACTTTCACCGTATATCCATCATCACGGCACAAGCCTCCCCCTTCAGTGCCATACCACATATATCCTTCCGAATCCTGGAAAATACAAAGCAATTCTTTGGTCGGCAACTGTTCCGAATTAGGAAGGTTTCTTACTATCATATCAAATGCTTTGACCGGAACGGCATTTATCCGCACAGTCAATAACAAAATAATGATTGGTAATACTATCCTTCCTATGTTTTTCATATTCTTCACGCAAGTACTCCTGTTGAAAACAAACGAATACAAAGCTAGGAAGAAATTCAAGAACTTGCAACTTGTCGGTTTAATCAAAAAGAAAATGGTTACAATACTTCGGCATCTTTTTACCAAAATTTTAAAATTAAACACTAGGACCGACTAAATCTGGTTCAATAATACTAAAAAGGTTATTGACTACCCTAAAAGAAAATGAAGAAAAAGTTAGCAATAAACCTTCGATAAAAACAAAATTATCCTGTTAATTCTTTCTCTTATATGCTATGAGCTTGCCTTATATGCAATCGCCCTCCACCGTCAGACCAAGTGGCAAAAAGGAAAAGTTGCCATAGATATGAAATTCACGGACAAACACCCCTATGCTGTCCGACCGGAAGGAAACTTTCAACTGCAAAGTATCTCCCGGAGCAGCATGAAACTTGGAGTATCTCGTTTCCGGACAATCCCAAGAAGAAACAATGCAATAAATATGTAAACTGTCACTTCCCATGTTTTTATAGATAAAAACGCCACCACTAAAAAAGTCGAACAAACAAATCGCCAAGCAATCTTTTTCATTTATTTCTCCTTATACGATTCCCCCTGAAAAATCCTTCAAAAGCTTCAGCCCTCCCGCAAACCCTTTGCAGGAGGGCGTTCCGGCTGAAGGATCACACCGGGAAAAAGTTTCAGGCCGCGGAAGAATCCTTCAGCTTCACCAGCCGGTACACATTGCCATACTCGGTATGAACACGCTGTATCCCTAATGCAACCATCATCCTGCCCAACCGGTTCGGAGTCACCCCACGCATGGCCGCCGGATAATGTTTCTGCAAATAATTGAACAAATCCGTCGTGGTATAGGGCTTGGACAACTCCCCTTCCTGCGGCATCCGGAAACAACGCAAAAACAATTCCTGTTCGGCAGGCATTTTATAAAAATTCCGGTTGCTGTGCTGTATCTCCTTTTCTTCCTCTTCCGAGAACCAGTAACGCTCTCCTCCGGCCAGCTCCGCTTTCAGCTGGGCGAACAGCTGCGCATGATCGGGCGGTGTGCAGTCAATCTTGCCATCCACTTCCGCACAAAGGAAACGGCGGCTTCCTGTGGGATCAGTCAGCAGGTCCGTCATATTGGACGTACCGATGAAAGAAGCGATACGGGGCAGATGACTGAATGCCGGACGATGTGCCCTGCGGAAAGTCAGTGTGGTCATCTGCATCAGATTCTTCAAGGCAGGCATCTGCCCGGCACGGTACTTGTCGAACTCATCCATATTGATCAGTCCGAAAAGCGAAAGTTTCTGTTCACATCCACTCTCGCTCGTCAGGTCGAACTTGTCTATATAATAAGGTGTAAGTTCCTTGGGCATCAAAATCTTGCAAAAAGAAGACTTGCGCTTCCCCTGCTCACGACTCACCAACATAGGCGCCACCGCATTGGCGCAATCCTGCGCCTGCCCCAGCCATTGGGCGGCAACACCCAGCATCCAACGGTGAAACCCTTTCACCCACATCGGCTTACGCGATATACGCACAGCCAGCGGAGTAACACGATCCACCCCGTCCCATTGAGGCAAGTGGCTCATATAATGTAGAAAAGGATGATAGTTTTCCACCTTTTTGGAATGGAGCAGACGGCTCACATCCTTATCCCAGCAGTTGATGCCACCGGAACGCGCCTCCAGGCAGAATGTATTCAAATCACGTTGAGCCACCATGGCATACTCTTCATCCGGCACCTCTTTCCCACGATACTCCGTCTGTTCGGTGAGAAGATTGTAACGGAAATCATACCGTGCGGTCAAAAAGCACTGCAAGGCCACCAGCATATTCTCCGGCTTCTTGCGTCCCAATTTACCAGAAACCGCCTTTTCATCGATAGTTTCTGCCATACCAGCTGTTTCGACAGCCGCTGGAAGAACAATATCATCCACCGTTTCCGTAGCCGTTGAAGGCAACACCCCTTCCGCATTTCCGGTTTGCCCCACCGACTGCCCGGTAACCGGAGCCGTGCTTTTTCCCAGACACATCTTCATTTTCATACTCTTTTTGCACCAACTCAGTAATTTTTCCACTAATTTTTTCATCCTTTTTCATTATTTGGGGTTGTGTAATATCACAAAGATAACACTCAAAATGCCCTTTTACAAGCATTTACCCCACACTACCGCAAAAAAGTGACTAAGCGAAAATAACTGGGAAATTATTCGTTTTTATCAAGACTATTTCATACTTTTGCACCGTCAAGTTAATCGTTTCACTGGAATGATGAAATTTCATCACATAAGTGATACAACTTCATCACTCAAGTGATATGATTTCATCACTAAAGTGAAACGATTAACTTGAAAGGAAGTTGCAGCAAACTCTTCCGTACAAGAAAGCATAAACAACCGGATAAAAACAAATAAGCGAATGGCTATCAAATTTGAATTTTATGAATCACCCAATACGATAGGTACGCGCAAGAAGCGCTATCACGCCCGTGTAGTAAACTGGCAGCGCATCAACACCGACTATCTGGCACGGGAAATACAGTACGGCTCCTCGCTCACCGTGGCGGACATCAAGGCAACCATTATCTCGCTCAGCGAGAAACTGGCCTACTACTTGAAGGACGGTGCCCGGGTACATATCGAAGGGATAGGATATTTCCATATATCGCTTACCTGCCCCGAGACACGGACACCAAGCTCCACACGTGCCAACAAGGTGAAATTCAAATCGGTGACATTCCGTGCGGACAAATACCTGAAGCATCAGTTGAGCGACGTCAAGACCGAGCGTTCGAAATACAAGCCGCACTCCATGCCGGTAACCAAAGAGAGTATAGACGAAGCACTGACGGAATACTTCCTGACAAACAGCGTGCTGACACGCCGGAAGTTTGAATCGTTATGCGGACTGACACGAGCTACCGCGGGACGTTATATCGCTCAGTTGGCGAAAGATAAAAAACTGCGCAATATCTCCATTCCGCGCAACCCCATCTATGAACCGATGCCGGGATTCTACGGAAAAGAGAAATTGCCCGAACCGGAGAACGAAACGGAAAACGTATCGGCAACAAACGACACGGACCTGACAATAAAGTAAATATACAACGAAACAATATAATAGAAAACTTCTACAAACGAAGCTCAAACCATAAAGAGCTGAAACTTCTACACTAGGCTGAAGGAATTCCGGGAGGAAATCCTTCAGCCGCTTTTCTTTATTGACGGGCGTTTGCGAAGGGGCTGAAGGATTTGAAGGAAAAAACAAGGGAAACTCAGGGAGAGGTACTTTTCAGCCCACCAGCCATACCAGCATGGGCAAGTAATCCTTTAAGGAAACACGAAGCAGCTTCAATGCCTGCTGGATGCGGTAAGCCACCGTCTGTGGCGACACATCCAGCACTTCAGCAATTTCTTTATAACTCAGTTCCTTAAAGCGATGCATCACAAAGGCTTCCCGATAACTGTCGGGAAGAGCAGCCATCGCCTCTTTTATTTTCCGGTCCAATTCCTCAAAACGACCATAGTCCACTTCACACAATGCCGCCTGTGTCCGCTCATAAAAGGCAGCTTCCGCCTTGGTTTTCACCTGTTCCCGCGTCAAGTGGTTCAAGACCCTCCGATAAGTCATTTTGAACAAATACTGATTCAATGAAGACTCGATTATCAAATCCCCACGATTCTCCCACAGCCATAACATCACCTCCTGAACAATCTCTTCGGCATCTTCCAGCGACACCAAGCGGTGAGCATAGGCACACAGCATAGGATAGTACCTTCTGAATAAATGGTCAAAAGAATTACCATCCCCCTGTCGGAGAGCATTAAACAAAGACAAGTCTTCCACGGTATGATTCATAGTATAATAACTGTTTTCCTTGTGTACAAAGATAGTTGTTTTTATCGGAAAAAACTTTTTTTTAAAAAAAAGCATTTTTCGTTTAGATACCTTTCATTCTCGCTTGTCTTAATAATATAAAGGAAAACATTAAAGTATAATTCATGGAAAACCATACCGATATAGAAACTTTGTTGACCAAGTATTTCGAAGGAAACACCACTCCGCCGGAGAACGAACAGATAGAAGCCTGGCTGAATGCCGATGAGGAGCATTTGCGTATAGCCAAGCAGCTGAATACGCTCTATCTGGCTGTAGACACACAGCACATCACAAAGAAGATAGATACGGAAAAGGCATTAGACAAGGTAAAAAGCAGAACAAAAGTTAGAAACCTGTCCTGGTGGGGATGGACACAACGCATTGCGGCCATCCTGTCCGTTCCCCTCCTGATAGGTGTATTGGCTCTGTATCCGGACAGACAGCAGCCGGTAGTCACCGCTCAGATGGTGGAAATAAAAACCAATGCAGGCATGACTACCTCCGTCCTGTTACCGGACAGCACGGTAGTTCACCTCAATTCGGAATCCTCCCTCCGCTATCCCACCTTTTTTGCCGGCGATGTACGCCAAGTGGAATTAAACGGTGAAGCTTATTTCGATGTGACCCAACATCCCCGGAAACGATTCATCGTTTCCACCCCTCACCATTCGCAGGTGGAAGTGTACGGAACAAGTTTTAATGTGGAAGCATACGGTAATGAAACTCCCATTTCCACCACGCTTATCGAAGGCAGCGTAGGGTTTATTTATAAGAATAGCAAAGGAAAATTTCAAAAGAGTATGCTCTCCCCCAGACAGAAGCTGGTTTATTCTCCACAAACCGGAGATATCAAGTGCTACGCTACCTCGGGCGAATCGGAGATTTCATGGAAAGACGGCAAGCTTATCTTTAATGACACTCCGCTGGATGAAGTGCTGCACATGCTTGGAAAGCGGTTCAATGTGGAATTCGTATTGTCCAACAAGGGGCTGAAAGGCTGTTCGTTCACAGGAACATTCACCCATCAGCGTCTAGAGCGTATTATGGAATATTTCCGGATTTCTTCCCACATACGCTGGCGTTACATTGACAGTGCAGATATAAAGACGGAAAAGCTGAAAATAGAAGTGTACTAATATACGTTTAACCCTTAATTTAAATACTAGAAAAATGAACAGACAACAGGCTCCCTAAACAAAAACATACGGGAGGATATTGGCGTATCACCCCGTATGAAAAAATCATCTTTCCATGCTTGTTTGGCGACAAGCAAAGACAACATTTTATTCACTTTATCTCAATTACAAAATTATGAAAATTTATTTTAGCGTCCAATTATTATGGATGATAAAGTCGTGTAGGTTAATCTTAAATAAAACTCCATTACCTATGAAACTGAGTGTACTCTTTTTAATCTGTTCGCTAAGTATGACTTATGCGGCAGAGTCGTATGCGCAAAAGACCATGATCAGTCTTGAAGTGCGTAATGAAACAGTTGGCACTGTGTTGGAAAAGCTGAAAAAAGAATCGGGGTTTGATTTCTTCTTCAACAATAAACACGTAGATCTGAAACGTATTGTATCAGTTTCGGCAAACAACAATAATATCTTCAAGATATTGGATCAGATTTTCGCAGGAACGAATGTGAAGTATTCAGTGCTTGAAAAGAAAATCATTCTTTCTACTGAGATTGTGCAAGGAATACAGCAAGAACAAAATAAGGTGACAGGTATTGTGAAAGATGCGAATGGCGAACCGATAATCGGTGCCAATGTCATCGTAAAAGGCCAGTCAACTGGTACAATCACAGATATAGACGGGCGGTTCGTTCTGGATACTCCCAAAGATGCCGTTTTACAGATTACTTATATCGGGTATGTTTCTCAAGAAGTGAAAGTTTCTGGAAAGAAAGAACTTAATGTTGTATTAAAGGAAGATACTGAAACTTTGGAAGAGGTAGTAGTCGTAGGATATGGCGTACAAAAAAAGGCCAACCTGACAGGAGCAGTAAGCAGTGTAAAAATGGATGAAATATTGGGTGATCGTCCTGTCACTTCGGTTAGTAATGTACTGATGGGAGCAATGCCGGGACTGCAGGTAACAGGCACATCAGGCCAACCCGGTGCTGAAATGTCTTTCAATATCCGTGGAGTGAACAGCATCAATGAAGGTGCCCCGCTTGTATTAGTTGACAATGTAGAGATGGACATAAATATGCTGGATCCTAATGATATTGAATCTATCTCTGTATTAAAAGATGCCGCATCTTCGGCTATTTACGGTGCACGCGCTGCATTCGGAGTTATCCTAGTTACCACTAAAAAGGGAATGAAAGACACTCGCTTCTCTATCAACTACTCTAATAACTTCTCATTCAGTAAGCCCAGTAATTTACCCCATAAAGCAACTCCGTTACAAACAGTACAAGCTTATAAAGATATGGGAACAGTATCATATCAGACAGGACAAAATGTAGATACCTGGTTAGAGTTATTGAAAGAATATAATACTAATTCAAGCAATTATCCTGACGGTTATGCCGTTGTAGACGGACTTCGATACAGTTTACAAGAAACAGATCTCTTAAACGACATGATGGAAACAGGTTTTCAACAAACACATAACATTTCTGTTGGAGGAGGTAATAAATCAATATCTTACAGAATGTCAGCCGGTATGGTGAATCAAAATGGAATTCTTGTTACAGACAAAGACTCATACAAACGTTATAATATATCATCTTACATCCGCTCCGACATTCATTCCTGGATTACTCCGGAGTTAGACATCAAATATGCGAATTCACATTCAGAACTTCCCTATACTTCAGCTTCTTATGGTATTTGGGGAGCAGCAGTAGCCTTTCCATCTTATTTTCCATTAGGCAATATGGAACTGGATGGTGAAATCTTGCCTATCAATACTCCTCATAATTTCATCAATCTGTCAGCACCTAAAGAAAATGACAGAAACGATTTACGCATCTTTGGCAAGCTGACTATTACTCCGTTCAAAGATCTGAAAATAATCGGTGAATATACATTTAATAGAAAGACTAGAGAAATCACAACTTTCGATAAGAAATTTGCTTATGCTCACGGAGCTAACTTCCGCAAAGAACAGTCTGTTTCAAATTCGAAATATGAAATAGAAAATCGGGCAACCAATTATAATGCTTTTAATGTATATGCCAATTACAACAAAACATTAGGCAAACATGACATTGGAATTATGGCTGGTTTCAATCAGGAAAGCAATTCCTATAAGATGATGAAAGCGTCACGCACAGATATGATTAACGAAGATTTACCCTCATTATCACAAGCTACAGGAGATTATAAAAACAGTGATGAATTTGAAGAATACCATGTCAGAGGATTATTCTATAGGATAAATTACTCTTATGCCGGTAAATATTTACTCGAAACAAACGGGCGTTATGATGGTTCTTCGAAATTCCCTAAAGAAAATCGTTTCGGCTTCTTTCCTTCTGTTTCCGTAGGCTGGCGTGTCAGTGAAGAGCAATTTATGGAATGGAGTAAAGTTTTTCTTTCTAACTTAAAATTGAGAGGTTCTTATGGTAATATCGGTAATCAAAGTATAGAACCTTATGCTTTTATTCCTGGCATGGATTCTCCATTGGCTAATTGGGTTGTAAACGGACAAGCTACTACAACATTGGCTCCTCCAGCCCTAGTCAGCAATAGTTTCACTTGGGAAAAAGTTAGTACCTTGGATTTCGGATTTGACCTAGGACTGTTTAATAACCGCCTAAATGTTGTATTTGATTGGTACCAACGGGATACAAAAGGAATGTTGGCTCCAGGTATGGAACTTCCAGGAGTATTGGGTGCCAAAGCCCCATTACAAAACTCTGCCGACTTACGCGCCAAAGGTTGGGAAATATCCTTGGATTGGAATGACCGTATCGGCAATGTGCAATATTATTTAGGTTTTAACCTATATGACTCGCGTACGAAAATCACAAAATACGACAATGAGGTAGGCTTACTAGGAAAAGATTCGGATGACAATCTGATTTACCGGAAAGGAATGGAATTAGGTGAAATATGGGGGTATACTACAGACCGCTTATATACCTGTCTCTTATACACATCTCCGAGCCCACGAGACGGAGCTACATCT
>ERZ1026946.277-NODE-277-length-19856-cov-6.479622_pt1 | contig 19856 bp, 18 predicted proteins | sample MGYA00519460_ERZ1026946 | MGnify/ENA primary metagenome ERZ1026946 (study PRJEB26926, sample SAMN06164620) | human gut metagenome | biome: ENVO:00009003; feature: ENVO:2100002; material: ENVO:00002003 | host: Homo sapiens | place: USA | collected 2012 ...
CGCAGAAGCTGTTTCAGTGGCTGGAGCAGGTAGGCAGTACCAAGATCCTCTGGGGCGACCAGGACGCGCTCAACGGTGTGGTTGACGGCGAGTTTGCAGAACTGCCCAAAAAGTATAACTGTATCGTCATCAATAACACAGTGCTGAAAACAACGCCGGAAGATGTGCTTGTGCATTACATCGATTATATCAAGCCCTGGCATATTTATTATATGGACAGCAATGCCAAAGAGCTGTACTGGCAGTACGTAAAAAAATCGCTGTGGAGCGATCTGCGTCCTATGGATGGCAAAACAGTACAGACAGCGATCATGACGGCGCGCCTGCTTTATAAGCAGGGAAAATATGCTGAATCTGCTTCGTATTATGAAGCTGTATTAAAATATTTTTTAAAAGACAAATATCAATAATGATGAATTGAGAAAGAAGGATGAAGAATGTCAAGGAAAGCAGGTTTGGCTAAAAAAATAGCCCATACGCTGATGGCGATGTCTATCGTATATTCCAGCGGTATCAATATTGTGATCAATGAGGCTTACGCCGCAGAGAAAACGGTCGATATTACTAACAGTAAAAATAGTGATACCGCTACGGGTAATGACGGCGACAACTATAATCAGGGCAGTGGTATTACTGACGGCGAAAGCGCTTCTATAGTTGGTATTATAAAAGATGATACTTTTACTAATGCCATTTCGGTTAAAGCTGATGGCGGTGATGGTGGCAATGATGATAAATCCAGTCCAACGGTAATGGAAGGCTCTAAAGGGGGCGATGCCTTCGCTAAAGTAACCGTGGATGAGAGTAAAAATAATGTTACATTAGGCAGTATCACTGTCAAGGCTACAGGAGGCATGAACGGAAGTTCTTACCAGGGCATCAGCCAGGTCGCTGGTGCGGCGGCTGCTTATGGACTTGAAGTAAAGCATGATCTGACAATAATTGCGGCAAATATAGATGTAAGCGCTGAGACAGATCAAGTCTTCCGACTTGGTGGGGTCGATACAGGCAGTAATGAGCGCAAGGACGTACTGGCTGTGGGGCTGCAGATTGACAGCGGCCAGGTTAATTTTACGGGTGAAAGTATACAGGTAACTGCCAGAAATCAATATTCTGGTGTTTCCGATCTCTCAAAAGCTGAAGGAAGCGCGTTTTTAAGCAATGGCGGTGATACTGAAGCTTATGGCATCAGGATCACCGGCGGTGAAGCCACTGTTAAGTTGAATGGCAGTTTGAAGTTTTATACAGTAGATAATGGCGCTGGAGGCAGCGGTAGCGGTAGTGTATGCGAGGCAGGCAAGGCAGCAGACGGCGGTAACGGCGGCGCAACTATGGCCTATGGTGTCGAGATAAGCGGCGGGCTGGCGCATTTAGATTTACAGGATATAGAATCGCTGATTCATAGTAATTATTTTTCTGCCGGAGATGGCGGACAGGGCGAAAGTATAAAAAAACAGGCTGGGCAGGACGTCATTGCGTCTCTCGGCGGTACGGGCGGACGAATGACAGCTGCCGGGGTGTTCACACTACAGGCGGTAAAACCGACGGCCGGATAGGTAAGATCACAATGGGCGGCACGGGTGGAAATGGCGGTGTAGGCGGTGAAGGAAAAAGCAGCATAGGCGGCAGCGGCGGTAATGGCGGTGACGCTTATACTGCAGGTATAAGCGCGGCAGGCGGGGAGTTGGAGCTTGAGGTAGCCGGCATGGATATCAGCGTTTATGGCGGTGATGGAGGCAGTATCGGACTTATGACTAAAAGTACTGAAAATGTTGCTGCCACAGGAAAAGTGCAGGCGACAGGAGGTACCGGCGGCACGGCTTCTGCTTTTGGACTGGATAACCGGGAAGCAAACAGCAAGCTTGTTGCTGCGGCAGATATCAAAATCACTGCTGTAGGCGGTAAAGGCGGCGGGTCAAATTATGATGGTATTTCTAAAAGTGATTTTACCGAGGCAGAGCGTGGCGTTATAGCCAATGAAATTGCGACCGGTACTGGCGGCACAGCTATGGCAGCAGGTATACAAAATACTGCAGGCAGCTTGCAGGCGACAGTGCAGAAGTTGCAGATATCTGCTACAGGAGGTATGGGTAATGACTATGGCAGCGTATATGGTTCCCAGGGAATAACGGGCGGCACAGGAGGTGCTGCTGCTGCTTATGGTATCAATATTTTAGACGGCACGGCTTCGGAAGTAACTGCGGCGGAAATTGCGGTGCAGGCTACAGGCGGCAAGGGTGGATATGGTATTAGTGCAAATTATTTTTATACAGTTGCTGATGGCGCTGGCTGTACAGGAGGAAAGGGCGGTACTGGATCTACAGGTGCGGCCTATGGTGTCAGCAATGTCGGCGGCGCAGCAGCTGTAACGGCAGCTAAAATTACAGCACAGGCTACAGGCGGTATGGGCGGCTCTGGCGGTGGGGTAAGTAAAAACTATTCTTCACCAACAACAGCACATGGCATAGGCGGTGATGGTGGTGATGGCGGAGATGCCTATGCTTACGGAGCCTATAGTAGCGGCAGTGCAAAGACGATGATAGCAGCTGACCTGATCGTTGCGGAAGCGACAGCAGGTGCTGCCGGTAATGGCGCTTCAAGTGTCGATGGTGTTGGCACGGCAGGCAGTAACGGCAGTACCGGCTCCAAAGCAGAGGCATATGGCGTGTATGCTGAAAACGGCGCCGTTATGAATTTGGGCGGCAAAGACACAGATACAATTACTATCGGGGCCAAGGCTCAAAATACAGTTGCTGCCGAAGGCAGCAAAGCCTATGCGATTTATGCTGATAACGCCAGGGTTTTGTTTGCCAGTAAAGCTGTTTTAAATACTAGCGACGGGTCTGATACTGATAATGCTGTTCTGACATATTTGCATAGTGCTGTGTTGGGGTTCAGCGGTACGACCGCTGATCGCACTGTTACGGGAGGCACTTTGAAACTGAATGGGAGCAATGCTTTTCGTTTTACAACTGATCTTGCAAATAATAAAGCGGACAGCATTACCTTTGATACGATAGAAAACAGCAATGCCAAACAATATATCCAGATAGGTTATGAAGAAGCGTTCAAAAATGCATTGTCAGAAGCAGATATCGTTACTGTCAGCGGCAAGGCCAATGTTTTGACTATCACCAATTTGAACGGGCAGGATCTGGATAATTTCACCGGGCAGGCCAGCCATTTAGACAGCCCGCTGGAACGGTTCAAAGTAACGCCAACTGTAGAAGTAAGCGGCAATCAGGTCAATATAACAGAAATAGCTTTGGCTAAAGAAAGTGCTCCTTCCGAAACGGCGATGACGGCCAGTGACGCGCAGATGGCGCTGGGCAGTATGTGGCGCATCGAAGGCAATAACCTGATGAAACGTATGGGTGATTTGCGTAACGACAAAGAAGCAGCGAAAGGCGGAGTGTGGGCACGTTACTACCGCGGCGAAATGAGCGCAGACAGCGCCTACGGCCGTTCTTTCGATCAGGATTACACAGCCTTTCAGGGCGGTATCGACAAAGTGCAGGACTACAAAGGCGGCAAGCTTTATACAGGCATCGCCGTCAACCGCATCGACGGCAGTGCCGGCTATAACAGCGGCAGCGGCGATATGAGCAGCACAGGCCTGGGTGTGTATGCCAGCTGGCTGGGCAGCAGGGGCCATTACCTTGACGTTATCGCCCGCGGCAGTAAACTGGCTAACGATTTCAAACTGGTAGATTTGAGCGGCAATGCAGCTAAAGCCGATTATGATACATGGGCTTATGGTATCAGCGCCGAATATGGTTACAGGCAGGACCTGAATGCAGGCTGGTTCGTAGAACCGCAGGCCGAACTGAGTCTGGGCCATATTGGCAGTGTCGATTACACCACCAGTAACGATGTTATGATCAGGCAGGATAGCGTCAACAGCGCGGTTGTACGCCTGGGATTCCTGGGCGGCAAAGAGTTTACGATCGGCGGGAGCGCCAGTAATGCCTATGTCAAAGCATCGGCATTGCATGACTTCGGCGGCAACGGCGGCGCGACCGGTTACTACGAAAACAGCAGACTGGCACTGCAAACAGGCGACCTGACGGGTACCTGGTATGAGATCGGGCTGGGTGCTAACCTGGGCATTGCCAAAAACAGCAACCTGTATTTTGACGCCTTAAAAACCTTTGGCGGCGATCTGCGGACAGAGTGGCAGTTCAATGCCGGGTTAAGATTCACGTTTTAAGTGATGGCTTGAGGCACTGTTTCTGTGAACCTCAAGATTTTTTCCCTTAAATGTTCATTTGAGCAGCGAGTACAGCGTAATCAAAATACTAACAGTGCTGAAAGTTCTTTGTTGACTTTCTTTCAAGAAAGTCTAAAGCAATTTTTGTCGTTAAAAGAAAGGAATATTTAAGATAAAATATAGTATTATTTGATGTCCTTTACTGCAAGAAATTCTAAAAACGTTAAAAGAAAACATTGTGTTCTTTAAAAAGCAGCCCTTTTAAACAAGGGGGCTGCTTTTTGCATACCATGCCGCCGGCGTCGATATTGAAGTGGTGGTCGTCGTAAAGCTGGCCGTAATGCCCGGCAGTCCAATGCAGAAAGATTTGTGAGATGCGGCTGCGCCCCAGGGCTACAAGTTCGGCGAGTTTGGCTGCTGTATCTGCTGGCGAAATATCCTTTGCTGCAGCAGGAGTGGGAATGTGTCTGTAGAAGAGCTGTCGGAAGCAGTATGGGTAAGTCAGTAAGCTAATAAAAAACGTCAGCAGAATCTTATAAAAATATTGTCTAGAAGAATATAAAATAAAAATATGGCAGACTAATGTTGTATTTGATGATATAAATTTGTTTGTGGGCAAAAGAAGTTGTTGCAAAAACTAATCGTTTGTAGTATTATTTTATAAAATAGAGTTGTGGATAATAAAAAAGCTGGAAAAGATTAAATAAAACAAAAGTAGTTGGTCCGGTAGTTGAAACGATTATATGGGTAAGAGTGGTGTAGATGGTAAAATGAAAAAACAGCGTTATGATCTAAATAATTTAGGTAGTAATGTGAAGGTGATGCGGAAGGCAAGAAAAATTTCGCAGGTGAAGTTGTCGGAAGCCCTGCAGATGTCGCAGCCGCATCTAAGTAATCTGGAGTGTGGCAGGACGTTGATCAGTCTGGAGATACTTGTGAAACTGGCCGATGTGTTTGACTGTTCGGTAGAAGATATTCTATTGTGCAGCCAGGAAAAAATTACAGCAGTAAATTAAAAGTGTCAGAACAAAAAAAGGCAACAGCTGTTTAAGCTGTTGCCTTTTTTATATGTGTATTCATTGTTTTTAAAGTATCTGCCAAAAGGTGTAAAGCAGTTTGAGGGCGTAAACGAAAATAACGACGCCGCAAATGCGGTTGACCCATTGCATATGGCTGGGGTGCAGATTTTGGCAGCAGGTTTTGAAAATGCCGGTAAGTCCGAAGAACCACAGGCAGGAGGCAGCTGCTACGCCGCTGATAAAGAATGCTGCGGTATCGGCAGGCAGTGATGAACGAAAGGCGCCCAGCATCAGCGTACCGTCGATAACGGCCTGTGGGTTGAACCAGGTAACGGTAAAGGCCAGTGTGGCCGTTTGCCAAAGCGTCGGCTGTCTGTAGGCGGAGGTATTCGCTGGTACCTTAGCGTGCAGCAGCTGCCAGGCCAGATAGATCAAGATCAGTCCGCCGCCGCCGAGCAGTGCTTTTTGCAGTAGCAGACTGTGTTCGATCACAAGGCCGATGCCCCAAAAGCAGGCCAGCGCCAGACTGATGTCAAAGAAGGCGACGATGCCTGCAGTGACGAGGGCAATGCCTAAAGGCGCGGTGAGCGCCGTATTGATGACAAAAAGATTTTGGGCGCCGATGGGGGCAAGATAGGCCAGCCCCATGGTAAGACCCTGTAAAAAAATTTCCAAAGCAGATTCCTCTCGATACTGAAGGCTGTGCCGATTGATCAGAGTACGGCCTGCAGCAGTGCAAAGACGGCGGCGCCGCTGACTATCGCCAGCCCCAGTGATTTTGTTTTATAGACCAGCGGGAAGATGATGACGGTCGACCACAGGTACAGGTTGTTCAGTCCCAGATCCAGGCTGCCTGCGGGCAGAAAGACGTCGGGCAGGACCAGCGCGCCGAAAATAGCTGTCGGCACATAGGTGAGCCAGGTTTTGAACCAGCGTGGTACAGGTTTGCCGGCCAGCAGCAAAAAAGGTATGATACGGGAAATATAGGTGACGCCCATCATAATGAAAATGGCGCCCCAAACGTATTCAGCGGACATTATCAGCACCTCCCGCATGGCGTTCGGTGATATAGCAGGCGGCGCCGGAGGCGGCCAGAGTTGCCAGCACGATATGCAGCTTATAGGGAACGATCTGCGAAAGCAGGATCGCCAGAAGCCCTGATACCAGCCCGGTGATGATCATTTTCCGGTCGGTGAGATAGTTGACCCAGATGCCGAGGAACATGGCGATCAGCAGATAGGAGACCAGCTCGGTAGGCGGGTTGAGATAAGCGGCGGCATAGCAGCCGAGGGCATTGCTGAGCGACCAGACGGCGCAGGAGATGATGTTGAGCCCCAGGGCTTCTTCGCACGTCCAGCGGGGATCTGTTTCTGTTTCAAAGGCGTTCAGGTTGACGGCAAAGGTCTCGTCGGTGATGCCGTGGGCATAGCCGATAAGAAAGTTTTTGCTGCGGCCGTTAAAAAAATTCATCAGCGTGGAGCTGAATAAAAGATGACGCAGGTTGACGATAAAAATAGTGAGTCCGATAGAAACGAGGGCCGCACCCTGGGCCATCATGGCGATGCCGATGAACTGACCGGAGCCGGCGAAAACGAGCACGCTCATCCCTAAGGCTTCAAGCGGTGTGAGACCGGCCTGCTGTGCCAGAATACCGCAGGCGATGCCAAGGGCCAGATAGCCGATGGCGATGGGAATAAGCTTTTGCAGGACACGTCGGTTGACTGTTATAGATGACACGGATGGACACTCCCCTTATTTAAAACGACTTCCTCTATTATAACTTATTTTGGATGGATAAGAAACCTGGAAAAGTGTTATATTTATTACGCCGCAGGAAAATATTTTTTACAGCGCTGGTGTTTGCTGCGGCGACGCTTGCGTTTTAGCAGAGAACTGAGTAAAATAATATAGATAAGGACTAATTTGATTTTAACATGTGTTTGTATATACATACGACGCTGGAGGAGGTTTTTTAGATGACACAGATCAGACCGTTCTGCGGGCTGCGTCCGGTGCCGGAATATGCGGCAGAGATCGCTGCTTTGCCTTATGACGTGATGGATACCGAAGAGGCGCGGCAGATACTTAATAAGAACCCGCTGAGCTTTTTGCGGGTGACAAAATCGGAAGCGACGATGTCGGATTGTATCGATCCGCACAGCCAGGCAGTTTATAAGATGGCGAAAACAAATCTCGACAGGTATCTGTCCGACGGGCAGATGAAAAAAGATACGACGCCCTGCTACTATATTTACCGTCAGCAGATGGGGCAGCATATCCAGATCGGCCTTGTGGCCGCTGCTTCGGTGGAGGAATACCGCGAGAACATTATCAAGAAGCACGAGCTGACCAGGCATGATAAAGAGCAGGACCGGGTCAATCATATTCTGGCGACAGAAGCACAGACCGGCGCTGTTTTTTTAACTTATAAGGGCAAGCCCGAGATCAATACTTATGTTTTGAGCCTGATGGGAGCCAAAAAGCCGGTATATGATTTTACGTCGGAGGACGGCGTGCAGCACACACTGTATGTGGTGGAGAACCTGATGGAGATCGCCGAGCTGACCCGTCTGTTTGAGGACGTGCCTATAATGTATATTGCCGACGGCCATCACCGCAGTGCTGCGGCTATGCGTGTGGCTGACGAGCTTGGCAAAACGCCGAGGCATGGTTCTAACGAAGAATATAACACTTTTTTAGCGGTCATTTTTCCCGATAATATGATGCAGATCATGGATTATAACCGTTTGGTCAAAGACCTGAACGGTTTGTCTATGGAAGAATTTTTAAGCAGAGTCGGAGAAAAGTTTGAGATCAGCGAGCTGGAAAACGGCCCGAAGCCGGAAGCGCGGCATCAGTTCAGTATGTATCTGACCGGAAAATGGCGTCGTCTGACTGCGAAGGAAGGTACCTTTGCCGCGGATGATGTGATCGGGTCGCTGGACGTTTCGATCTTGCAGGATAATCTGCTGGCACCGATCCTGGGCATCAAAGACCCGCGTACGGATGAGCGCATCAATTTTATGGGCGGTATCCGCGGGTTGGATGCTTTGGCGGCTAAAGTAGACGCAGGGGCCTACAGTGTGGCTTTTGCCATGTATCCGACGTCGATGGAGGAGCTTATCAAGGTAGCTGATGCCGGTAAGATCATGCCGCCGAAATCGACCTGGTTTGAACCTAAGCTGCGCGATGCGATGGTCGTGCATTTGATCGGAGAAGATGAATAATGAAGCGTATCTATAATTTTAACGCCGGCCCGGCCATGCTGCCGCTGGAAGTGCTGCAGGAGGTACAGTCCGAGCTGTTGGATCTGCAGGGCAGCGGTATGTCGATTTTGGAAATGAGCCACCGTGCGCCGATTTATGAAAAAATCAATGCTGAGGCGGAAGCCGACATCAAGGAGCTTTTGGGTCTGGGCGACGATTATTGCGTGCTCTTTATGGGCGGCGGCGCCAGCCTGCAGTTTTCGATGGTACCGATGAATTTTTTAGGGGCTGGACAAACGGCGGCTTATGCCGTGACCAGTAATTTTTCGGATAAAGCTGTAAAAGAGGCGGAAAAGGTAGGTAAGGTCGTTATCCCTTTCAGCAGTAAGGCTGAAAAGTATGATCGGGTGCCGCAGCCGGGCGAGATCAGGCTGCCGGAAAACTGCGCTTATCTGCATATCACGGCTAATAATACGATCGAAGGCACAGAGTACAGCGTTTATCCTGAAACCGGTGCTGTACCGCTGATCGCGGATATGTCTTCGGATATTTTGAGTAAACCGATCCCGGCGGAGAAGTTTTCGCTGATTTATGCCGGGGTACAGAAGAATATCGGTCCTGCCGGCGCGGTAGCAGTCATTGCCCGTAAAAAATTTATTGAGGGGCGTTCTAAAGCTCTGCACAGTATGCTGAATTACGAAACTCATCTTGATAACTGTTCGCTGTATAATACGCCGCCGGCTTTTGCGGTCTATATCGTTGGCAAGGTTGCCAAGTGGCTGAAGGCGCAGGGCGGACTGGTGATGATGGAGCAGCGCAATGCGGCTAAGGCCAGGATCGTTTATGATGTGATCGATATGTATCCTGATTTTTTCCGCGGCTTTGCCAAAACTGACAGCCGTTCGCTGATGAACGTGACTTTTGGACTGCCGACCGAAGCGCTGGAGAAGCGTTTTGCGGCCGAGGCAGAGGAGCTGGGGATGGGTGGACTGAAGGGACACCGCAGTGTTGGCGGACTGCGGGCCTCGATTTACAATGCGATGCCGCTGGCAGGCTGCGAGAAGCTGGCTGAGTTTATGGAAGCTTTTTATAAAATGCATAAATAATATTGACCGGGAAATAGCTGACGCTGCTTGCGCAAAAACAGGCAGCGTCGCTTTTTACCTGAACTGGTTTGAGGGAGGGGCAGCAAATGCAATATGATTTACTGATCAAAAACGGATATGTGGTCGATTATGCGTCGGCACGGGAAGGATATTTTGATGTGGCTGTGCAGAACGGCATGATTGCGGCGGTGGAAAGCAGTATCGGCGGCAACGCCGTGCGGGAGCTGGATGCGTCCGGCAAGCTGGTACTGCCGGGCTTGGTCGATTCGCATGTGCATGCTTCGGCCTGGCTGGGAGGCAGCTACGCCCACACGATGCTGGTCAAGGCTGGTGTGACCAGTGCTTTGGATATGTCGGGGCCGGGGACCAGTGTACTGGAGTTGGCGCGTGAATATGGGACCGGTCTCAATCTGGCTACGATCGAATATGTGCGGCCGGAACATACGGTCAGCAGTGACGATCCTTCGTCAGCAGAGCTGCAGCAGCTGATAACGAAAGTGCAGAGGCAGGGGTCGTTAGGCATCAAGCTGCTGGGCGGGCATTATCCGCTGACGGTGGCAGCAACGGCCAGAGCGATCAGGGCTGCGGCAGAGCTGGGAGCTTATACGGCTTTTCACGCCGGGACAGCCGCTCATGGTTCCAATATCGAAGGCATGCTGGAGGCGGTGGAGCTGGCCGACGGCAACCCTCTGCATTTAGCGCATATCAATGCTTACTGCCGTGGTACGGTACTGCCGGAGGCGGAAGAAACGGAGCTGGCCCTTAAAGCTTTGGCGGCCAATCCTAATATTTCCTGCGAGTCTTATTTATCACCGCTCAACGGTACCAGCGCTGAAATCATTGACGGTCTGCCGGGCAGTATGGTTACCCGCCGCTGCCTGAAAACCGGCGGCTTTACGGAGGATGAGGCGGGCATGGAGGAGGCGCTTTTGTCTGGCTGGGCACAGGTCAATTATCCGCAGGGACAGGAAATGACTTTGCTGACAGGTGAGGCGGCCAGGGATTATTGGCGCGGGCAGCAAACGCTGGTTTCCGTCAGTTTTGCGGTCAATCCTGTTGGGCCGCGGGTGCGGCTGGCAACGGCGAAAAAGGCTGACGGCAGTTTTGCTGTAGACGCTGTCAGTACTGACGGCGGCGGTATTCCACGCAATGTACTGCTGCCTGCTGGTCTGGCTTTGGTCGATCTGGGCGGACTGTCGCTGCAGGAGCTGGTGGCGAAGATCAGCTATCAGCCGGCGCGGCTGCTTGGTCTTGCAAATAAGGGCAGCCTGACAGCAGGGCGGGATGCCGATATTACGATCGTCGACAGGCTGCAGCGCAGCGCGTTTGCCACGATCATTGGCGGGCAGGTCTGTTATATGGACGGTAAGGTTTTAGGGCGCGGCGGCAGGATCATTACTACTGCCGCAGGGGCAGACTATGTACTCAGCCAGGGTCTGGAGCCGCTGGTCGTTGACCTGGCTGACAGCAGTTTGCTGCAGAAGGCGCAAAAAAGATGACAATAAAAATAACCCACCTGATCGCTTTTGCAGTCAGGTGGGTTATTTATTAGACTGGGGTTACTTTGTATGGCCGCCATAGATTATACAGGGGCAGCAGATAAAGATAAAAGGCAAACAGGATCGAAGCGTTGCCGGCGCCTACGGTGGTGAGCGGTACAGCGCAGGCGATCGACCAGGGGATGAGCGCCGCTACTACGATAGTGCTGTTTTCCAGGTCCAGGGCCAGCTGCTGCATATTGTCAGCGCTGTCCTTGTGCAGCTGATAGGTGAGGATGCTGCTGAGGGTCTGGTTGCAGGTTGCCATACTTGTGATGGTGGCTGTCAGCAAAATACTTCCGTACGGCGTTATTTTTTCTCCAAGCTGTGCAAGGCAGGCCTGCGTAGTATTCAAAAAGCCTGTTGCTTCAAAAATCCCGGCGTAAGCGGAGGAAAGAATAATGATGACGCTGACGGTGAACATGGAAATGATACCGCCGCCGCTGAGGATCTGGGCCAGCTGCTGATCAGCAGGGTAAAAGCCGTAGAACATGATCGAGCCCAGTTGGGGGGGAGTGATATCCTGCAGGAAAAGGCATAGCAGACTGCCGGTAATGATGCTGGCTGCCATCGTCAGCCTGACCTTGACCTTGCACAATGAAAGAACGATGATCAGCAGCGCTGGAATAGTGGTAGTCCAGTGCAGATCGAAGTTTTGCGGAAAGAGTGAGTACAGGTCGGCTGTGCCAGTGTTGCCGGTACCGGAAAATCCCAGCAGGGCGTAAAGCAGGCAGGTGACTGAAAAAGGCAGCAGCGCTGATTTGAACATATTTTTGATATTACAGTAAATATCAGTCTGCGTCAGTTCGCTGATCAGAAGGGCGCTGGTCGACATCGGTGAACAGCGGTCGCCGAAATAGATGCCTGATAAGATAGCACCGCCGGTAAAGGTGGGATCGATACCATTGGCTTTGGCGATAGACATACAGATGATGCCGATCGTGGCCGCAGTACCGAAAGAGGTTCCTGTTAAAAGTGAAATGAAACAGCAGAGCAGAAAAACTATCAAAATGAATACCGATGGTATGAGCAGGCCCGACATATGGTAAATAATGAACGGTATCGTGCCGCAGGCCCGCCAGACGGCGGTGATCATACCGATAAGGATAAAGATGAAGAGGATATTTTTGATCGTGCGTATTCCTCGTCCGGACATTGTCAGTACCTGTACCGGCGTATGTCCCTGCCGGAGGGCGTAACCGAAAAACATCAGATAGCCGAAAAGCAGGGCCCAGAGAATGGAGTAGCCTGCCAGAATGCAGCTGAGCAGTATAAAGGAAAAGATCACGATGATAATAGCTTCCATAAAATTTCTCCTGCGGCAGAACGCCGTAATTTTTTAGAGGTCAGTCAGTAATAATACTATTATCATACTGCTTGCTGCGCTGCTTGTCTAATAATAAATAAGGCGCCGGGCAAATATTTACCCGGCACCTTATTTATTATTATTATATTTCTTCCAGAATCTGACCGTCGGTGCTGATGGTGACGACCTGCCAGGGGATGATTTTACCGCTTTGCTGCAGCGCTGTTCTGACCGCCTGTTCCATACCGCCGCAGCAGGGTACTTCCATGCGGACGACGGTAACGCTTTTGATATCGTTTGCAAGCAGGATCTCAGTCAGCTTGCGGCTGTAATCTTCGTTGTCCAGCTTGGGACAGCCGATAAGCGTGATATGGTTTTTTATGAATTTAAGGTGGAAATCGCCGTAGGCGAAGGCGGTACAGTCGGCTGCAACCAGCAGCCTGCTGTTTTGCAGGTAGGGTGCGTGCGGGTTGACCAGCTTGATCTGGACAGGCCATTGCTGCAGCTCGCTGTTTTGGGGCGTGGCTGTCTGTTGCGCTGGTGCAGGTTCCTGCTGATGCAGTAAACGGGCCTGTGTGCCGGGGCAGCCGCAGGGAAGTTCAGCTTCCTGGCTGGCTTTATTGGCCAAAACGGCAGCTTCGTCATAGGCTGCGGCTTCACGTACTTCAAAGGTTATGGCATTGGTAGGGCAAACGGGCAGGCAGTCGCCCAGGCCGTCGCAGTAATCGTCTCGCAGCAGGGCTGCCTTGCCGTCCACCATGCCTATGGCCTGTTCGTGGCAGGCCTGGGCGCAGAGACCGCAGCCGTTACATTTTTCCTGATCTATAGTGATTATTTTGCGTAACATGATGAACCTCCTGTTGTCTTTCTGTTTTTATTATAGTACGATAGTAGGAAGAAAGCTGTTGTTTTTACAACGGAGGTAAAGAAGAATGGATAAATATTTGCAGATCATAGCGTCGGCATCTTTGTTCCGCGGTATTGCGAAAACAGAGATCGCGGCAGTGCTGCAGAATCTGGATGCGCAGCTGAGGGTCTATCCTCGGAACAGCTTTATCTGGCAGCTGGGCGAGCAGGTAACGACAGCTGGTTTTGTCGTTGCCGGCAGCGTGCATATCCTGCGCGAGGATTACTGGGGGCGGCAGAATATTCTGGCGCAGCTGGGCTGCGGGCATCTGTTCGGCGAGGTCTATGCCTGTCTGCGGCAGGTGCCGCTGACGGTGAGTGTGGCCGCGCCTAATGGAGCTACGGTGATCTTTCTGGACATTAAACGTCTGCTGGCGGGTTCGGCTCGCAGCGAAGCTGAAAACAGGCTGCTGCATAATCTGCTCCTGCTGATGGCGGAGCGCAATCTGTTTCTGACTCAGAAAATGGAATATCTGACGAAGCGGACGACGCGGGAAAAGCTGCTGGCGTACCTTTCAGAACAGGCGCGCCTGCAGCAGAGCAATAAGCTGACGATACCCTTTAACAGGCAGCAGCTGGCCGATTTTCTGGCGGTAGACCGTAGCGCGATGTCAGGTGAGCTCAGTAAGATGCAGGCGGACGGACTGATCAGGTATAAAAAGAATAATTTTGAGCTTTTACAAAAATAAAACCAGCCGCTTGAAGCGGCTGGTTTTGCTTATACTGTTATTACATATAGAGGAATTGCAGACAGGTGGCAAATAAAGCTGCCGTTAAAACCTTGATGACTGCGCCGATAATGGCTGCCGTCATGGCCTCGCGTTCGGTAAGGTCGGTACAGCCGCTCCAGATAGCGGGGATCTGCCCGAAGATGACCTGCAGCGGGAAGCCGGAGGAAGCCAGGATATACGAGCCGACGACCAGCGGCGGGGCGATTGTGGCGGCAATTTCCTTCAGCTGGGCCATTGCCAGCGACCCGCCGACTAAAATAGAAACAGAACCGGTTTCGGCATGGATGTTGAAGGCATTGAGCATGGTATTGATACCGGCCTGAATGCCGGTCCACAGACCGAAATGGTCTAAAGCGCCGATTGCCGCAAAAACTACGGCGCAGGAGGGAATGATGAGCAAAAACAACAGCTCAGCGCCTTCCTTGGCCGCATTGAAGATGGTCGGCAGAAAACCGGTTTCAGGTGTGAAGCGGGGCAAGTCTTCAAGCGAGACAGCTTTGGTGTCGCGCCAGATAGTGAGACGCAGAAGCAGCGGCGTCAAAAGCACCGGCAGGAACACCGCCAGAAAAACGACGACCCAGACGGAAACCTTGGCGGCGTTCAAAGCAATCAAGCCGAAAACGAAGATCGCAAAGGAGGACTGCGACTGCATCATGGTAGCGATAGCGATTTTCTGCTCGTCTTTGGTGGCTTTGGATTTTTTGAGGATCGGGCCGCCAATACGGCCGGCAGCGTTGATATCGCCGAGGATATTATATACGGACGGTACGGCGACAGCGGCGTTGACACCGATGACCTTCATCAGGGGCACGAAAATACGCATCAGGGCGTCGGTAAAGCCAAGGCGTTCCAGCAGGCGCCCCATGGTAACGCTGATGATGATCGCGATACCGATGGAACCTGTGATATAGACCTTGATGATAATAGGGGCGGCATGGTTGAACATATTGTTGAACAGGTTCCCGATACCGCCGGGGTTAACTACCAGCATCAAAAAGGAAAAGGCGACTAAAAACAGGCCTACGTATTCGATCAGTTCGATCTTTCTTTTTCCACCATTCATCATAAACCCCTCCGTTATTCTGTTTTTGGCTTAGGCAGATAATTGCGCGCCATGGTTTCGCCGTAGTTTTCGATGTGGGTGCAGCCGCAGTGGTCCAGCGGCAGGCTTACCATACGTTCGCGGAAGATGTGGATATCCAGCTCGGGGATCTGCAGACGCAGGGCCCAGGCCAGGGGGATTCCGTTTTCTAAGATCTCCAGCGCGTGAGAGTTGCCTGCGATCAGGTTCAGGCCCAGTTCTTCGGCTTTTTTGACCAGCGGGTCGCCGGGCAGCGGTCTGCTGATCGTGCAGACTACGGTGTTGGCTTCGGGGTATTCGGCGTAGGCTTTTTCCAGGTCCTCGGCCGAGAAACCGGTATGCGGGAAAACAGTGATGGTTTTGCCCAGCTTGTTGTCGGGGCTGCCGACAAAGATTTTGGCGCGGGCTGCGATCGAGGTTTCGTGGATCTCGGTACAGCCGCGGATCTGACGTTCAGAGGTGAGCACGCGTGATTCGATATCAGTGCCCATGATCGTGTCAATACGGTTGAGCAGGTCGCCCAGTGTTTCTACTTCCGGCAGGGCGTTGCCATACCAGACGATCTTACCGGGGACACCGCCAAAGCGGATGTTGACGTGTTTGGCGCAGCTGCCGTGGATCCAGGCGATACCGGGATGCAGGCCGTGAAAGGCTTCGTGCAGCTCAAAAACAGCCAGATGATACAGATTAAAGTAATCTCTGGCGGTAACGCCGCCGGTATTGGAGCCTTCCGCGATTGGGTGATGGGCGATAAGGCAGTCGATGCCTGTTGCGCCGGCCAGTTCAATGGCGCTTTCAGTCAGGGTCATCATAACCGCTACTTTTTTGACGGGCATATCTGGATCGCCCCAGACGAGACCGGGCAGTTCGGTCACAGCTTTGCCGGGGATACCGGAGGTCTTGGTAACTACGAAGGGGTTAGCGCCGCCGTAACCGAAGGAGTCGGTGATGACGCGGCCGCCGGTAATAACGTCGAGGGCTTTGAGGATATCGCGTACAGTTGCCATCAGATTATCACATCTTTCTTATAAGTTTGAGAAAATATTGGTGCAGCCTGCCGCTTCGACACGGGCCTTGATAGCATCATCGTCGGTGCTGTAAAGATTTTTGGCCTGCATCCGTTCAAAATAAACTGAGCCGGAGAAGGTGTATTTTTTATTGCGTGTCTCGGCGTCCAGCATTTGCTTGACAACATAGCCGATAAATTCGCCGATAGCTGTGGTTTCAGGCAGGATGACTGGCGCCAGACCGTTGGCGGCTCTGGCGGCGTTATGCCCGGCCAGCGAGCCGCTGACGATAGCTTCCGTATGGCCTACCATTGCTCCGGCACGTTCGCCGCCGCAGAAAAGGTTGGTTTTGCCGTCAGCCTTTAAGGAAGCGTCGACATGGGCGAAATTAAAGTAACGCATAGAGTTGCCTTTGCCGCCGGACAGTGGGTCTTCGAAGCGGGACCGTTCAAAGCCGGGGATCATACGCAGCTCTTCCAGCGGATAATAAGGCGTCATCAGCTTGGCTGAGCCGGTGTCCAGCAGAACGATGTTGTCGGCATAAGCGTCGAGCGCATACTGCTGGCAGGCTTTCATAGCCAGCTTTTCTTTATGCTTTTTGATTGCTTCGGGAATCGGGACGACGCAGCAGCCTGTCTTTTCCAGCTCGGTAACGATCTCAGGGGCCAGTGATTCTTTGAACAGCTTACAGGAGCCGCTCATGGCGCCGAGCCCTGTAGGTTTTTCTGCTGTCCATTCTTCCACTCCGGATTGGGTGGTGACGCTGACGCGGGGGCCGAAGCTGTGGCAGCGCAGGATACACATGGCGCAGCCGTTGCCGTGTTTATTGCAGTTGAGCGGCATAGCCGAAGAACCGCTGACATCTACGAAAGCGTCGGCAGTAAGGCGCAGGCCGCTTTTGGTAATAACGGCGGTGATCGTGTCGCCTTCGTATTCCGTTTTAACGGACGGATCAGCCATCAGCAGCTTGATGCCGCGGCTCAGGAGCAGTTTTTTGACCGCGGGCTCGATTTTATAGATATTGTAAAGAGTAGCGTGTTTATGACCGGGAAAATCCATGTTTTTGTGAGTTGCAACGGCTTCCATAACTGTAAACAGGTCGCCTGCACCCATGGCGATACATTCTTCGGCGGCAGTATAGCGGCCGTTGTTGCGGAAAATCCCGCCGACCAGCCCTGTGCCTAAAAGCATATCGGTACGCTCGAGCAGAGTTACGTCGGCACCGGCTTTTTCAGCAGTAAGAGCTGCGGCACAGCCGGCCCAGCCTCCGCCGATAACGACGATTTTTTTCTTGGTCATCCTGATTCCTCCAAACGGGGTAGATTTTTATTTAATTATACCCCTTTAGTATAACAAATTAATAATTAAAGAGTAAAGTACATAAAGTATGTATACATATAAAAAATTGCAGGCTGTACTGTCGCGGTCGGTTGTGGTAAAATAAACGAATAAAAACAGTTCTTGCTGGTGGAGGGATCAAGGTGACCAAGTATAAGAAAAATGGTAAAAAACTGGGTGTGCTGGGAGGAATGGGGCCTGCGGCGGCGGCAGAGTTCCTGCGGCAGCTGGCGGCAAAGTGTCCGGCGGCAACAGATCAGGAGCACCCTGTGGTATATATGATCGGGGATTGTGAGATACCTGACCGCAGCACAGCGATCTTCGGCAAAGGCGAAAGTCCGGCGCCGGTTCTGGAAGCGCGGCTGCGCCAGCTGTGCGATATGGGGGCAGAGGTACTGGCGGTGCCCTGCAATACGGCCCATTATTTTATTGATGATTTTAAAGCTGCTCTGCCGCAGCCGTTAGTGCATATCATTGAAGAAACTGTCCTGGCGGCCCAGCGGCTCAATCCTGAAGGCGCCTGGATGCTGTCGACGCATGGTACGCGCGCCAGCGGTCTGTATCAGAAATATGCCGATAAACACGGTTATACCTTATATCTGCCCAATGAGGAGCAGGCTGAAAAAGCGCAGCAGGCTATCTTTTATGTCAAAGCCGGCGAGCTTGACCGGGCAGGCGCTGTGACTAAAGCTCTCGTAGAAGAACTGTGGCGCGAGCGTGACCTTCCGGTGATGACGGCCTGTACCGAGCTGCCGTTAGGATACGCGGCTTCCGGCCTGCCGCTGGACAGAGAGGTTTCCAGTATCGGGGCTCTGGTCGATGCCTGCATCAGGATGCTGTATGATGAAGTAAAATAAGCATAAAGAAAAGGACTATCTCGATGAGATAGTCCTTTATTTTTTGTTTTACCAGCGCCTGCTGGAACCGCCGCCGCCGCCGGAGCCTCCTCCGAAACCGCCGCCACCGCCTCCGCGTCCTCCGCCGCGCAAAAGTGCGAGCAGGATGAACTGAGTGATGATGCCGCCGAAGAACATATGGTCAACGATGACGAGTACGATCAGGCCGACTGCGATCAGTGCCTTCATCCAGCCAGGCATCGGCGTATCGCCTGTGCCCTGCTGGGCGCCGCCGTTATAACGCACACCTTCCAGCTTGACATCATAACTTTTGGCTACGGTAGTTGCGACAGTCAGATAGCCCTGCACGATGCCTTTTTCGTACTGGCCCTGTTTAAAGTAGGGCAGCATCTGCTGGTCCTGGATCCGTCCCGTCAGGCCGTCGGGCAGAACGCCTTCCAAACCGTAACCGACTTCGATCCGCGATTGTCTGTCATCGACAGCTACTAAGATCAGCGCGCCGTTATTCTTTTCTTTATTACCAAGTCCCCATTGCCGCAGCAGTGTCAGTCCATATTCGTCAATGGGCTGGCCGTCAAGTGTTTTCACCGTAACTACGGCGACCTGTGCGGTGGTTTTATTATCCAGATCCTGTCCGATGGCATTAAGGGCCTGACGGGTCTGCGGTGATAAAACACCGGCATAGTCCTGCACGTAGATGCCGGAGGACATGCTTGGCTTAGGTGGTACCTGGATCGCCGCTTCTGCCCCGACGGCAAAGACCGCCTGGATCAGAAGCATCAAAAGGACGAGCCAACGTTTCATAATCAGTGAGCTCCGTTATCGGTTAAAATTGTACTTGCGGAACAGTTTTTGCGCTTTCGTCTGCTTTAAAGTAATCACGTGCGTCAAAACCGAACATACCGGCATAAAGAACAGTCGGGAAGGATTTGATCTTGGCGTTGAAGCCCTGAACTGCGCCGTTGTAATCCATACGGGCTACGGCAATGCGGTTTTCCGTACCGGCCAGCTCGTCCTGTAGCTGCAGGAAGTTGGTGTTGGCTTTCAGGTCAGGATAGTTTTCTGCGATCATCAGCAGGCGGGAAAGAGCGCTGCTCAATTCGCCGTTGGCCTGGCTGGTTTCGGCAACTGTCTTGGCGCCGCCTAATTTAGAGCGGGCATCGGATACAGCTTTAAAAACGTCGCTTTCGTGGGCAGCGTAGCCTTTAACGGTATTGACCAGATTGGGGATCAGGTCGTTACGGCGCTGGAGCTGGTTTTCGACCTGCGACCATTTGCCGTTGACGTTTTCATTCATGGAAACAAGGCTGTTGTAGCCGCTCATAATAATGCCGGCGAAAATAACAACGACGGCGATAATAATCATTAAAGTTTTGTTCATTTTTTATTCTACCTCCAAAGATTTTTTTACTTAATGCTTATCTCCCATTGTAACTAAAGCAGGGGCTGCTGTCAAATGGAGCAGTGCCTGAAAATGTAAAATATCTGTGTTATTATGTATTTACTGTCTCTTATACACATCTCCGAGCCCACGAGACGGAGCTACATCTC
>ERZ1026946.286-NODE-286-length-19363-cov-5.112544_pt1 | contig 19363 bp, 22 predicted proteins | sample MGYA00519460_ERZ1026946 | MGnify/ENA primary metagenome ERZ1026946 (study PRJEB26926, sample SAMN06164620) | human gut metagenome | biome: ENVO:00009003; feature: ENVO:2100002; material: ENVO:00002003 | host: Homo sapiens | place: USA | collected 2012 ...
GTATAAGAGACAGACCCTGATAACTTTAATGCCGGCGATGTTGTCGAAGCAAAAGTTACCTCGGTAGATAAGAAGAATAACAAACTCGGCCTGTCTATTAAGGCTCTGGAAGTTGAAGAAGAGAAAAAAGCTCTTGAAGAATATACCTCTGCTTCTACCGGTTCTTCTTTTGGTGATGTTTTGGGCGAAGCTTTGAAAAAGAACGCCTAAGAAGTCATCGTCTCTGGACGGCGTCTTTTGACAAAGAACAGAGAACGGAGAAATCCAGCCTCCCGATTTTTATCGGGAGGTTTTTTTATGGGTTGATTTGCCATTTTGAGGGGAACATTGTGAAGTCAAAGGATCTCAGCAAATTGACATAAATCATTAGTTCTGAAAGAACTTAGAATTTTGTCATCCTGAGTTCGGCAAAATCTTGTCAATGTCCTGCATTGACGCAGGAATGTCATCCTCGGAGCGAGCGCTAAGTAAAAACAACAACGATTTGTTGTTTTTATCTGCAAGCTCTTTGTAACATCTTGTTTGAGCCAGGGAAGCAAAAGCAACCGCAGTGAAACTAGATGCCTAAGGGAGCGTAAGCGAATGGGAGACCCGGGGACCCCGAAGGATCTCAGCAAATTAATATATAAAAGAAATCCCCCCGTTTGCCTCAACTGAGACAATTAACGAGGGGATTCTTTTATAGTCTTGCAATATTCCCGTTCTTCAGAATTAAAAATTCTGATGTGGGGCCTCTTCCATACACATACCAGCAGATTTCGCCGTAAAATGTGTTGAAATAGGGTTTATACTCTTCCGGCCAGAGCTCCTCAGGAATAGAGGACTCATATGACCAGAACGGATCTAAATATTCCGTATGATACAGCTGCTTGCTGACATCATATATTTCATATTTATCTCCGCCAAGGTGACGTATTTCAAACCCGTCTTGTATCCATGGGTCACCTTTGATGAGTTTTGCGTTATACACATTCCAGCTGTCCGGGTCACAGCTCGTCAAACTCATGGTTACCACGCTGAGCGTCAACATAACCATGATAAAAGAAAAAAATCTTTTCATTATTGTGTTATTTAAAGGTTTTTTATGATAATAATTTTCCGATTAAGGAAAAAGAACAAAAACTTAGAAATTGTAATAAAATAGTACTGTCATAATATCTGAATTTTGACAAAAGGTCAAAAAAAATCCGGTTACGCTTTTGTTAAACTTTTCAAATCTGCCCAAGGCTTTAAACGCACTAAACCCGCCAAAAGGCGGGCTTAGCTGTAAGATTAATAATTTTCATCAGCGGCGGTGGCTGCTGCGGCTGCTTCCGGAAGAAGAGGAGCGGCTGCTTGAAGCAGAACTTCTCTGAGAACTTCCTGAGCTACGCGAGTAACTTGAACGGCTGCTGCTTGAAGAGCTTCTGGTATAGCTGCTGCGCGAACTGCTGCCGCTTGGTCGGCTGTAGCTACTGCTGCGTGAACTGTTTGAAGTCCTCCTGTAGCCGGAACTGCTTCGTGAACCGGAAGCCTGACTGCGGCTGTAAGTTCTTGAGTCCGGTCCTTTGCGATAATCCGGCGCATTGGTATAACCTGAACTCTGCCTGCTGCTTGTCTGACGATAGCTGCTGTTGCGTGTTGCGTTAACTTTTTCCGAACGAGCCGCCGAGGAAACCCTGCTTGTTGAGCGGGCACTGCTGCTGCGATAATCGTTGCGGCGGTTTGGCGCTTGGCTCCTGCGATAATAATGACTGCCGTAGCTGTTGCCGTGGCGATGATTATAATAACAGGTTCCGCGATAAGCGTGGTGGTGCCGTCCGTGCCAGAAATGCCAATTATGAAAATTGATATAACGGCAGTGGGCAACCGGATAGTAATAATTGCGATAGTAACACGGCGTATAAGACAAATTATCCCAATGTCCGTCCGGATAAATGAAATAATTTATCAACCCTGCCAAAACATACCACCCCAGGTGGCCTTTATAGTAATAAGGCTGATAACGGGAGATACGGTTGCCAAAACATCTTTCATAAGCCGGAATATCCGGCAAACCCAAAACATAACGATACCTTGTCGGCCCGCGGACAACAATATATTGATTGTTGTTGGCGGCCAAAATCGAGGCGTCGTCTGTGTGCCACTGCTCTCCGGTGAGGTCAACGCCATCGCCTATATCATAAACATAGTCTTCGGGGTTTACGTCGTCGGACAGGTCTTCATACTCACTATTATTATTGTAATAATAGTCCTGCGGGGCAGCGCTGACGCTAAGCACAAGCAATACTGCCATGAAAAACAACTTTTTCATTATCGTAAAATTTAGGTGAATAAACTTAGAAAGCTAAAAATATTTTTAGTTCCTAAACTATAAACGCTTTTCGTCTATTTGTCAAATTATTGAAGAGGGTTCAGAACAGACTGCGGATTTTATCGGCAACTTCCACCGCAGCATTGAGTTTTTTACCGCCTTTGAATGATTTTCTGTCCGGATTGCTGCTGGCAATGGCATAACCGTTATCATAAAGCGATTGCACAAAGCGCAGCTGTTTTGGAGTCAGCCAGTTCTGCCCGCAGAAAACATAAACCGGAACGCCTGTTCCGCAGGATTCGCAGGTCATTGAAACAGAATCACCGGTCACGATAATGTTATCGGCACAGGCCAGATAGCCCATGTAAGGATTATCTTTTTTCTCGCCCCACAAATAAGTGTAGGCCGGAATGTCTTTCAAAATACCCATGATTATTTCGCGGGCTTTTTCACCGGTCCGCCAAGAGTCTGTAATCAGGATAGAGCCGCCGATTTCTTTTTTGAGTTTTAACACTTCTTCGCCAAAAGTGCGGGCATTTTCCGGAGAAAAAGGCTTGCCTTTAACAGCGCCGCCGACAATCACCGTTGTCCAGGGTCTGGGTAAATCCAAACCGCTGAAAACAGGCTCCCATTTGGCTCTGGCTTCAGCCATGGCTTTGGCGCTGGTGCGGGTCGGCGACCCGACGGTGTAAACAATATTATTGCTGTATTTTTTGCCTTTGTCATGTTCGGGAACAAAAATAGCGTCAAAATCATTCAGGCCGGCGCCCGGTCCGGGGTGCAGCATTTGCACGATTTTGCTCGCGCCGTCGGATTTTTTCTTAATCCAGCGGGCCGCTGAAGCGGTGCGGCGTGTGCCGCTGATAACCAAATCGGGAAAAGGAGCACTTAAACCTTTTTTGCTCTCGCCGGTCAGGCCGAGGCAGCTGGCGCCTTTGATAAAATTAGGCAGCTTGGCTAACGGCGTATAGACAATCTGTTTTTCGACAATATCAAATTCGTCGGCGGAAAATTGCTGCAAAACGCCGCGGATAACATTGACGCTGCCCATGCGGCTGTCCAGAAGAGCCCAGATTGTTTTTTTCATGTTTGATAACTCTAAAAAATAAATAGTCAAGCGATTCGAATATCGTTAGTATAAACACTATATTTCTTAAAACAATCATTTTTCTTCACTTTAGGAGAACGGATATGCGGATTAGTTTAATCGTTTTAACCAGTGTCCTGCTGGGTTTTGCCTCCCCGTCTTCCGCGCAGATGGCTGCTTCTAAAAACGCCCAGTATCTGGCGACAATCAAGGCCGTTGCCGATTATAAAATCAATGATGAGGAAGAACTCCGCAATGTCGAGCGCCTGCGCCAAAACGAACGTTTTAACCGCCAGCTGCAGGATATGATGTCGCGGCTGCAAAATACCCGCACCAAAAACAGCAAGAATCAAAGAATTTTGAAGATTCTCGAAGACGCCGGCAAAGAAATTTATGACTTGTTGAAATAAGTCTCTGATTTAAACATTAATTAAGACAAGAATGCTAAGATAACGGCATTAGAAAAACTTTTTTTAGGAAACCCGAATGTTCAACGCTGAAGAAAGTCTTAACCTCTTACTGGAAATGCGCCGCAAGGTTGTGATGATGAAAGGTGAAGCAGTCGAAGGGCTGACCCCGTTGGAAAATGAAGACGAGAACAAAAAGCCGGCTGTGCTGCTGAATAAAAAACAACAAGAGATGAATGCATGATAAAAAGAATAACTTTTGGGCTTTGTTTACTGGCTTTGGCCGGTTGTGCGTCTTGGCAATCGGGAAGTGCCGACAGTGGTGTTCCCGAGCCTGATTATGAACGCCTGACAAAGAATGTGCATATTGTTTCCGAAAGCGCCACCCATGTCACTTATGAATACCGCAATGTCCGCGTCGACGAGCTGGCTGTTTTAGCTGCGCTGTATTGCCATGATCAGACAGACAAACAGGCCTATCTCGATAAAATTATCCTGCACCGTAACAATGCGCGCCGTGCCGTTTTCATTTGCAAGCAACGCTGATTTTTTCAAAAATATTTATAAACCCGGTGCCTTTGGTTGCAAAGAAGATTTTTTCTTCCTATATATTTGATAAGAAGTAACCATTTATTGAGCACAAAAAATGAGCAAAAATTTATATCATGTTTTAGGGGTTAACAAAGACGCCGGCGAGGCCGAAATCAAATCCGCCTATCGCAAACTGGCGCGCAAATATCACCCTGATGTCAACAAAGACAATAAAGAAGCTGCAGACAAGTTTAAAGAAATTTCCTGTGCCTATGATATTTTGGGCAGCAAGGAAAAACGGCAGAAATATGATAATAACGAAATTGACGATGAGGGCAAACCGACCGGTTTCGGAGCCGGATTCGGCGGCGGAGCCGGCGGGAATTCTTATTACAACCATTCGACCGGAGGCAATCCCTTCGGCGGCGCTTATCAAAGCACCGGCGGCAATTTTGATTTTTCATCGATTTTCGGTGAAGATATTTTCTCGCAGTTTGCCGGCGGCGGACGGACTCAGGGTTTCGGCGGGACCGGACGGCGCCCGCGCAAAGGTGAAGACATCAACTACACAATGCGGGTAGATTTTTTAAGCGCGGCTCAGGGGGCTGAAAAAGCAGTAAACCTGAACGGCAAAACCATCAATGTCAAAATTCCGGCAGGCACTCTGGACGGCCAGACCCTGCGTCTGAAAGGCCTCGGCCAGCCGAGTTTTAACGGCGGCCCCAACGGCGATGTGATGATAACCATTAACGTTGACAAACACCCCTATTTTGAAGCTCAGGGTCTTGATGTCCATCTTGATCTGCCGATTAGCCTCAAAGAAGCCGTTTTGGGCGGCAAGGTGACAGTTCCGACCATTTCCGGCAAGGTCAATGTGAATATCCCGCCTTATTCTTCCAGCGGCGAAAAATTACGCTTGAAAGGAAAAGGAATTAAGAATAAAACGGGAGTAGGGGATGAAATCATCACTTTGAAGATTGTCTCTCCGAAAGCCAAAAATCCCGAGCTGGAAAAAGTGCTTGGAACCATGAGTGACGAACCGATTAGGACTTTTTAATGCTGCTTGATGCCCTGAAAGACTTTGAATGGTATAACGAACCGGAAAATGTTCGTTTCAATGATTTGGGCATGGTGATAAATACCAAGCCGAAAACAGATTTCTGGCAGAGCACGCACCACAATTTCCACAAAGATAACGGTCATTTCTTTTTTACCCGCTGCAACGGTGATTTCAACCTGCTGGTCAAATGGCGCTTTGACAAGGCTTATGCTTTTGACCAATGCGGCCTCATGCTGCGTGTTGATGAGCGCAATTGGTTCAAACTGAGCTTGATGTCGGAAACGGCCGACAAGCCCAAACTCGGCAGCAGCCTGACCAACTTCGGCTATTCGGATTGGGCGGTTGTTGATTTGCCGGAGCCGGTCAATGAAATCTGGTATAAATTGCAAAGCCGCGGCGGAGATTGTATTGCTTATTATTCAACGGACGGTCAGGCCTTTCATCAGTTGCGTTTGTTTCATCTTGTCAATGACAGCGGCGAGGTCAAAGTCGGTGCTTATGCCGCGGCGCCGCAGCGCGGTGACTTTGAATGCACTTTGGAAATCCTTGACCTCACATAATCCCGGCTTAAATCTCCGGGGTTATTTTTTTGCGCTCTCGCCATTTGCAAAATTCAACGGCCGCAGCAACAATCACGGCGCCTGCTGCCGCAATTCCCCATTGTTCAAAAGTCAAATCTTCTGTCTGGAAGAATTTTTCAAACCATGAGTTATAAGTAAAGACCAGCTGCAGCGCAATCATGCCGAGCGCGCCGAACAACATCGGACGGTTGCCGCTGAAGCCGGTCGTGAACAGCGACTTGTCCCATGAACGGCAGCTGAGCATGAATAAAATACCGCTGAGCACAATCAGGTTGACGACAACCGTGCGTCCGGCAAAAATGCTGCCGCCCTGAGCCGTCACAATTTCAAAAGCCGCAAAACTGGTGATTGTCATCAAAAGCATGACCATCAGCATCCGCATTAAAATCGGCTTGGTTACGATTTTCTGCTCCGGATTGCGGGGCTGCCGTTTCATAATTTCGGGGTCGACCGGCTCAAAAGAGAACATAATTCCCAAAAGAATGGTCGTGACCATATTAATCCACAAAATCTGCACCGGCGAAATCGGAATAACCAGATTAAAGAAAATGGCCAGCATAACAATAAGCGCCTCGGCAAAGCTGGTCGGCAGCGTCCATAAAATAAACTTAATCAGATTATCAAAGACGCAGCGTCCTTCTTCAACAGCCGATTCGATTGTGGCAAAATTGTCGTCCATCAACACCATATCGGCGGCATCTTTGGCCACATCTGTACCGTTTATACCCATTGCAATACCGATATTGGCTTGTTTTAAGGCCGGTGCATCATTGACACCGTCACCGGTCATTGCCACGATATGACCGTTATTCTGCATCGCGCGGACCAGCCGCAGTTTGTCTTCCGGTGTCACGCGGGCAAAAACATCAATTTCTTCGACTGCTTCGCGCAGATAATTATCACAGGTTTCGGCAATTTCGGTTCCGTTCATGACCTTGGGCTCGGCAGCAGTTCCTTTGCCGTGCAGATTCATCTGTGCGGCAATCGCCTTGGCGGTAACCACATGGTCACCGGTAATCATTTTGACGGTAATACCTGCTTTATGGCAGGTTTCAATTGCTTTGACAGCCTCCGGGCGCGCCGGGTCAATCATAGCCTGCAAACCGACAAAAATCAGATTTTTCTGAACATCTTTATGTTCCAAAGTCTCTTTGTCAAACTGCGGCTTGACGGCAAAGCCCAGAACCCTCAGCCCCTGAGAAGCATAGTTTTCCATTTTCTGCAGAACCGCCTCTTTGTCAATTTCTTTGGTCGTGCCGTCAGTGCGCATAACCTGTGTGCAATAAGGCAGAATGGCTTCAACCGCGCCTTTGACATAGATAACATTGTTACTGCGCAGACAAGCCATATACTGGTAGTCGGATTCGAACGGAATGCAGGCTTTGAGCGGCAGTTCCTCGCGCAGTGCATTAAAAAGAATTTCTTTTTTATAAGCGGAAACCAGCAGGGCAATTTCCGTCGGGTCGCCCTCGGGATAAAAAGCGCCGTCAATCTCGGCAAAACTTGCGTCGCTGCACAAAACGCCGGTTTTCAAACATTCCATTAATGCAATATTGGCATTATCGGGAGAGAATTTGCCGTTGAAGTCATAACCGATACCGCTGATATCATAATCAAAACCGCCGGCCGAAATTTTTTGAACCGTCATTTTATTTTCGGTCAAAGTACCGGTTTTATCAGAACAGATGATAGATGTGCTGCCCAGAGTTTCAACGGCCGGCAGTTTACGGATAATCGCCTTGCGCTTGGCCATGCGGCTGACGCCGATTGCCAGAATAATGGTGACGGCCGCCGGCAGGCCTTCGGGAATAGCGGCAACAGCCATCGCTACCGCCGACATAAAGGTATCAACCAGGTCGCGGCCTTTCCACCAGCCGACAACAAAAGCCAGAGCAGCCAAAACAACAATCAGCCACAACAGCTTATTGCTGAATTCTTCAATTTTTTCGGTTAAGGGTGTTTTTAAATCTTGCGCATTATTAATCATCTGTGAGATTTTGCCGATTTCGCTGCGGTTGCCGGTTTCGACGACGACGGCCTTGGCCTGTCCGAAAGTGGCAAAAGTCGAGGCATAGGCCATATTGCTGCGTTCGGCCAGCGGGGTGCCTTTAGCCAGCAGATGAGCTGATTTTTCAACCGGAACCGATTCGCCGGTCAGAGTCGATTCGTCGACTTTTAAGTCATTGACCTGAATCAGGCGCAAGTCGGCCGGCACTTTGTCTCCGGAACGGATTATCACCACATCGCCCGGTACCAGCTCCTGCGCATTAACAATCAGTACGTTGTTTTCACGGATAACATGCGCGGTCACATTCAAGGATTTTGTCAGCTGTTCAAGCGCCTGCAAGGCTTTGCCTTCTTGGAAAAAGCCGACCAGAGCATTGATAACCACCACGCCGTAAATAACCGAAGCGTCAATATATTCGCCGAGGTAAAGGGCAATTGTCGCCGAAATCAGCAACACATAAATCAACGGCTGGTGAATTTGCAAAAACAATCTTTTCCAGGCACTTTGTCTTTTGGCGCCGCTGATAACGTTTTCACCGTATATTTTGCGGTTTTCTTCAACCTGGGCCAAAGTCAGGCCGAGGTTTTTATCAGTTTCAAATTCAGTCAAAATTTCTTCGTTGGAGAGGTTGTACCAGTCTTTATTTTCCATGATAAATCCTTATTTATTCTATAACTGATGTTATATTAATGATGAGGCCTTACCTAAAGCTTAAGATTGTAAAAATACTAGACAATATTTTAATCGCGTCTTAAAATATGAACGAATTTGCACTTACGGCAGGAGAAATTATGATGACTAAATTAAAATCTTTTTTACTGATTCTGGGACTGCTTTCCTTCAGTTTTTCCGCTGCGGCCGAAACAGTTTCCAAATCTCTTCCCCAGCCTGACATAAAAGGCGGCAGTCCTCTCATGCAGACCTTAAACAACCGTCGTTCGACCAAAGTTTTCAGCAGCAAAGCCATTGACAATCAAACCCTGAGCGATATCCTCTGGGCGGCTTGGGGTATTAACCGTAAAGACGGCAAAAGAACGGTGCCGACGGCAATGAATACGCAGAATATGCGTGTTTATGCCATTATGGAAGACGGCGCGTGGCTCTATGACGCCAACAAAAACAAACTCAATCAGGTTGATAAAGAAGACTTGCGTCCGCTGCTGGCTCAGCAGCCTTACGCCGAAAATGCGCCGTTGTTTCTGCTCTATACCTCCAATGGTTCAGGCGAGGCCGTTACCTCGGCCATGCATGCCGGCTCAATGTATCAGAATGTCGGTTTAGTCAGCGCCTCCAAAGGTTTGAATAATGTCGTCCGCGGCTATTTTGACAAAGCAGGGATAGCCAAGGCCTTAAATATTAATGAAGCAGATATTATCATTTCACAGGTCGTCGGCTGGCCGAAATAATTTCTGCCGCTCACGTCCGTCGGGCTGAGTTAAACATTGCGATAAAATTTTTTGAAAGAATTGTCATGACCACATCTTACAGCACCACCAAAGTAATTAAAATCCGCCATTTCTGGCTTTATGTCATTGCCGTTGTCGCCTCTTTGGGCGGTCTGCTTTCCGGTTTTGATACCGGTGTTGTATCCGGTGCTTTGCTGTTTATTAACGAAACCTGGCAGATGACGTCTTGGGAGCAGGGCTGGATTGTCAGCGCCGCGATTGTCGGTGCGGTGCTCGGTGCGGCTATGAACGGTTCTTTGTCGGATATTTACGGCCGTAAAAAAATCATTGTCGCCACCGGTATCATCTTTGCCGTCGGGTCGATTATGTGTGCCTATGCCACATCGCCGATGGCGTTGATTATCAGCCGTGTCGTTATCGGTTTGGCCGTTGGTATGGTCAACTTTGTTGTTCCTTTGTATTTGTCGGAAATTGCGCCGCAGAAAATCCGCGGTATGCTGGTTTCTCTGTTTCAGCTGGCGATTACGGCCGGTATTCTGTTTTCATACCTGATTAACCGCATTTTTGCCAATGCCGAGTATAACTGGCGCTGGATGTTGGGAGCCGGACTGATTCCGGCAATTATCCTGTTGGTCGGAATCACCTTTTTGGGAGATACGCCGCGCTGGCTGATAAGCAAAAAGCGCGATAAAGAAGCCAAAGAAATCTTTTTGAAAATTAATCCCGAAGACGATGCCGACAGTCATATTGCCGAAGTCAAAGCCACCTTGGTAACACCTCAGGATAAAAAAGGCTCTGCTTTTAAGTCTTGGATGTTAATGCCCGTTTTTGTCGGTATCGGCATGATGTTTATGCAAATCTGCACCGGTATTAATACGATTATTTTTTATACCACAACCATTTTCAAAATCGCCGGTTTTGCTGATAACATCAGCGCCATTTATGCCACAATCGGTATTGGCGCCGTCAATTTCCTGATGACATTTGTTGCCATTTTCTTTACCGACAAATGGGGGCGCAAACCTCTGTTATATATCGGTCTGTGGGGAATTTTGTTCGCTCTGGCTTCTCTTGGTGCCGCTTTCCATTTTGCTGATGTTCTGGGTGATAATCTGAAATGGATTGCCGTTGCCAGCGTGGTCATTTACATCACCGCTTTTGCCATGAGCCTGGGGCCGATTGGCTGGATTATGGTGTCTGAAATTTTGCCGCTGCAAATCAGGGGCTTTGCCATGAGCTTGTGCACGGTTGCCAACTTTGGTTTTAACTTTATTGTTGTATTGAGCTTCCTGCCGCTGATTCATTCTATCGGCGAAGCCTATACTTTCTGGATTTTTGCCGGAATTACGGTTGTCTGCCTGTTGTTCACTTATTATCTGGTGCCGGAGACCAAAGGCATTTCTCTGGAAAAAATCGAAAAGAACTGGCGCGAGGGTGTACCCGCCCGCCGGTTTGGCCAATCATAACCTGAAAGAGACGCTATGTTTACAATTATTCGCCGTTCCTATGAGTTGTTTTTGCAAAAACTGCCGCTGTTGCTGTTATTTCTGTTGCCTTTGCTGCTGTTTGAAACGGCTGATACGGCAATGGATAAAGACCAACTTTCACAAGTCGGCGTCATTTCCGCTTTGGTTGCAATTTTCTTGAAGGTAGAAATCATGCTGGTGATTTATACTTTTCTGCTGGATGATAAAATCCGCTGGGGCTATGCACCGCTGTTTATGCTGAAGTTTCTGGCACTCGATTTTGTCATCAGTCTGATTGCCGCTGCTCCGAGCTTAATTATTTTCCATTTGCTGGATGTTACTTTTGTTGATATGGCTTTTCCGCTGTGGTTTTATGAAAGCTGTTTGATTTTAACCATGCTCTATACTTTGTGGATTTTGCCGCGTTTGAGCTTGCTCTATCCGCGTTTTATCAAAGGCGAAAAAATCAGCCCGAAAATCTGGTGGCAGGCAACTTCGGATAAAAACTGGCGTTGGCTTCTGGCCGGTGTGTTTATCTGCGGTCCGGATTTATTCAGCCGTTTCTGGAATTATAACACTTATGTTGAAATTGTCTGGAGTAATCTGGTTTTGCTGTTGCCGGTCTGTTTTTCGGTTGTCTATTTCAAAAAGAACCGGGAAGAAGAAAAGTAATAGTGCTAATTACCTTTTTGCCGGCGCCAGAGCTGGGTTTCAGTCTCACTGCATAGTTGCTCAAAACCGCATTTTTGCAACACACGGTGTGAGGCCTGATTATCCGCGTCGCTTTCCGCCAGAATGGTTTTCACACCTTTTTGTTGAAATGTCCAGTTACAGATTTCCTTAACCGCCTCAGTCATAATTCCCTGATTTTGATAAGCTTCGTCTGTTCCGTAACCGATTGTAACATCGCCTTTTTCATTCGGTGCACCGATAAAACACAAACTGCCGACAGCTCTGTTCTCTGCGCGGTCAATAATCTGCCAGTTAGTATACCATAAATAATCTTTACTGTGTTGCTGCGCTTGGTCATAAAGCCATTCCATGGCTTCTTGTGTTTCCTGATTCAGCTGTTCACCGCTGATTGTCAAACCTAACTCTTTTTCCAAATCGGAGCGTGATTTTAAAAGCAGTGCGAACTGTGGCAGCGTCAGAGGTATAATTTTCAGCCTGGATGAGGTGAGTGAAATCATCATTTTTCTTTGCAAATGTCATCTTGAACGAGATGTAACGAGCGGTTGGACGACGTGTTGTTCAAAACAATCTCTGTTAATACCGAGTTGGGAAAAAGCTTGTATCAAAGTATCTTTGTTTGGCGCTTCCAATTCTGCCGTAAATGTTGTATCTCCGTCAAAAAGGTCAATACAAAGAAGTGTTATCATAATGGCCATTGTCAATTAATCCCCTTAACACGAGCTTCACATTCTTTAACCACGATATTATTCCTTTAAAATCAAAGAGATTAATAATCACTCCTGAGTTCTCTGATAACGACCTTTTCGTTCTTAATTCCAGCCTTTTTAATGTTTTAAGATAACTTTATCAAACAGTCTAGTTCCGGGTGATAAAAAGTCAAGGTTCATATGGCAAAAGATTATTGACGGAATTTTTATCAGGTGCGGCAAAACTAATTTTTTGAGAAGAGGGTTAGGAGCACAAAAGAATAAAAACCATTCCTAAAAGATAACTCCTTGAAGCGGGCTTTTTGCAATGCCTGATAGAGAAGAATTCGACGTGGAGACTGATATGAAAAAAGCCACTTTAACAAGTAGCTTTTTTGCAAATGGCGGATAGAGAGGGATTCGAACCCTCGGTACCCTTTAGGGGTACACACGATTTCCAATCGTGCGCCTTCGACCACTCGGCCATCTATCCAATAACGCAGAACAATTAACCATAACTTGTTATTAAAAGCAAGCAAATTATCACGCCGCTGGTGAAAAAATATTCTTCAATCCCGTTCAGCCTTTATTAATCAATCTCTTTTAAGTTGGGGGAAGAATATGACAATAGGAAAACCGATGACCTCTCTCTTGCAAAATCTCTTACCTCCGGTCTGCACTTTCCGCCTTGACGGAACGCCCATGCAGTTGCCTTTGCCGCAAGACTTTCCGACGCCGCTGGCTTATGAGATTGAAGATGAATATGGCCGTATTATAACCGGACAAACAGCCGGTTCTGCTGATTTCCCTCTGCCGAGATTAAGCGCCGGTTATCATTTGTTGCGTTTTTCGGCAGCGGAATTTCAGGCTGAAACCTTATTGATTGTTGCTCCGCTGCAAACCTATAAAGCCTCGGACACTTCTCCGCTGACTTATGCCGAACCGTTTAATAATTTCAAATCTCTGCGGCAAAATCTGAGCCGTGAGCCGCTCGATTCTCTGCATATCACCGCGCCTTTCCCCTGCGCTGCGGATTTAAAATCATTTTATCGTCAGTTATTCCGCCAGCCGCAGGAAAAAGCAAAGACGGAATTTGAACCAGAACATGCGCTTTATCTGGCCTTGCGCTCACAATATCCCGTCAATCAAGATTATAACGATTGGGCCAATAACTGCTTTGATTATAATAAAATAACCTCTTTCAAAACCAAAGAATTTGCTAAAAAATCAGCAGATAAAATTGCGGTTGCCGCTCTTGCTCTGAGTGAGGTTGATACCTGCCTGAGAGAGATTGCCGCCTTTTGCCGCCGTCATAAGGGCAGCGTTTATGTTCACAGCAATTTGCCTCTGGCGGCCGAATATACGGATTTTATCGCCTGGCGCGACCGCAAATTGCTGTTGGCTAAAAATCTGGCGCTTTCGGATTATCCCAATTATGTGCCTTATAGTCCCGAGGCTTTGGCGGCGGCGCGTTATGAGCCTTTTATCCGCCTGCTGCGGCAAAATATGTCTCACGCCGATGTCTTTTGTTTTGATAATCCGCAGTCTTTGGCCGGGCAGTTCTGCCTTGATGCACCTTTTGAGGATAAGCTTCTGCAATATGATTTAGAGGCGCTGTTGGCAATTACCGCCATTGAGAGCCACCGCCACCGCTGCCGGATTGCCGCATTGCAAACCGGCGATTTGGCGCTGCAGATAAAAGAACAGTTTGCTTCCTTCGGCGTAGAGTTTATTTTGCCGGAATAATTTCAATCCAATAACCGTCCGGATCCTCGATAAAATAAATACCCATCTCTTTATTCTCAAAGCAGACAATACCCATGTCCTTGTGCTTTTGCAGAGCTTGGGCAAAATCATTCACTTCTACGGCCAGATGAAACTCGCCTTCGCCCAAATCATATTTCTGCGGGTGGCTTTCCAGATAAGTCAGTTCCAGCTCAAATTTAGATTTCTTGTCCCATAAATAAACGATTGTGAAATTGCCGCCTTTTTCTGCGCTGCGCCGCCCTTCCATCCGGTGGGTTTCTTCCAGCCCGAGGGCATTTTGATAAAAGGCAATGCTTTTATCTAGGTTGCTGACATTAAAATTGACGTGATTAAACTTAAATTCCATTTTTGATTTCCTCAATAGTTTGACGATTATAAACCGGCCATGCGCCTGATTGCGTGCAGACAAAAGCCGCAGTGGCAACGGCCTCTTTATGTGCCTGCCGCAAATCTTTGCCCGATAAAACGCTCTGAATAAAAGCGCCCGAAAAAGCATCTCCTGCGCCGACCGTGTCTGTCACTTTCACTCTGGGTGTTTCCAGATAAGAACGCTCGTCGGGACTGTAAACAAGACTGTATTTTTCACCGGCGGTAAAAATCAAATAGCGCAAATTATATTCTTTTAATAATAATTGGCAAATTTCTTCATCTTTGCCGTGCAAATTTAAAAGGTGCCGCAGGATTATAATTTCATCATCGTTGATTTTGAAAACATTGGCCGCCTTCAGCAGTTCGGTGATGAGCACTGCGGAATAATAAGCGCTGCGCAGATTAACGTCAAAAAACTTAATCGCTTTTTGCGGCGCGGCTTGCAGCAGTGCTTTGACTGTTTGGCGGGAGTCCTGATGACGCAAAGCCAAAGTACCGAAGCAAACGGCATCGGCGCGGCTGACAATATCTAATGCCTGAGGATTAAGGGGGATATGGTCCCAGGCCACATTTTCAATAATTTTATAAGAAGGAATGCCTTTTTCAAGCTCCACTTCCACTTTGCCGGTCGGATAAGGGACGGCTTCAATAAAATGCATGATATGGCTTTTATCAAGTTCGGCCAAAATTTCTGCACCGCTGTCATCATCTCCGACGGCGCTGACGGCATAACCGTCAGCACCCAGCTGAGTGGCATGATACACAAAATTAATCGGCGCGCCGCCGGCTCTTTTGCCCTGCGGCAGCATATCCCAGAGCAGTTCGCCGATTCCCACGACAATCGGCTTGTTTTCAGCTGTCATTTTTTCCTCGTCACAGAAGTTTTCAATAAACAGACTCTAACATATTTGAAGTTAAAAATAAATAAAAAGGCTTAACTATCGGTTAGCTGAAAATCATCATGCCGCTGCTTATCTAAAAGGTATATAACCATTTAAGGAGAAGAAAACCATGCTCAATACCGACCAGTGCTTTTGTGACGGCAATAAGCCGATTGATTTAAATCCCGAACACCCTGTTAATGTCATTGTCAAAGATTATGGCAGCCAGCCTTATCAGGAAGATGACGAAAAAGATTTTGAGGTCAAAACCATCGCCGATGAACAGATTGTCAAGCCGGATACCGGACTGGATAATGTCGAAGCAATGGAAGACGATTTATACAATTTCGGCGATGAAGACGATTTGCCGGATAGTGACCGTGAAATGGAAAATCGCAAGATTCAAAAAGATGTCCTCTGATAAAATTTTTTGAACATTTTTGTTTCCGCTTCGTTTTAAATAATATTCCCGGTATTGGGAAATTTAAAATTTTTTTGAAAAGGAAACATATTATGTCTATGGATATTTCATCACTGCTCGGTACCTCGTCTTCATCATCTTCTTACAGTGCTTCCGGTTCTTCATCATCAACCTCGTCAACGGAAGAGAGCGATGAAACCTCGCTGTTGGAAGAAATTTTAGAAGAAATGGAAGAGGCGGCCGAAGAAAAAGCCGCAGAAGAAAAAGCGGCTGCCCGCAAAGAAATGTTAAACCCCGAAGAACCGCAGATTGAATTGACCAAAAACACCCGTTTGGCCTCCGCCACATTGCAAAGCCTGATTGAAACCGGTGGCAAATAAAGCGGGGAAAATCATATGGTCAGCAGCATTTCAAGTACAACTAACCTGAATGACGATGGGTCGTACGGTTGGGAAAAAAGCGTAACAGATGTCAATAATGTTGATGAAAGTCTGGCGAATGCCAGAGATTTAGGCTACACGCGCCTTAATTATGCCCGTGTGACGGCCGTTGCCGAACTGGGAAAATATAATGAGCGCGATATTTATAAAATTCAGGTCCAGTCAAACGGAAAATTAAGTATAAGTCTGCGCAACAGCAACGGTGACGATAATGTTTTGGATTTGTCTTCTTATGAGGAATATTTAGATGAACTTAAGCAGCAGACAGATCCGGAGGGTTATGCCGCCGAGCAGGAGAAAGCGCAAAAAGAACTTGAGAATACCAATCTTCTTGAAACAACAGCCCCGGATATGACATTAAAAGTTTATCAGGTCAAAAACGGAAAACAGGTTTTAATTGCAGACAGCACGGCAGATACCGACAGCACCGAATATCAAAATCTGAAGGCTTTAATAACCGGAGAATATAAAGCAACGGCAGGAGATTTTTACATTGAAGTCGGTAAAACGGAAGACGCCGATAATAGTGCTGATTATCCTTATGCAATTCAGATTTTACAGGGAACAAGTTATAAACACGACTATGTTATGACTCAGGCTGATTCCGAAGATACTGCCAATAAAACAATTTCAACAACTCCGGCAACGACAACGAACAGCACAACTACCTCAACAATCTCAGCTTCTTATGCTGCCCAGATACAAGCCGTCAGAGATGAAGGTGCTGCAAATCTCTTGGCTGCAGGATATTCGAATATGGCTTCTATTACATCATCTGATGATGACAGTACGGCAAGCTCGCTGTTCTCCGGTTTATTATCGGGTTAGTATATTGAGCCGTAAAACTTACGAGCCAGAACGAATCTTGGTTCGAGGACCGCCTTAATATTGTTCATCATATATAAAAACACCCGATAAGGGTGTTTTTATATATGGCGCCAGCGGCGGGACTCGAACCCACTACCCACAGTTTAGGAAACTGTTGCTCTATCCTGATGAGCTACGCCGGCGTGCTTTTTTTATAGGGTATTTGCGTCGGAATTTCAAGCGCTATTTCGGATAATAAAAAAAGAGCCGTATTTCCCAAAAAGGAAATGCAGCTCTTTTAATAATCAGATTTCATCTCTCAACATAAGGGCTCGGTTTGATTTTGCGATAATCGGAACTGACAGTATCTGCCGGTGAAGCAATAAAACAGTTTTCCTTTTCAAATTCCGCAAGCTTTTCTTCAAGAATATTTTTAACCTGATGAGGCTGACAGATAAAGTTCAGATTTTTTTGCTGTTTGTAAAGAATAAGCATGAAAATTGCTCCCGGAGCATAAGCTCTGATTGCCGGATTGGCTTGATAACAATGGAAAATTTCTTCAAAAAAGCTTTCTTTTGCCGGCAGGTTATCAATAATCTGCCGGAGAACTGAAATCACTTTGGCATAAATTTTCCGGTTATAAGCGGGATCTTTGCTCAAATCGTGCCAGCCGTGAAGATAAATATGCCCTTTGACGGTATCAGGATCGATTGCCAGACAAACAGGCAGCATGACGTCAATTGAATCCGGATAAAAATGCACCAGAGTTTCAAAAGCGTTCAGTGGCTTGTCCGGTTTGGTAATCGCCGCGCAGTCCCAGTCAATGTACATTTCAATCAGATGTTCGATTTTTGAAGTCTTGGTACAACCGTCGTGATGAGGGCTGGAAGCGCGGTGCCTGGTCTGAATTTCGGCTTCATCTGTTATCCAGGGGCACAAATACAAAAAAGGCTTTTCCCAATCATGAAAAATGCCTCTCAAAGAATAATGTCCGGTCAGATAATGTTCTCTTTCCAGAAAAGCGAGCTTATGTTCCAGGGTATAACAAGCCGAAGGCAGACGCCACGGACCTTCTTTTTTCCATTTATTACTTTCTTTAGCAAAAAATCTGCGGATTTTACTGTTAAGTAAATCAAACGCTACCGAAGATGATAATTGTAAATCAATCATAAGAATAGAGTTAAAAATTGTTATGTTATAATTGTAAATTTCTCCCCTTGTCATAGACGCAAAGGCACGCTCTGTCAAGGTTAAAAGCCAAAAAAAGGGAATACCCGCAGGTATTCCCGTCAATTTTGTTGCGCCTGATTATTGTTGATAAGCCAGCTTGTCTAAAAATCTGATTTGAATATCGGCGATTTTTTCAACACTGTCGACTTCGACAAATTCGCCCGGCGCATGCATGCCTTCGCCGCTGCCCGAATGCATAATCACCGTTGACCCGCGAACCGCAAAGGAACGGGAATCTGTTGCGCCGCCGATATGTTCAAATTCGATTTCTTTGCCCAAAATCTGCTCGGCAAAACGCTTATAATCCAAAATATAGGGATTGTTCTCGTCCATAACGACAGGCGTGCTTTCTGAGGAAATTTTATAAGAAACGCCCGGAACCATACAGCTGTCGAGATTCTTTTTCAGGTTTTCAACGCTGGAGGTTTCCGTCAGCCGGAAATCCAAAACCGCTTCGGCATGGCTGGCAATAATATTGCTGACTTCGCCGCCGTTGATTGTGGCAACGTGGACGGTGTCAATCCACTGGTCTTGCGGCTGGACGCCGCCTTTGGAATAATAAGGATAAATCTTGCGGATATTGGCCAAAGTCTGCATGAGCAGTTCATTGGCGTCAACACCGTCCCAAGGCGTTGAACCGTGCGCGGCCTCGCCCTCGGCGGTAATTTTGACAAAGACCGGATTTTTGCATTTGGTGACAATTTTGAGAATATCGCCGCCGACATCATTGTCGAGAACGATTTTTGCCGTCATATCCGGATGCGCATCCATAAAAGCATGGGTACTTTTTGAGCCTTTTTCTTCATCTGTTGACAAGATGACCGCAAACTTGAGCGGCAGTTTGTTTTTGAGGACATGTTCAAGAGAATTGAGCGCCACGGCAGCAAAAGACTTCATGTCGAGTGAGCCGCGGCCGTAAAGTTTTCCGTCTTTGATATAAGGCGAAAACATGCTCTCTTCTGCCGGTACCACGTCAAGATGGCCGAGGCAGACAACATCAAAATCAGTGGTGTCTGCATTGCTCAAAAACAGAACCGGAGAAACGCCCGGATATTCACAAATGCCGCCCTTGACCGGATAATCTTTAAACAGGTTGCAGGCATATTCCAGACATTCCTTAATCTCTTTCTGATTGCCGGTTTCGGTGCGAAACTTCATCAGGTTCTGAGCCACATCAATCACTTTCATATTTTATGTCCTTTTTTAATATTTTTACGTTTTATTCATTAT
>ERZ1026946.305-NODE-305-length-18511-cov-5.071576_pt1 | contig 18511 bp, 16 predicted proteins | sample MGYA00519460_ERZ1026946 | MGnify/ENA primary metagenome ERZ1026946 (study PRJEB26926, sample SAMN06164620) | human gut metagenome | biome: ENVO:00009003; feature: ENVO:2100002; material: ENVO:00002003 | host: Homo sapiens | place: USA | collected 2012 ...
ATGTAGCTCCGTCTCGTGGGCTCGGAGATGTGTATAAGAGACAGTGCTTGTTTCATTGATGACTTGCATTGTGGGTGATGACCGCTGGCTGACAATCGCTCTTAATAAAGCGCAAAGAATTAATGCCAAGATTGAAGAACCATTGCTGGCTTTTCTTTCCCACCGTTGTTATTTGACGGAGAATCAGATATTAATCCTTGATGCGGTTATGGCGCAGGCGGATTATTCTCTGCAGGCCAAAATTGTTAACACGCTTTTGCCGAAACCTACATGCTCAGCTCTGATTATGGGATATTTGCAAAAATACCATAAGGGTCTGGCCGCTTATATGTATTATCTGATTGACTGGCTGAAAGAGTCAAAAGATAAAGTTTTTGCAGAACATATTTTGAGAATCATGACTGAATATAAAGTCAGTCTGCCGCAGAATCAGCGTAAACAATTTTTTGCGATGCTGGATTTCTGGCTTATGGGAAGCAAAACGGACGGAATAAAGATTTTGAATGAGTATCTTGCCGTTTTCCCTCAAGACAGCGGAAAGGTATTCAGGCTGTATAACCGTGTCATTATCGCTTGCCACCGCGAATTTGGGAATAAAGACGTGTGTGACAAAGATTGGTTTGCTTCTGTTTGTCTGCGCGGGCATTTGTGGTTCGAAGCCTTTATTAAGGAGGCTTTTGATGCCAAGTATATTAAAGCCATACGGCGTCACGGCCCTAAAGAAGAGCAGGCGAATGTTTATGTTCTGCTATTGAACGGAGCCGTCTGTGATGATGAAACTATCCGCAGCAAGGCTAAGGAAATCCTGAAGCTGTTTGAGGAGACGGTTTATCTGACAGGCAGCGTGACAGAGCTTCTGCCGTATCTTAAGAAAGTTTTATATGCTGATAATTCGCTGCGCGAGCCGGTAAATCTGCTGCTTGATTTGCTGCTGGAAAGAGATTCTCCGCTGAACCATGTTTCGGTAATGAATTTATCGGAAATTGATAACTTTTGTCAGCATTATAATCTGAAAGCCCGAAATTTCTATGAAAAGTATAAAGATGCTTTGATGGATATGTGGGAAAAGCAAAATGAGGAAGAAAAAATTATTGCGCTTCTTGAGGCCGAGCTGGCAGTTTAACCATTAATTACATTTAAGAGAAAGACCGTTTGAACAATTTACTCAAACGGTCTTTTGGTTTTTAAATGATTTTTTCGATAATCGTCGGTTGGATTGCCGGGGGTGTTTCATCAATCGTCAGATTGGCTTTGATTTCTGCCGCGGCCTGATTCCAGTCGCTTTCAGTCTGGGTATGAATAAAGCATAACGGCTTTTGGCTGTCGACATAATCGCCGATTTGGCAAAACTCGGAAAAGCCGGTGGCATAATCAAGTTTTTGGTCAGAGCGGATACGGCCGCCTTTGAGACCGATAATTGCCAGTCCGAGATTGCGGGTCTGCATGGCGTTGACATAGCCCGGTTTGTCGGTATAGAGCGGTTTGATGACAGCCGCTTTGGGCAGGTAACTTTCCGGCTTGTCAACAAAGTCTTTGGGACCGCCGAGAGCCGAAACCATTTTGGAAAAATATTCCAAAGCTTTGCCTGAAGATAAAGAAAGTTCAAGTTTTGCTTTAGCTTCTTCAAGGTTTGCGGCCAGAGAAGCAGAAACCAGAAGCTCGGCGCAGAGTTCAAGCGTTACTTGGTGCAGGCGCGGGTCAACTTTTCGGCCTTTCAGATATTCTACCGCTTCAATCACTTCCAAAGCGTTGCCGACATGGCGGCCGAGAACCTGATTCATATCCGTCAGGACGGCTCTGGTTTTGGTGCCGGCACCGTTGGCGACAGTGACAATCGAGTGTGCCAGTTCGCGGGCGGAATCGAGATTATCCATAAAAGCGCCGTTGCCGCATTTTAAATCCATGACCAGACAATCCAGTCCGGCGGCAAGTTTTTTGGAGAGAATCGAGGCGGTAATCAAATGGACGGATTCAACCGTGCCGCAGACATCGCGAATTGCATAAATCTTTTTGTCGGCCGGAGCCAGATTGCCGGTTTGGCCGATAATGGCACAGCCGACTTCTTTGACGGTTTTTTTGAACAGGGTATTGTCCGGCATTGTCTGATAACCGGGAATGGAATCGAACTTGTCAAGCGTGCCGCCGGTGTGTCCGAGCCCGCGGCCGGAAATCATCGGAACAAACCCGCCGCAGGAAGCAATCATCGGTGCCAGCATCAGACTGACTTTGTCGCCGACGCCGCCTGAAGAATGTTTGTCAACGACAGGGCCGTTTAAGCCGGACCAGTCCAGCACATCGCCGGAATCGCGCATGGCCAAAGTGAGTGCTACCGTTTCATCAGTGTTCAAACCGTTGAGAAAAATGGCCATCGTCAGAGCAGCAGCTTGGGCATCCATGATAGAGCCGTCGGTCACGCCTTTGATAAAGAAGTCGATTTCTTCTTTGCTAAGGGGGTGATGAGAGCGTTTTTTGCGGATAATTTCCTGAGGAAACATATTAATAGCCTCGCTTGATTGTGGTGATTAAATTGTTGAGCAAAGAACTGGCGCCGATACGCATATTGGCAGGGGTTACCCATTTATAGCCCATGATTTCGGTGGCCAGAACCAAATATTTTTTGGCATCGTCAATAGTTCTGATTCCGCCGCTGGCTTTGAAACCGACATTATGCTTGCTTTCGGCAATGGTTTCTAAAATGGCGTTGGCTGCTTCCGGTGTGGCCGAAACTTTGGTTTTTCCGGTAGAGGTTTTGATAAAATCAGCGCCGCCGTCAATACAGATTTTTGAGGCATCGGTAATTTTCAAAGCATTTTGAATTTCGCCTGTTTCCAAAATGATTTTAAGCGTTCTGCCCTCGCAGAGTTCACGGGCGGAAGAAACAAAACTTTCGCAGGCTTTATAATTTTTTTTGAGAAATTCATGATAGGGGAAGACAGCGTCGATTTCGTTGGCACCGGCTTCCAGAGTCTGATAAATTTCTTTTTTGAGATTGTTCAGGTTATTTTCGCCTTTGGGAAAATTGACAACAGTGGCGACTTTGATGTCGCTTTTGGCCAGCAGTCTTTTGGCAAGGTTGACAAACTTCGGCCAAACGCAGACGGCGGCAACGCTGCCGTAAGGCGAGCGAGCTTTGAGGCACAAGTCTTCGATAGTATATTCGGTGTCGTCCGCATTGAGTGCCGTTAAATCAAGCAGGCGTATCAGCGTGTGTGCGGCAATAACGTCATCCATATTTTAGTCCTCCTTGATAAAACCTTTGACCAGTTTGGTGAGATTGGCCGCAGCCATATCTGCCTGATGAAGGGTTTGGGCATGGTCATGGATTTGTTCGTTCATGCCGGTGCCATAGTTGGTTATAACAGACAGCCCCAAGACTTTGATACCGGAGCGGGCAGCGCAAATCACTTCGGGAACGGTGGACATTCCGACGGCGTCGGCGCCCAAAATCCGGAAAGCTTTGATTTCGGCAACGGTTTCAAAATTGGGTCCCAAGACCATTAAATAGACGCCTTCATGCAGCGGAATGTCATTTTCTTTGGCAATTTGTTTGATTTTTTCACGAAAAGCCGGTGTATAAGCATCGTTCATGACCGGAAAACGCGGGCCGTATTTTTCATCATTGGGCCCGACCAGCGGGTTGCGGCCGCTGAAGTTGATGTGATCTTTAATCAGCATTATCGAACCGGGAGGCATGTCAAGTTTCAGAGAACCGGCGGCATTGGTGACAATCAGTTTTTTGATGCCGAGCTGGTGGAAAACGTCAATAATCAGTTTGATAGATGCCGGGTCGTGCCCTTCGTAAAGGTGAACGCGTCCCTGCATGCATAAAACCATTTTGCCTTCAAGGCGGCCGATAATCAGGCGTCCTTTGTGTCCGGCGACCGTGCTGTGCGGAAAACCGGGAATGTCTTTATAATTGATATAAACCGGTTTTTCGATTTCGTCGCCGAGACCGCCTAAACCGCTGCCTAAGATGATGGCTGTTTCGGGAAGGTTGCGGCCGATTTGGGCGCGGATATAATCTGCAATTTGTTCAATCATTTCTTGAGCTCCGAATTGTCAAAACCAAAGGGAAGCATTTGGGAGATGCCGAGTTTTTTTTGAATGCCGTTGAGGTTGGCCAGAAGCACTTCGGTTTCGGGCGAGGCAAATTCTTTAATCCGCTGCAGGCAGGCACCGCAGGGCGTAATCAGTTCTTTGCCGTCTGCCACAATCAGAATGCGGCGGATTTGGCGGTCGCCTCCGGCAACCATTGCGGCAATTGCCCCGGCTTCGGCGCAGGTGCCGACCGGATAAGAAACATTTTCGACATTGCAGCCGGAATACAGGTTTCCGGAACTGCTTTCCAAAGCAGCACCGACGGCAAATTTTGAGTAGGGGGTATAAGCCTGGTTTCGGGCGGTGACAGCCAGCTCAAAAAGCTGAGATTCAATCGGGGAATTGTTCATGTCTTGCTTTTTCACCTTAAAAGTTTTATTAATTAATTTATGTTATTATAATGTCCAAGAATAGTAAAGAATCTTTAATATTTATTAAACCTCGGCAGGAGATTAACCGGTGAAACAGTTTTGGCTCGGTATGACATCAAAAATTGCAGAAATGCGTGATAACGTTAAGAATAAGCTGCATAAAGACAAAGCGGAAGTCCCCGAAACAGGTGAAAATACGGAAATTTTTGACGGGGCGGAAAGTGCCGGCGAGGTTCAGGCGGGCACTGATTTTGTTGCCGGCGAATCCAAAAAAGAATCAAAATTCAAACGGCCGTATCGCCGTCCGGCAGAAGAAGAGGCTGAAAGCGAGCCGCAGATGCCGAAGATGCCGCGCCAGCCGATGAGCCTGACAAAAATTCTGGTTATTACGTTTTTGCTGATTATTTTCGGCGCGGCCGGATTTGGCTATTATTACATTTCGAATATCGATTGGAACGAGCATAAAGATAAGATTGCCGAGCAGTTTTCCGATATTACCGGTAAAAGGATTGTTTTTGACGGGCCGGTCAGTTTGACGGTTTTTCCGTCGGCAAACCTGCGCGCCGAAGATATCAAAATTTATAATCCCGGTGAAGATTTGGACGAGCCTCTGGCTAAAATTAAGTCGCTGACGGCGAGCTTAAATCTGAGTTCGCTGATTAACGGCGATTTTGACGTTAAGATGATGACACTTGAGGAACCGGATATCCGCCTTGAGGTGCAGGAAGACGGCAAACTTAACTGGGAAAGCACGCTGACCGAAGAACAGCGCAGTAATCTTGAAACCATGCAGGTGACGCTCGACAGCGTGATGATTGAAAAAGCCAAGCTGAACCTGATTGATGTCAATCGCGATATTAATCTGCATTTGGATAATTTGAATGCCGAAGTGATTGCCCAAAGCATTTTCGGCCCGTACCGCATTGAAGGAACTTATCTGAAAGATAATAATCCCGAAGGATTTGCTTTTTCTATCGGCAAGCTGTCCAGCGGTTTTGCCACAACGGTCAATCTGGTTGTCAACCAACCGACGACTGAAACTTTTGTGCGTTTTGACGGATCGGTTTTGCCGCAGAACAGTGCCGTGAACGGTAATCTGATTTTCGAATCCAAAAAGTTAATGAACTTCATTAATTCTAATTTCAAAGACTTTAAGCTTGTCAAAGAATATGATTATCCTTTGGCGGTGGCTCTGGAAGTCAAAAGCAATAAAACCAAAATCGAATTAACCAATTTTGTGATGAAATACGGAACGACAGCCGGTGCCGGTAATCTTTTGATTCCGCTGCCTGATGAAACGACCGCTGCGGCGGCGGAAGGTGAAGAAGCCAAAGTTCCGCATTCAAAAGCCGAGCTGGCCTTTAATTTTACCGAGCTTGATTTTGATCCGGTTGCCAAGCTGGTGACGGATACGCTGAATAAGTATAATAAGGGGACGGCTAATTATCATCCGGATTTCAAATTTGATTTGCTGACCGATATCAAAGCGGTTAAAACCCGTTATCGCAACCAGACACTTAAAGAGTTTAAATTCAGCGGCGATTTGATTGATAATAAAATCACTATTCGCGATTTGAGCGCGGTTCTGCCCGGTGATGCGGCGGCTTCGGTTAAAGGCGATATTTATTCAGATTTGGGCTATCTGACGTTTAATCTGGCGACCAATTTCAAGACAGATGAATTCCTACAGCTGACGAAATGGCTTAATATTGACCTTAAGGCCAATCAGGATACGGTTTTGCGCCGTGTTTCGGCAACAGCTAATATTGCCGGCAATTTTAATAAAATCAGTATTAATCCGTTTGACCTGAGTATTGATAAAAGCACAATCAAAGGTGAAGCCGGTATTATTAATGATGAAAAGTTTAACCTTTATCTGAATGCGTCTTCGGATATGATTAATTTTGACAATTATATTAAACCGCTGCCGAAAGAAGTCGGCGAAAAAGATTATGCCGGCCGTATGGCTTATCGTTTCAGCCAACTGGGATTTTTGAATGATGTTTATGCCGAGCTGCGATTGAAGCTGGATTTGGGTATTTATGAAAGTATCCCGTTTGAAAATGTCAGCCTGAACGGCAGCCTGCAAAAAGGTGAACTGCAAATCAACGATTTGACAATCGGCAGCGTGGCAAATGCCGATATTAACCTTAAAGGAAAAATCAGAGGTTTCGGTGATAAACCGGCTTTTGAAAATCTTAAATATGATGTGGCAACCAAAGATTTTTCTTCTTTTCTCAACAAGCTGGATCTCAAAGCACCGGATATTAACCTGAAAAAGCTCAAAGATTTCAGCAGTAAGGGTATTGCGACCGGCTCTTTGGAACGCATGGCGATGAAAACCGTTTCCAAGCTTGATAATATCAGTATTAATTATGGCGGCCAGCTGAGCAAACAAAACGGCGAATTTGTGGCCAACGGCGAGTTGGAGGTCCGCAGTCCCGATTTTGTTAAAATGCTGAACGATTTTAATTTCAAGTATGAACCGAAAGCTTTTGCTCTCGGATTGTTTAACCTAAAAGGCAAATTGGTCGGCAAGCCCGATTATTTTGCCCTTAATCCGGTTGATTTCAACATTGGCAGCAACACGTTCAAAGGCAGCCTCAGCTATGACGGAATTATGGAAATTCCGAGCATTGCGGCGGATTTGGAAATCAACAAGTTTGAACTTGATAAGTTCTTTTATAATGTGGCGTTGATTAATGATAAAGGGACAGCTTCTTTCCGGCAGACAACGCCGGGAAAAGCGGATTTTATCGCCAAGCCGAGTTTTGACCCGGCCAAACTCAATTATGCCTTCTATAACAGTTTCAATTTTGACGGCAAATTCAAAATCAATCGCCTGAATTATCATGACACGTTTTTTGATTTTGCCGATTTCAGTTTGGTTTCAAAAGAGACGCTGGCCAAGTTAAATCATTTCAAGGCAGATTACCACGGCGGCAAAATCAATGCCGATTTGGAAATGGGGCTCATGCCGGATCGTCCGTTCCTTAAAGGCAAGATAGAATTAAATCAGTATAAAATTACCGACAACAGCTGGAGCGGCAGCAAATACGGCCTTAAAGGCGGCGTTTTGAATGCGATAATCAATCTTAATACGGCTGCCGATTCATTTGAATCAATGTTTAATATGCTCAATGCCGATATTGAATGGACGATTGCAGATACGTCTTTTATCGGTTGGAATTTGCAGAATATTTATAAAGATTTGCTGGCGCGCGAGACTTCGGACGGCCTGACGATGTTTGTGAAGAACAACCTGCAGAACGGTGAAGAAAAGCTGCAGTCTGTTCAGGGCAAGCTGCAGATTGCCAACGGCGAATATGCGCTGGGAAATGCGACAATAAGCAGCGACAGCTTTGATATCAGCGTTAATGACAAGGGCTCTCTTACCAACTGGGAAACAAATGCGCAGTTTGCCGTCAAATACAAAAAGCCAGAATATCTGCCCGGTTTCGGGTTCGGTTTCAGCGGTTCGCTGATGTCTCCGGCTTTGGAAGTCAATACTGAAGACTTGGCTATTATGTATAATAACCGTCAGGCGGAACTTGAGGCGCAGAATGAGGCTGCCCGCCAGGCAGAGCGCGACCGGCTGACCAAAGAGCTGAATGACCGCCTGCTTGTGATTAAAGCTGCCGAAAGCGAGATTCAAAATGTTATCCGTCCGGATTTGGCCAGCAAAACCGAAAGAGCAAAAGATCCGCAGGTGCTTGATGCTTATAAAGCGCTGGACGGCCGAATCAAATCTCTGGAAGCTTCTTTGGCCGAGCTGCAGCTGATGGGCAAGACGCCGACTGTTGATGAAGTACTGCTGCAAACGATTGCCGAGCGCAATGTTATTAATAAAGAAGAGTTACAGGATATTAAAAAAGCAATAGATGAGAATAATATCAAAAATCTGCGCTATGTAATTAATGACGGTTTTACCCAGATTACCGAACAGAATAATCAGGCTAAGAAGCTGGCCGGAGAATATCGCAGCGCTTATGCCGATTTAGGCAAACGCCTGTCGGCCGTGATTACCGCTTATGAGCTGCGGAGCGATCCGAATATCAAACGCCTCAAAGAAAGACTGGACGGCAATATTCTGGCGCTTGATAATATTGCCAACAGCGTGCAGGCCGATTATGTCAGAATGCAAAGCAGCCGGGATATGATTGAACTGGAGAAATATGCCAATGAGCTCAATGTCCAGCTGCTTGATGTCATGAATTATGTTCCGTCGATTACTCAAGCCAAGCAGGAACTCTTGAATTATGCCGATGAGCGAATCAAGGTTGAGGAAGAGGCTTATAAAAAGAAAAAAGAAGAAGAGGAAATCAAGCGCAAGCTGGAGGAAAACACCGGCAGCATTTCCGTTAAGGGAACAGGCGTCAGCAAAACAGTCGTCCGCGATTTGCAAGAAATTGAAAAATCGGAAGAAGCTCTTGACCAAAAAGATGTTAAGGTTTTGAATTTCAGCGATGAAAAAGTGCCTGTCGTCAATAAGGTGACCCCAGCAGGTTCCAAAGTTGTCAAACCGGTTTCACAAAAGGAAGACGACGGTTTGCTGGTTGTCAAGCCGCAGGGTAAAATTTCCAAGGCAACGGGTGTGATTATAAAGAAATAGGGCTTGTTTAAATTTTTTTTTATGTTATATTCATGGCATAACTTTTGTAATTATTTTGGAGTATACCATGAATAGAAAACCCGAAGTTTGTATTTTACCCGTTGCCGGCCTGTCTACACGCAATCTGCCGGCTACCAAAGTTCTTCATAAAGGATTTTTAACCCTCCACAACAAACCTATTATCCAATACGCCGTTAATGCCTGCGCAGAAATCGGAATCAAGGAAATCGTCTTTATCTACAGCGACCAATCCTGCAAACATCTTTTTGAAAAATATTATGCTCCTTATCCCTGGTTGGAAAATCACCTCAAGGAAAAGAATAAATTTGATATGCTGAAAGCTGTCAAGGAAATCATTCCCGAAGGCATGAAGTTTTCTTTTGCCGAGCAAAAAGAGCCTTTGGGCAACGGTCATGCCGTGCTGATGGCCAAAGAAATTGTCGGCGACCGCGATTTTGTCGTTATGTGGCCGGATGATGTTTATATCAATATTCACGGTCAGGGAATCCTCAAACAGCTGCTTGATGTTTATGAAAAAGAAGGCGGCATGGTTGAGAATATTATGGAATTTCCGCGCGAGCAGATGGTTCGTTACGGTGCCTTAATCGGTGCTGTCCGCGACGGTCGTATTGTTCATGCCAAAGGTAAAATCGAAAAACCGGCTCTGGAAGATGTTCCGTCGAACTATGCCAGCATGGGTCCGTACATTTTGCCGAATGAAATTATGGATATTCTGCCGGAAGTCCGCAAGGGCAACAACGGCGAAATCAATCTGGCTGATGCCATGGGACTGGCAGCCGAACGCGGCATGAAACTCACCGGTGTTCTTTGTGACACCATGCGTCTTGACTGCGGCACCAATAAGGATCTTGAAAAGTCAAATCTTAAGCTGACCCTGATGGAAGATCCGGAGATGAGGGCTTATTGTCAGGAACTTTTGAACACAATGTTAGTTTAGAAAATTACTGAATGGGTTTTAACTCATTGTTCTTAGCGTGAGTTTAGAATTCAAGAATAAACTATCAGAAAAAAACACGTTTTGTTTAAAGCGTGTTTTTTTTATTGTCATTGCGAGCTGACAGGTTGTCAAGCTATGCGCTGCCGGCCGAGCCGGTTTTTTATGCACATTTGCAGATGGTTGTTGCATAATCGGCAGAATTTCCTTATAACTTAAGGTAAATTCGAGGAGAAGTTTATTTATGATTTTTGCAAAATTTGAACGTCTGGTGGCGCGCCGTTATCTCAAAGCCAAACGCCGCGAGGGTTTTATCTCGGTGATTACCGGCTTTGCCTTTACAGGAATTGCTTTGGGTGTGGCGACGCTGATTATCGTGATGTCGGTGATGAACGGTTTCCGTCAGGAACTTTTATCGCGTATTCTGGGTATCAACGGCCATATCGGCATTATGTCGCCTTCCGGTTTTCCTTTTAATAATTATCCGCAGGCGGTTAAAGATATTTCCGAATTTGACCATGTAAAAGTTGTTATTCCCATGGTTGAAAACCAGTTGCTGGTCTCTGCCGGCAAAGCGGCGGAAGGGGCTATGGTCAGAGGAATCGCCAAAGATGATTTGCTCAAAAAAGATGTTTTGCGCAATGCCGTTGCCGGAATTGATATGAGCGACTTTCGCGGTGATAATGTGATTGTCGGTTATCGTCTTGCCCAGAAAATGGGCGTTATTCCCGGTGATGAAATGACGTTGATTTCTCCTAACGGCAAAGTAACGGCTTTCGGTACGGTCCCGAGAATGAAGTCTTATCGGGTTATCGGCACTTTTAATGTCGGCATGTTTGAATATGACTCGAACTTTATCCTGATGCCGCTGGCTTCGGCACAAAAATATTTCGGCATGAAGGACGGGGTATCGCATATTGACGTGACGCTGACAGATGCCAAATGGCTGAATCCGGTTCGTAAGGCGATTGAAGCCAGTATCGGTGGTGCCGGTTATGTTTATGACTGGCAGCAGTCGAATTCGGCGTTCTTTAATGCCATTGCCGTTGAGCGCAATGTGATGTTTTTGATTTTGACGATGATTATTCTGGTTGCGGCCTTCAATATTATTACCGGCCTGATTATGCTGGTCAAAGATAAGGGCCGCGATATTGCCGTACTCAGAACCATGGGTGCCAGCAAGGGAATGATTATGCGTATTTTCTTCCTCGACGGCGCGTTTATCGGCGTGGTCGGAACGGCGTTGGGTTTAGGTTTGGGACTGTTGTTCTGCCATAATATTGAAAATATCCGCCAGTTTTTGCAAACTCTGACCGGCCGTGATTTATTCTCGGCAGAAATTTATTTCCTCTCGCAGTTGCCGGCCAAAGTTGATTATCTGGAAGTTGCCGTTGTCGTCGGGATTTCTTTATTGTTGTCTTTCCTGGCAACGATTTATCCGGCTTATCGTGCCGCAAAATTTGATCCGGTGGAGGCGCTGCGCTATGAATAATAACAGACCGACTTTAGAACTCAAAAAAGTTGTTAAAAGCTTTAAGCAGGGCAGCCAGACTTTGGATGTTTTGCGCGGCGTAGATTTGGATATTATGCCGGGAGAAATTGTTGCGTTAATCGGGCCTTCCGGTTCCGGTAAATCGACAATGCTGCAGATTGCCGGACTGCTGGATAAACCGAGCGGCGGTGATATTTATCTTGACGGCCAGAATTGCAGCAAACTCGGTGATGCGATGCGGACATCGCTGCGGCGCGATTATCTCGGCTTTGTTTACCAGTATCATAATCTGCTGGCTGATTTCGACGCAACTGAAAATGTGATGCTGCCGCAACTGATTGGCGGAACGTCAATGAAAGAAGCCAAAGAAAAATCGCAATGGCTGTTAAGCCGTCTGGGTTTGGAAAAACGTTTGAAACATCGTCCGGCGGAATTATCCGGCGGTGAACAGCAGCGTGTGGCTATTGCGCGTGCTTTGGCAAATGCGCCCAAACTGCTGCTGGCTGACGAACCGACCGGTAATCTTGATCCGAAGACTGCCGAAGTAGTTTTTGCCGAGCTGTTGTCTATTGTCAAAGAAACGCATTTGTCGGCTTTGATTGCCACTCATAATTTTGAGCTGGCAGACAAGATGGACAGGCGCGTACGTCTGGATGAAGGTAAGCTGATAGATTTGCGGGCGGCTGCCTTTGTCAGCGAGAGCAATTTTTATTAAATAAAGAAAGCCCCGACAACTATGATAGTTTTCGGGGCTTTTGCAAAAAATTTATAGGGGAAACGTGTTAAACGTAACTTTTACCTAATATTTTTTGCCACTTTCTTTTCTTTATCTCGCATTTACAAAGACTAATTTTTTCTTTCAGTCTTTCGTATTCCTTAAAATGAGAATAAGGAGATGAAAGTTGAAGAATGGTATTGTCTTTCTTGTCTTTCATTTCTTTGAGCATTATTCGCAAATCATTGAGATTTGCTTGCTCAAAGTTCTTTTTTTCGCTGTCATTCACATATATCGTTTCTATACGAACCGGTATACTGTGAATGAAAAAAAGGATTGTTGCGATAATCGCTAGAAACAATAATATTTCGCGGGGAAGTCCTGCTAAAATTGTTATTATTTCTATTGCGGCAAAAGTTAACATATACAAACCGCCTGCAATTACAGCGATTAATGAAAAAAAGTTTTTTAAATTAGTTTTCATGATGTTATTTTTTTAAGTTAATATTCGAAAAGAAAAGTCTTACTTATTTACATTCAATCAAAAATTAACCAATAACAATAAAGTTATGAAAACGGTTGGATAATTGACATATATATAGAATAAAATAAGACTTTGCTGGCTTTTATAGTATCATATTTTTGTTATCCATACAATAGACAAAACTGTGACTCTTTTGTTACGAAAATGCGGAAAAAGTGCTTGCAATATAAGATTTTAGAGTGTATAAACTCGTTGTTACAGAGTCTTGCGGGCGAAAAGGCATGCCTGCAGATTCATTAAAAATCCAATATTTAATTTGATTTGAAAGGGATTAAAATGCCAAAAATGAAAAATAAAAGTGCGGTAAAAAAACGCTTTAGCGTTACCGGCACCGGCAAATTGAAAAGAAATTTTGCCAATAAGAGACACTTACTCTTCAATAAAGGTACCAAAATGAAAAGACAGGCTCGCGGAACCACTTTGGTTAACGAAGCTGATGTTAAAATTGTTAAACAATTTTTGCCGTATATGTAGGAGTAAAAGAAGATGTCTCGTATTAAAAGAGGTGTAACTGCTCACGCTCGTCATAAGAAAATTTTTGCAATGGCTAAAGGTTACAGAGGCCGTTCTAAGAATGTTTTCAGAGTTGCAGTTGAAAAAGTTGAAAAAGCATTACAATATGCATATCGTGACCGTCGCGCTAAAAAGAGAAGTTTCCGCGCTTTGTGGATTCAACGTATTAACGCTGCGACCCGTCTCAATGATATGACCTATTCTCGATTTATTTGCGGGCTCAACAAAGCCGGCATCGAACTCGACCGAAAAGTGCTTGCTGATATTGCTTTGAAAGAGCCTGCGAATTTCGCCAAATTGGTTGAAACCGCAAAATCTGCATTAAGCAAATAATTTCCAGCAAAAAGCAGAAATACATTTATACAAAAGAGTTAACTGGAGTTTTCGGTTGACTCTTTTGCATTTTAAAATAACAAAAGAACAGGTGGAAAAATGGAAAATATGGAAAGTCTTAAGACCGAATTGCTGGCAGAAATTAATGCCGCCCAGGATCTGAAAACTTTAGAAGAAGCCAGAGTAGCTATTACCGGCAAAAAAGGTAAGTTGACCGCAATGATGAAAGATTTGGGTTCTCTTTCTGTTGAAGAAAAAAAAGAGATGGGTAAAAATCTTAATATTCTCAAAGCCGAAGTCGAAAAAGCTCTGGATGCTCAAAAGAGCAAATTGGAAGAAAAAGAACTCAATGCCAAACTGGCAGCCGAAACAATTGATGTTACCCTGCCAATCAGACCGGAAGTTCAAGGGCGCATTCACCCGGTTTCAAAAATTTATGAAGAAGTTGTTGCCATTTTCGGCCAGATGGGATTTGCCGTTGCCGAAGGTCCGGATATTGAAGACCAGTTTCACAATTTTAATGCTTTGAATATGCCGGCTAACCATCCGGCACGCCAAATGCAGGATACTTTCTATATTCCGAATCCGGAAAGTGAAGATTTTGACGATAGTTTTGTTGTCCGGACACATACGTCGCCGGTTCAAATCCGCACAATGGAAAAGCAGCAGCCGCCCATTCGTATTATTGCGCCGGGGCGTACTTACCGCTCTGACTATGATGCCACCCACACGCCGATGTTCCACCAGGTTGAGGGTTTGGTGATTGATAAGAATATTACCATGGCTCATCTCAAAGGCTGCCTTTATGACTTTGTCAAAGCCTTTTTTGAAGTTGAAGATTTGAATGTCCGTTACCGTCCGTCTTATTTTCCGTTTACCGAACCTTCGGCGGAAATGGATATCGGCTGCCTCAAGACCAAAACCGAGCTTAAAATCGGTGCAGGCAATGACTGGCTGGAAATCCTCGGCTGCGGTATGGTTCACCCCAGCGTTTTGCGTGCCGGCGGTATTGATCCCGATGTATATCAGGGCTTTGCCTTTGGCGTCGGTATTGACCGTTTGGCTATGTTAAAATACGGAATTCCTGATTTGCGGACTTTCTTTGAATCTGATGTCCGTTGGTTGAAACATTATGGTTTTAATCCGTTAGACGAAGCCTCCATGACCGGAGGATTGAGCAACAACGGCGGTGCAGGCAGATAGGGAGAGAGAAAATGAAATTTACGTTATCATGGTTAAAAGAACATTTAGAGACAAACGCTTCGGTTGATGAGATTGCCGAAACCCTGACTAAAATCGGTCTGGAAGTTGAAGAAGTGATTAATCCCGCTGCGGCACTGAAAGGTTTTGTAACAGCTGAAATCAGCGAATGCAGTATGCACCCGGATTCAGACCATTTACATCTGTTGACCGTTAATGACGGCAGCAAAGATTATCAGGTTGTCTGCGGTGCTCCGAATGCTAAAAAAGGTTTGAAAGGTATTTTCTCTCCGGTCGGCGTGATTATTCCCTGCTACGGTGAGGAGCTTAAAGTCGGTAAAATCCGCGGTGTCGAAAGCTTCGGTATGATGTGTTCGGAAAAAGAGCTCTGTGTCGGTGAAGACCATACCGGTATTATTGAGCTGCCAGCTGATACTAAAATCGGTGTTCCGGCTGCGGAAGTTTTAAATATTGACCCTGTTTTTGATATTTCGATTACGCCGAACCGCGCCGAATGTTTGGGTGTTCGTGGTGTGGCCCGTGACTTGGCCGCCGCCGGTCTCGGAAAATTAAAACCGTTAAACATCAAAAAGACTGCCGGTACTTATAAAAGCCCTGTCAAAGTGAATAATCAGGCAACTGATGCTTGTCCTGTTTATGTCGGCCGTTATATCAAAGATGTCAATAACAAAGCCGAAACGCCGAAATGGATGAAAGACCGCCTGACGGCAATCGGTTTGCGTTCCATTTCGCCTTTGGTTGATATCACCAATTATATCAACTTTGATATGGCGCGTCCGCTGCATGTTTTTGACGCAGACAAACTCAAAGGCGATATCACCGTTCGCATGGCTAAAGACGGCGAGAAGTTTGTATCGCTGGAGGATAAAGAATATGCTTTGGATTGCAAGGCTCTGGGAATTTGTGACGATGAGGGCGTTCAGTGTCTGGGCGGTATTATGGGCGGTGCCGAAAAAGGCTGCTCTGCCGAGACTAAAAATGTTTTTGTTGAATGCGCTTTGTTCTGTCCGGATTGTATTTCTCGTACCGGCCGCAAATTGCAGATTGATTCTGACTCCCGCTATCGTTATGAGCGCTGGGTTGACCCAAAATCTAATATTCTCGGTTCAGATTATGCAACGCAGCTGATTTTGGAAATCTGCGGCGGCGTTGTTTCTGATGTTGAAATTGTCGGCAGCGAACCGGAAGAAAAACGTGTGGCTTATCTGCGCCCGAGCCGGATTAAAGATTTAATCGGTATTGATATTGAGAAATCAAAAATTATCGAAATTCTGAATAACCTCGGTTTTGAAACCAGTGAAGAAAACGGCAAAATCAAAGCTGTTTCTCCGACATGGCGCGGGGATATAGAGGGCGAACATGATTTGGTTGAAGAAGTTGTGCGGATGGTTGGTCTAGACAATATTCCGGCTGATTCTCTGCCGCATGATAAATTCCCAAAACAGACCCTGACTCCGGTTCAGCGCCGCACGGTTACCGTTAAGCATGAGCTGGCAAATCGCGGAATGTTTGAAACCGTGACTTGGAGCTTTATGGATTCAAATCTGGCTGAAATGTTCCGTAAACCCGGTGCGGAAGCAATTTTGCTTTATAATCCGATTGCTGCCGATTTGAACGAAATGCGCCCGTCGATTTTGCCCAATCTGATGAACGGTGCCAAAAATAATATTGCGCGCGGCTATGCCAATGTGGCTCTATTTGAAGTCGGACCGCAGTTTAACAGCCGCAAACCGGGTGACCAGATTTTGGTTGCCGCTGGTGTCAGAACCGGTCAGACTTCCAAAAAACATTGGGCGGAAGAACCGCGTGCTTATGATGTTTTTGATGCTAAAGCCGATGCGATTGCCGCCATTGCCTCCGCCAACGGCCCGTGGGAGAATGCTCAGGTGTTTGCCGATGCTCCGGCCTATTATCATCCCGGCCGCAGCGGCAGTTTGCGTTTAGGTAAAAATGTTTTGGCTTATTTTGGTGAAGTTCATCCGTTGGTATTGAAGAAGATGGGCATCAAGCAGCGTGTGGTTGCTTTTGAGGTTTATCTTGATAACATTCCGGCACCGCGTGATAACGCCGGCAAAGGCCGTAAAAAACTTGAGCTGTCACCATTCCAGCCTCTGGATAAAGATTTGGCTTTTGTGGTTGACAAAACAGTCAAAGCGTCTGATTTAATTGCTGCGGCCAAGAATGCCGATCGTGATCAAATTACCGAAGTTCGGGTTTTTGATATTTATGAAGGCGAAAATCTGCCGGCCGGCAAAAAATCAGTTGCAATCGCTTTTACAATGCAGCCGAAAGACAAGACTTTTACGGATCAGGAGATTGAAAACCTGATGAATAAGGTTATTGTGGAGGTTGGTAAGAAGACGAACGGCGAGCTTCGTAAGTAGGGGCTTATCGAACCTGCAGATAGTTTGTTATAAAAACCTGATGAAAAATCATCAGGTTTTTTCTTGTTTTTATGTTTGTGATATGCTATTCAAAGTTCACTTTATTATCAATTATGTTTTACTAAAAAATCAATTTAATGAAAAAATTTAGTTTATTATTCTTGTTGGCGCTTTGTTCTTTAGTGATGACGGCGCAAAATTTTCGCAAGTCTTATCAGGAAGATTACATGAAGCAGCTTTATGAGTTTATACCTGATTCCTTAAAAGCAGAAATGACAATGCTTGAAACGCCTTTCGTTGATTATCAGCCGTCTTATGTTTCAGACATTAACGGTGTGAAGGAGCTTTTTCAGCGCAAGAAAACTCAGTCGGAGATTATGGGGCATGTTACTGATGACGTGTATATTGCCATTTGGGAGAAAACACGTAAAAGCCCCAATTCACAGGCCGGTTTTGATATCTGGTATGTTAATCCGCAGAATCAGCTGCGCTGTTTTCGGGCCAAGGATATCAGCGGCAAAATTTCGCGCAGTTTTAAGACTAAATCAGGCAAAGTTTATGATGTGGATCACTGCTGGGGTTTTCTGACAATCAGAGAAAACCGCATAACCATTTTGAATTGCCGCTGCGAAGTTGATAAATCTCAAGGCGAAGCGGAAGCTTGTTTGAAAATTATTCCTTTTGACGGAACAAATGTTTTTTATTGGACGGCGCCGTTTGGAGACAGCCGAGTGCCGTTGTTTTGAGAAAGTTTTGTTTTATAAGAATCAAGCCCCTGGTCAGGAAAATTCCGACAGGGGCTTTGGTTTAAATTAAAAAGAGCTGCCTTGCAGTTGGCAGCTCCCGAAAGTTACATCATTGTCTTCTTGCATTGAATTCTGTTGCGGAGCAGAGAGTTCTTCTCTTTTGTTTTTTGACGTTTAAGTTGTTCAATACGAATCAGGTTTTTCCAAACATGAGTCTCTTCGTCCTTGATGGCGGAGTCCAAACGGACGTCCATTTTCAAGATTTCGAAAGATGTTAAGTTATATTCCATACCCCCATACCTCCATAATTGAAGACATCATTATTATAACACGTTTAATTATAAATAGCTATCAGAATCGAAAAAGTATTTATAAACAATATGTTATCAATATAGATATAATCGTCTGCAGGCTGGTTTAAAGGAGGGAATCCAAAAGTTTTGTCTGCAGATATTCCAGCCCAGCTGTCAGGCTTTCGTCCTTGTCGAACTTCCTTTGGAAAATTCGAGTGGTTTCAAAAAACACCA